>Ga0065711_1026357_pt1 | contig 76460 bp, 42 predicted proteins | sample Hoacrofraction12_FD_59098 | JGI IMG/M metagenome (GOLD analysis project Ga0065711, IMG submission 59098) | Hoatzin crop microbial communities from Cojedes, Venezuela - Epithelial fraction 12 v2 (version 2) | ecosystem: Host-associated > Birds > Digestive system > Esophagus > Crop | place...
CCCCCCCTCCCGGGCCGCCCGCCCCCGACGCAATGCAGACCCCGGGCCCCTCCGCCCGCTGCGGGACGCCGCGGCAGCCCCTCGGGAAGAGTTAATCGGCGGGCGGCGAGTTGCGGGGAGACGGTTCCGTGCCGCTTCATCCCACTGAATCCCTTCAGCTGATGAATCGCATAGCTTCGAGATGGAGAAGACCCTTTAGGGGACGGGAGCTTCCCTCCCCTGCCAGTGCGGGACCCTTCCCTCCAGCGTGCGGTCGTGAGCGTTATGTAAAAGCCCCGCTGCTCACTTTCTGAGAGCGGGAGAGGCGACCGAAGACAACCTGGACCTCTGTAATCTGACGCGCTCCAGAGCTAGGTAACACCAAGTCCGTGTTTAACAGACCTGGCCTCACTAGCTTTCTGCTGCATAATACATTATCTCCACTTAAGATCACCACCTCGGCAGTCCAAAAACACTTAACCACCTGGCCTCATGGATAGTTTCTTTCTCTTCTTCCCTTCCCCTTGTTTATCCACACGTTTTTGTGTTTTGGTGTGGGGTTCTTCTGATGGTAGCGTAGTTTGGGGTCTTTTTTTGCTACAAACCACTCTAAAATCCTTTAGCCCTAGCTGGGCTGTAATCACAGCTACTTCGGTGAACGCTGCATTCACCAGCCCTGCATCCGGGAGCGCTGGTGGAAACAAAAGCACGAAGAGAAGAAACAGATTTCCTGCCTAGGCTGGTGTAGTCTTGCAGTGAGAGTTACCGATGCTGAAAGTTTTGTGAGAAACTTCTGGTGAAGTTCTGAGCAAGAGAAAAGCCTCTTCCTGCCGCTCCTGGGCAAAACAATCAAAACGCTAAATAAAAAGAGCGAGTCTTCTCCTCGTGCAAATCACAGTCACTGATCTTCCATCTGACAGTTTAGCAGCTCAGCATCAGCACCCAGCCTTGGACCTAGACGCTGTACCTGCTAAACACCCCCAAAACGAAAGGCAGTCCGTAAGCTAACCAGGCTGTTTTCCAGCCCTTCAGGAAACTCGGCTGCAGCCTTTGATTCAACATCCTCTTACGGCAGTGAATTCCACGCCTGGATGATGGGCTGCACAGAGCTGACTGCGAAGTATTCGGAGAGCTCTGCATTCAGCGCGCTTGCAACCGCCTGGCAGAAATAGCTGCGTGAGCTAGCGCTCGCCCGCCTCTGGTGCAGCATTATATCCCCCTGTACTAGTTCAAACGCCAATACGTACGCTCAGGAGTGTGATGAGAACGCAGATCCGACAACCGGAGGCCTGAGTTCAAGGTGCTGTTCTGCCCTTGGTTTCCTGCATGATTGCAGGCAAGCCCATACGTTCTGCTACTATGTCTGAAATACAGGACTAAAAGCGCTTCCTTTGCTTGTCGCAGCCGCTTAGGCTGTTTGTTCCTGAGGGCTGTCTTAGCGCAGCAGAACCCAAATCCTCACTGGAAGCTGTGGGTACACCAGTGGCAGAAAAAAAAAATAGCACCCTTTGTTTTTACATTACAGGGTAGCGAAAGGGCAAACTGGGATGTTGCTTCCTCCCCTCCTCATTCTGAATGGCTCTGAACTCTGTCATTTTTTATTCCAATCTAACTAACATTACTGACAAGCAATCGTGCTGGAAGGTAGGTATTTTTCTAAGAAAAGTGGACTATTAGCCATAGGGTCACTGAAAATCTTTTTAAGGTACGTAGACTAATGAGCAGTAGAACTAGGGCTTGCAAAGAGGTCGTGTGTCACACATTATAGTGCTAAGTAGCTTGAATTAAATGTTGAGGAATAGGAGAAGACTGCAACTTGCTGCCAAATTTGAAGTCAGGCTGCTGCTATTTCACACTTTCTGTATTACAGAAAATGGCCACCAGCAGTTGAACTGGTAATCCGCACCCAAGAGACAAACCGAGAAGTTCTGTTCAGGAACAGAAGTCTTCATAGGGAAACTGCAAGTTGCAAACAATCAAAAGCCCAGCCTTGTGTGGTGGCCGGTCTGGTGCAATGCAAATGGCGTTAGCCCTCTCCGATAGCTGTTCACTATGAGAAACACTTCCACTCGAGCCCCCCCTGGAAAGCACATCCAGCCTGGCATGGTAGCGTGGATGAGCACAAGCAGATGGGGAAGCAGCAGGCGTTCTGAGTTGCGCAGGTTGAGGAGCTTCGCTGCCATCTTTGGTGGCTGCTGATGTAACTTTCCATAGGCAACCAGAACTGATAGACTCCTTCTGTCAAAGGTGGGTCGGCACAGCAACAGCAGAACCGTTCCTGCAAGTCTGAAGTCTTGCCTTCTAAAGAAAGCTGCAGGTTCCCATGTTTCAGTCTGGCAAACAAAAGATTTCCCCTGGTGAGAACGAACAGATTTTTTTTTTTCCACAGAATCACAGAATCACAGAATGTCAGGGGTTGGAAGGGACCTCTGTGGGTCACCCAGTCCAACCTCCTGTCGAAGCAGGGTCACCTACAGCAGGCTGCACAGGACCTTGTCCAGGCGGGGCTTGAATATCCCCGGAGAACGAGATTCTTCTGAGAGAGATAATCAAGTGGTTGATTAAAACTCTGAGTGTAATGTAAGAATTATAGAAAAATTGTATTGAAAGACTGTGAATCTGAAGCTGGATTAAAAAATAACCTTTGGTTTTATGCAGTGAAATAGGCTTTAAACACTGACACCAGGGAACCTGAAAACTACTGGTAGAAATCAGCGGGCGCAGAAGCAGAGTGGATTTTCCAGCATGACATCGTTCATGTAGGTGTCATGAGTGACACTCTCAGCATGCTAAGATGAAGAGACAGTTCATGTGATAGAAACCATTGCAAAACCCAAAGTGGCAAGCAAAGCCCTGGTTGTTTGAACCTTACGGATCTTCATAGGCATTGTAGCCCCAGTTCATCCAAGCCTGGAAAACAACCTAGTAACGTTACAGCTCCATTTAGAGCTGCGTAAACTCACAAATGACTTGTGCAGGTGTCACCGCAGAAGTCATTTAATGGCCTTGGAGACAGAGGATGCTATGCATGAAGGGAGATGTTTGGCCTAAATTTGCCTTGCAGAATTTGCCTCTATCAGTTGTGAATTTGCCTCTATCTGTCATAATGGTCTATGCCATTGAAAGAATCAACAGCTAGAACCAAAGATGAGCTTGTGGTGTTGACAGTTGGATTTTATTCCTTGGGGGGAACAAAGGTCTTTTTAAAAGTTTTTATTCTTTGATACTGATTTATGAGCCTTATTACTATCCTGCAGCATTATTAGACATTGTTATGACTAGGATAATCAAATCTCATGCCTCAAAGCATACTGAGAGCTGATGGGAGATGACAATGACTTTTGTTCCCTCTTGTCATATCATTTCATTGTTTTTCCTGCTCCTTTTCAAAGCCTTAAGTATGGGGCCTCTGTGATCACAGAAGGCAATGAGTAGATTCAGCCCTGTTGCTACACAGAGGGAAGAGGAGAGCTTGGGAGTGCATCCCTGTGAAGATGGAAGCAGAAACTGCCCTCACTCACATGACAGTTTTGCTGCTAGGACCATCCTGGAGAGAAGAGGTGCCACCACCTTGCTGGTTTTTATCCCACCTCAGTGGATTGGATATGGGCAAAGTGTGGCAGTGGAAGGATGGCTGGGCAGGGGAAAGCAGAAAATGTGCTGTATTAGGAAAGGGTTGAGCCTGCTTTTGTGCTCCTCCAAGGCAGCTGTATAATCAGACAAAATGGAAGGGCAAAGTGCTAATACATCACACAGAGCCCAAGCTACACGACTGAAAATACCAAACTCTTGTGGGCGTGTACCCATAGGAGGAACACACCTCTACATAAAGTGTAATTAAAAATGCTTAGCAACAATATTTTCATGGTTTTAATATAATTTCATCCTTCTCTGACCTCCATTCCTGGTCCTAGATTTTCTTTCCCAGAGTTTTGTCGAACTGGCTGCTTGCTGTTGAGAGAATCCCCTGCTCAAGCAGGCTGGTCTGACCTGTGAGAGGAAGAGAGCAGATTTTATTGAGACCTGTACACCAAGTCTTTGAAAATAATTTCTGTTTCCCATTTTGCACACCAGGAACAGCACTTGGAGAATAAGTCCTGAATGACTTAGCAACAACTTCTTCTTTCTATGATTACCTGAGCATACTCAGGTACTTAATACACACGGCTTCTTTCTTAATAGTAACCACTTTTGGCTTCCCATGATTGTATTGTTTAGTATGAGACCTTATACAAGCACTGGAGCAAGAACTTTGTGCACGAATGTTACTGGCCAGGAGGTACAGAGATCAGAGTGTGAACTTTCCCCATGTCACTAGGGTTGAACATCACATGAAGCACTGCTGTCAGAGAAGGGGAACACCCGAGGAGGACAGAACAACACCAGAGTAAGTACGTTCCTGTAAAACCAAAAAGCAGTTCTGGCAGTAGGTCCTTGTAAATACAGAACCAAGAAGACAATTTGGGAACACTGAAGTTTCTCCTGTGTGAGATCATTTGCAGGATGATTCTAGCCTATAGGAAAGATGCTTCAACAAAGCTGACACGTATCTAAAGAAAGCCCCCCTCATATGGCATTTCTACTTGCCTAGGAAAGAGTCGGAAAGAGATGGTCCTTACCACACAACAAGTGTTTTTACGAAACCCCAAGCTTGAGGCTGAAGGCAGAGTGGTGAAGAACACAAGCATCATCATTTAGTTGAGTTTGCTGAGGGGAAAAAAAAAGAAGTGTGTTTTAGTAAATCAAGGCATTTCAGGGTACTCACAGTGCTTGAATAATCTACCTATCTTACCATAGCCATAATTACAGCTATCCCACCAAATCAGAGCCAAATTTAGTCCTGGCTGGGCTACAAGGTCACCTGCAATACAACTCCAGGAACACCCATTAACAGCAACATTAGACTGCAGTAATGGGATATAATTTACAGTGACAATCTACAGTTGAGGCTATTTTGAGACCAGTGGATAGATACAAGTTCTTGGTAAGTTGCCGTGAAATATGGCACATTATCACTTGGCCTTATGATAAAGGACACTCAAAAAGTCCATCCATCGCTAAGCAAGGCACGTAGTAGACCACTAGGAGATCTTCAGTCTGAGAAAGCAGAGGGAGAAGTCCCCATTGGCCCCATTTAGCCTTCCAAAAAAGTGTCACCTTACAGTTTGAGGAGACTGACCCCTACCTCAAAAGCTGACTACAAACCTGACATTCACACTACCAAAACACGAAACTCTGTTGGCCCTCTCAATGTTACTGAGAGAAAACTCTGTAAAGGAGACATATCAAGAGACTTACAGAGAAAGGAGCAGAGAATATATCAGTGGTAGTGGAAGAAGAAAAAAACAGGTATCTGCATAAAATGAGAATCTACACTGGTGCCAAAGCAGGGTACACAGGATTGGAGGGAAGTCACCAGTCTTTAGCAGTAATAGAAGTCAGACTCAGTTTGATGTATCAAATTCAAAAGTATTCAGTGTTTCTTACAAATCAGCACAAGATCTTAAACTGGATTTGTGATTGTCTTTGTGATTACACCTGACAGAGTGTGAATGTCAGGAACATGATTATGATTACAGTGTTCTCAGCAGAAACTGAAACATGCAGTAGAGGACTCCCAGGCACCAAGGAGGTGGCTGATGACACTTTCTACCGTAACTGAGTGCTGAAGAGCGAGTCCTCAGCCATGATTTCAGAATGTGACTGGCCCCAACGAGATTTCAAGAACAGAATATTAGCCCAAATTCAGATAAGATGAAGCTTGCAGAGAATGGTGACCTGAACATTGGTGAACTTTTGAGTGCTTCCAATTACACCTCAGAAACCTTAGAGCCACTAAGGAAATTTCCAGAGCAAAAGTGGTGAAGGATTTCTAGGGGTTCATAAAGAAGATAAACTACTACAAGGATCATCTAAGCAGTTAACATGCAGAGACACCATTTGGCAACAGTCAGAGCCCCATGTGATGGAGTAAAGGCAATCCAATGCAGGGAACCAGTCCCAAATTGCTATAAACCGCTGGAACAGATAGAGCCACGGAAAGCTTGGAGCCACGCTGATGCAAAGTCAGCACCTTGAGCACTTACTGGTGGAGCCCTGACACAACCTGGATGGAGTCAGATAAACAAGAAGCCGCTGCCCCTGTGCTGGGAGTTGGGACAATCCCATTGTGTCACTTTGGATCACGGCACAAAGATGCAGTGTGAGCTCCAGCAAAAAGAAAGCATGCTGAGGAAGTGCTCATTGCTCCTGAAAGCTGCCTGGGTGGGATGACAAAGGCATTAAAGCAGTTTGTACACAGAGTGTGTGGCTGCACTGGAAGGAAGAAGGACCACAGGAATCGCCCATCTTGTTACTAGGCAAAGGACTGAGTGTTGTTTGTGTTGTGCACGTACATACACAAGATGGGTTTTTATTTAAAGCAGGACAAGCAGTAATCCCTGCAGATATAAGAGCTGACATCAGGAAATTAATAACTTCGTACCTAGGGATAGAGGGTGCTTTATTTGAGCCAGACTATTTCCACTGGCCAAGCACCAATGTGCATTGCAGAGCAGACATGACCCAGTGTGATGTGCGTCCAGGGTACACTGATCAGTTATGATCTTTCTGCCACTCCAAGACGCTCTTGCAAATGGCCATTTTTAAGGACAGGAGATCGACAGTCTGCTTTCTGAGAGGTGACTCTGGAGGAAGCTCTGGCAAGAACCGATCAGGACTCAAGCAGTGCCTTTCCACAGTGTGACATGCCTAACACGCTCTGCTCTGAACACAACTCACAGCAGAATTTATGCGACTCAGCACTTAACAGGGCAGATTTGAGCACCAGATGTCTTGCCGTGGGTATCAAAAATGAAAAAGAGCGAGAGCAAACAGAGTTGGCAGCATAAACAGCGGAGGGACTGATAGCAAAAACGAGACAGTCAGGGAGAGGTTGTTACCTTCCAGAGCTGGGCCACAGCAGTGCATTTTTCCCTAAGGCTACACGGGGAGTGAGGAATGCATCGACTGAAGAAGAAGGTGTGGAGGGGGGTGAGTTGCAGTCCAACAGCCAGGTTTGAGAAGCAGTTACTCTGATCAAGTCACTCACAGAAAAAAAAAAAGGAAGAAAAGAGACAGTCTTTTGTGCTGCTGTTCAGAGTGGAGCCGATATGAAGACAGACAGCGAGTAGCGGCACAGGTAACGGCCAAGGGAAAGCAGCTGCAGTCTGGCAGGGATTGGAGGTGATAACTACAGTGACAGGACAGTGGTAAAAGAAAACTGAAGATAGCTGCAAAGCTGAGAGAAACGAGTTGACACAACCTGAGCAAAGACCAAGAAAGTGCAGGACCTCACGGAAGACATCAGCACCAAGCTCCTTGTGCAGCGTAGCAGCATGAGTGGGAAATGGGGAATAACTTGAAAAGTCTGGGGGAAATCAAAAGCCCTGCAGAAAGGGGCTCCATCCCTCTTGGGGGGACTCAGGATCTGCAGCCTCAGCTCTAAGTCTACAAAAAGCTTGAAAGAATCACACAAGGGCAGAAAATGCTGAGTGGATGGTTCAAGTGCCTGTGTCTATGGCACAGGATTGGAAAGGCTCCCTGCTACCGTTGTCCTGTGATGAAACCTCCCAGTGTAGGTTGCTTTGCAGAGCTGCTTTGGCAGCAGGGCTTCTTCTTGAGTTATGATCAGGATGCAGGAGAGGCAAAAATGCCTAGCAGGGTGTGTTTCAAACATCTACTTACCTTATAGCCTCAGCTTAGAGTTACAGTTGTATGTCCTCTTTCAGGAAGAGGAAGATTTCTTTCTGAAGTGCTTGCTGACCTGCCTGGCCAGAATGGTGGTTGTATACTGGAGAGACAGCTGAAGTGAAGCAGAAGCAATTATTTATATAAAAAGAAGGAACCTGAATAAACAAAAATACTGGCACCTACTGTGTATTAAAGTGAAAGACCCAGATGCTTTGAAGGCTTGTCCTCAGGTTATTCTAAGAGCTTCAAAACAATTCGAAATCTTACCCAAAATGAAGGCAGCTAGGCACCTCTCAGAGACAGTCCATCAGTGTCCAATCTTTTCTGTGCCTTGGGCACTGCTATTGTTCTAGCTTCTCAGTATTGCTTTTTTGTGTCTTGCCCTACATATGTCTGGGCCAGGGTCTATTTTGGACTCTAGAGATTTGTGACCTATTCCTTTTCTGCAGGACTGGAGCTTCCCCTCTTCTGTGCTGTCTATGGCAGAAGGGAATGGTCCAGTTTCTGTTGGGTATATTTCTTAAGTGCTTCCTGGCACTAAAGTTCTGAGCACCTGTTTTTATGATTTATTTTCCCTTGAAGCCTCAAAATCAAGTCTCATGATGTTTAAAATGCCACTGAGAGCTTAGTGAGCGCATCGTAATAGGGTCATCATACTTCAGACAAATCTTTCCCTTCCTACATGGCAACTTGTTGATTTATTTAGGAATTGCTTGCCTTTTGAATTTCTAAAGCTTTTGCCCCATTATGTCCCCCATTTCAAATCCTTGTGCATTGTGTAAAGAAGGAGAAAGGGCATTCATCTGCATTACCTCCTGTCTGTGTCCCTTTGCCTCAAAGCAATAGTCTGTAAGTTAGTATTCAACGCTGTACAGCAGTGTTCTCTGACTTTAATAGCGTCTAAGGATTGATCCCAGGATAATGATCCCATTGTACTATGCAGCAGAGAAACACATTGCTAATGCAAGACATGCCAGGAAGAGCCTTTCAACAAGGTGCAGATAGCAGTAAGTATGGCAAGATGTATGTTGTAGGGCAAACAACAGTACACTGCAAACTGTCTTAGCAGCAGCTACTTTAAAACATTCTGCTAATAACAGCGTATTCTAAAAGGCAAAGACATGCACTAGGATTCTCCAAATCTGAGTCAGAATATCAAACCTCTGTTCTTACTCAATCTTACTGAATATCTTCTTTTTCCTACACTCTGAGAGGTGCTTTGAAACAGGTATTCTGCTGGGCAAAGCCAGTTCCCCAGCACAGGACTGCAGCAACATAATCCCCAGCAAACATCTCGGCCACTGTGTTGTATGGCAGGAGCCAGCAAACCCACCTGTAGAAGGACGCTAGGTGTCTGCCTGAAACTTGAAGGTGACCCAATAATTGAACTGGAAGGTGTGTTTTTTGGGGAGGCACAATCCTTGTTCCATGCTCAACCCACTCTCTACCTTTATTTGGATTCAGAGCCTGTCATCCAGTCATAATCTTTGATTTACTTTGTCCTCATCGATACAGCTTAAAAACATCAGCCTTATGCTTGCCTCTGTCCTCATAAGCCCAGACCTTGGAGCCTTCCATGAACTGGGTGAAATGAAAGGCATTCAACCTAGCTGCAAGAACAGCCAATACCCACCATCCAGGCCTTCTGTAGCTTGGCATGTTTTATACACAACAAATCCATCTCTTTTTCCACTGTGAATGAGTATGAATTTTTTTACCCATTTGTTTATAATTTTACAGAATTCAGAAACTACCTCTTACATATCTATGGACATATTTCAGGTTTCTTTATGAAAATTTTACCTAGACGTGTATTAGGTCACTGAGTGTAGCTCTGTGAGGCCATATTCTTACAAAGGAGAAGCAGTAGAAAACTAATGAGATTCTGTTTGATTAATAAAAAGAAATATAATCATTAAGATGTGATATTGCATGATACCTTTATCTGTAACACTAGATCTATATTTGGTTTTCATGTATTGTGGGGAAAAAAGTGGAGATTGAAAATGCACTGAATATAGCAGCTAAAGATGGTGAATGGCATAGAAAAAAAAGAAACTGTGTAAAAATGAAGTATTTCAACATAAAACAAATCCTTCTTTAATTGGTCACTGCAATTTATAAATTCATCACAAATTGAGAGAAGTTTCAGGTTATCCCCAGCTGTAAATTTTTTAAGTTAACTTCTTTCAAAAAAGGTCACCCTCCTAACACACAGGCACTTGTGACTACGCATATCTCCTTGGGTTGCTACCAGCTGGAAAATCAGCACAAGGAGAAGAACTTTGACCTTTCTGCTGCAAAATCAGAGGAAACAATCAACTGAGGGAGATAAAGGAGAATCCTCATTAAAGAGGAAGCAGTACATGGCAATAGGGATCAGAAATCAAATTTGCTTGTGCAAAGACATGCTTTGCCAACTAGCTCATGAAGGACAAAGGACTCTACTTATTTAGCCAGCAAGATGAAGAACCTGTGAATTATAACTTGGAGCATTAAATTAATCAGAATGCTGTTATGCGTTATTAGAGCAGCGGTTGGAGGGCCCACTCGGGTGTGGAATTCTGCTTTGCCAAAATGCTGTAGGAGCAGACCAGGCTGCTCTTTTGCACTAGCCAGGGGAACAACAAAGACATAGAGTGACATTAACACCAATTAAATACAGAATAAGCAAAGGAGATATTTCTTCACATAGTATGAAAGTCACCGCTGTATTGAGGACAAGCGCAAGTCATATGTTCCTCCTAAGTCCTACTTAATCCCTGCTTTGAGGATTTAAAGGACATTCAAGTGATTCATAAGCCCTGCGCATGGTCTCTGCACAAGAATGATTTTTACCCACCATAGAGTCAGCTGAGCCGTGGAAAATTTTGCGGGGGGCCACATCAGTGGAATAACACTGCTGTGTTCAAGAAGGTCTGGCTGATGCTCTGTCTGACCGTTGCAGCTGTAGCTTTAACATCTCACATAACGATAGTCAAAACTCATGGTTTATGGTGTGCGCTGATTCCCCAGAGGGTTCTGGAAGTAATGTATGTCTATTACCGGCATCGTTACATATCTGGCTGGGAAAATAAGTCAAGGAGGAGCTTTTACCAAAGCATCAAGCACCAGCCAGGAATAAAGGAAGGAGGTCTCTTCTGACAGTTCATTGATCTGACCTAGCATGGTAACTTTCTGTTTTCCGCAAAAAAAAATGGATAGAAAAATATTTGCAGAGAATATGGCCAGTCAGGAAATGGGCCAAACTCAGTAAGACAGTGCCTAAATGTTGCTGCTTTTGAAAGTAACAACCAAACTGTGCAAGATGGCTTCAGATACCTTTTGCGTACTGTATGTGGATTTATCTTGCTTGGGTTTCTAGTTTATGCATCATTATGGTAATCTGTTATTGGTCCTCTTGCATATTTTTTTGCAGGCCCTTTGGCAGCAACTCTTGCATTTATCACAGCTCAGTTTTGCAGCATGCAGCGGAAAGGAGATTATTCTGATCTATAATTCTGTCAAATGACACTGCTTAAGATATTGTATAGGCTTATAAAGGTGAATTTATACTTCTGGCTTTTACTTCTCTTTGTGTCTGAGCCACTTTGATGCATAAGAATCTTTCAATAAAAGGAAATAAGCAAGCACTCCCACCACATGCTGCGGCCGTGAGCTCTCAGAGTTTCTTTGTAGGGGGACTGATATGTTCATTTCTGCTTTCTTAAAAGGAAAAACAAAATACCTGAAGAATGTACATCTGACTTGAAAATTGCATCCTGATTTTGACAACAGCTGAACAGGCAGGGGAACAGAAATTCAAAAAGGTTGAGAGATGCAGAGAAAAATTGGTAATGAAAAAGTATGAGAGACAAACTCCAGACAGAGCAATCTTTTTTTCATCCATAGAATAAATCGAAAAGTGGGCGGAAGAGTGCAAGATCACAGAGTCACCACTCTTCTCTGTTAGATGCACAATGTGGTCCTTGAGAATATGAAGGAATGGCAATGTGTCTGACAGCATAAAATGCTAGATGCTGAGACCTAGATAAAGTTCTAGATGCTCGACAGGAGTGCTAGAAACCTGGTTCCCACCTCTGACCCTCAGCAGCAGTCTTAGCTTGGTCCAGACACTTTTCTTTCCCTTCCCATCTTTCATCTTGGCTTTTCTATGTACACTGCAATCTCTCTGGAGAAAGTGTTTACTGCATGTCCATGCCATATCTAACTCAGGTGACCTGTAGAAGAATACAAAAATCTTCAGCTTGACACTCAGCAACACAGCCAGAAAGCTGGAGAGGGACTAATAGCACCGTTTGTTCCTGCTGAAGCATGACCTCTGGCCCTGTCCGACTTTGATCACTTAAGAAAAGAAATCTTTCCTAGACCCTTTTGTGTTACTTTCCCTACTGTGGTGTTCTTTTTTGTTACTGAATAGCTCCCCAGCTGCGGCAGACGCTCCCACCGTTCAGTCCCTGCTGAGAGGAAATGGTGCTTCCCTGACAGTGGAGGTGTTCTTAGGGCAATCATAAACCAGAGGCAGCTCCTGTGCCGTGAGGCATATTACACTTGCTCTCATTATTTAGCAAGAAATGGTGATCCAAAGCTCGCTGGTCCTACTGCAGGCCTCTTTTCCTTCAATACCTGTCATAAGCCCTCTCCTATAATTTCATCCTCCAACTCGCAGCCATCTGCAGCCATGCTGGAGCACCTTTTGCTTTGCAGCAGATGGCAATGCAGTACTGCCCGCTGCCAAGCTGAGCTGGTTCATTTTTCCATCATCTGCATTTTACTATGAAGCAGCAGAAAAATAGGAAAAAAAACAACAAACCACTTGGCAGATGATCTGTGGCAGGTATCTCCTGTTGTGGGCCTCTCAGCAACTTGAGCACACCCGTTCAAATAACTAAGACATAAGCAAATGAGGTCTAGAGACAGCGTGCAGCTGGTCCTCATTGACATGTTTGACATAATCTTAAAAAGAAACTATAGAGTTAGTTAAAATCCCAGCCCCTGATTCTTAAACAACTCTTGTTTTCCAAAGCTCTTGACAGGGGAGGGGGAGAGCAGGTGTCCTCAACACGGAATTTGTTCAATATTTTCTTCGATATCTTCAAATAGCTTTATGGCATTGTACCTTTCATATCTGCTCTCTTCCTCACTCTTATCACATCGTGTCTCACCATTAGTCTGGCTTTTGCTGAATCATACACATCATGTAGAATTGAAAAATTTAGTTTTTAACAAACAAATCTAAACAAAATTTTATTTATAGCAAAACCAAAAGCAACCTTCAAACGGGGAATCAGATGTCACAGCAAGAGTGCACAAAGTATCTGCAGACAGCCTGAAGCAGTAACTCTAAAGAGGGTGAGAACTACCTTTATTAGTTCCTCAGTTACCTGTGGAAAGCAAATAATAGTGTAGAGATTTGCAAAAGGACAAATCAGGTACTGTTTACCAAATGAGTTCCTTCATGAGTCAAGGACACAAGTCAGCTCTACTCAACAAGCTCTTTGACCGTGCTTCAGATCTACACTGCCTTGTCCTTAGCATCCCAGAAGAGTGATGCCCCTGTCCATTAGATGTTTCACCATTTTTCCAGTTTCTTGAGGAGCAGCTGGAGCGCACAGGGTGCTGAGGCTGAGCTGGTCCAGCACATGCATTCATTTCACACAGACCCTAGTGAAATTAGTTCACTGGATCCTTGTTTTGGCCCTGATTTTAAGTCTGGTGAGCAAGACAGGCAATGGAGATAGCACGGTAGTTCTGGGGTAGGTCTCATTTAGATATCTCTTGATAAAGCTTCTGAAAGCGGCATCTAGCATGTTCTGGTATTGTCAGAGTGTCATCTGTACCAATGGTGATGCCATTTCTGACATTTTTAATAGAACGTGGTATTAAACTGACTGACCTGCTGCCAACAACAAAGCTGAGAAAGATTGTGGTGGCACTGCCATTTCGTAACGCTACAGCATTTCTTAAACTTTCTCTCATTCTTCAGATCCATAAGATTCTCTAGCCTGAGGATGTGATGGGACAAATGAAACAGAGAAGTGATTACAAAGTTGGGGATGGTTATCTCATTACGGTTATCAAAAAACAAAGAAAAATAACAAGTAATTGATGTAAATGAGTTCCTAGAACAGCTGTGAGGCTACAAATCTGACTTTTCTCTGTATGGCATGGAGCTAAAAAATAAATCCTGAAAACAAATTTTATTTTGCTATGTGCTTATTATTCAAACGCTCAGAGTAATTTCAATTAAAAGCACGAGCTAGAATTTTAGTTTTCATTCCCTCTGTGTGTTTTTAATCACTTAAATTAAGGAAAATCAAGAGCTTTCAACTAGCTCAGGCCCACATTGTGCTCAAGTTAGTATCAACTCATATTTTCTGAAGCCAGGAGTTTCTAATTTCCTCTTATGGAGCTAAGCAACATTTCCCAGGGCCCACTGAATGTCTTGAAAACAATAGACCAAAGCTTCATAAATACAAGCACAGCCTTCCTTGCCCTGCGAAACTCTGAATCTGTCTTAGAAATTGGTACTCTAGGCTCTGTCAATAATAAATAGAGAGAGATGGGGACCTCTAGATGATGATTCCCATTCCAACACCTGAAGAATTTTACAGAGGTCGCTGTTCCTGCTCTTCTACCTTGGGTCCCTTAGACAGGGCTTTGGCAAAAGAGAGCCAAAGACCCTGATTCAAGCTGTTAGTGCAGCACAGAGCCATGGCCTCTGGTGGATTTGCTCCTCATTGAGGATGCCAGAAGGGGAAAAATGAAAGGGTCAGGTAGTTAGGATACAGGTCTCAAAGAGGAGCCTCCAGCATCAGGCAAGTTAGCAGAGCTAAGAGATAGAGAGGCAAGTAAAGACATATCGTATGTTGCGCTAACCTGGAGTTCCCTCAGTGCTGGTTTTATTCCACAGTGAGAGTTTCTGATGTGTATTTTGTCTGAGTGGGAACCACCCAAGTCCCACAGTGCTCCAGCCATGTTCACTTGATAGCAGTTTCTGGAGGAGAGAGTGCATGTCTGTTTGCTTTGGCATTGCCTTGGCAAAAAGAGCTCTTCAATGGCAGTGTTAAACCAATGTTCAACCTGCGGAATGTGTCCTACTACAAATACGTTAAAGAAATGTGGGGATTTTGGCAATTCCTTTTATATTTTTAAGGTAAATATTTACATTGATATTTTCAAAGCTTGATGACTCGCTTTGAAGGTGCTGCAAATTTCAGCTTCCCTTTTGTTTTTAATGCCATTGAACCAGGAAATCTGTTGCACAAAGCAGTACATTTCAACTTATTCAGGATCATCATTTTCCACGGAGTCTGACAAAGTGTTCAAAGTAAAGAGCATTTCTTTACCATGTACTATAAATGAAATGCTATATTGCAAATCAAATTAGGCAAAAGACAGCATCATTTCAGCTTCTAAAATAAATATTCAAGCATTCAAAAAAAAGCAAACAGAACAAAAAAGGAAAATGTAAATTTCAATTTCATCTTCTTGTGTCAGGAACTTAAATTTAATTTTTATTACAGGTTAGCAATATGCTATTCTGGTGCATACTTGTGAAACATCCATGATACATCTTTGTTTTCACTTGAAAACAGAAAAAGACCATGCAAGCTTTCTCAGCTAAGTCCAAGGGATCATTCTATTTTTCCAAGTACACAGAAAACTCAAGACACTTGCAGGCAAAAGCACTTTTCACGACACAGTGGGATTCATATAGGCTCTGCAGAATTTTCCCTGAGTTGTGCTGGAGTTTTGACTCATGTAAATCAGGGTTGTCATGCCTGTGCAGGTCTGTGCAAGTTTAGGATATTGTCATCTCCAGCTGGTCATCCTGCTTTCTGCCAGAGAGTACTAACTATATAACATGACTAGCAGGAAGAAGAGTATACCTAGTGCAAACTCACCTACCTTAGCAGTTTAAGTTGATATCTTGGAGTACAAACCAGAGAAGTTAAGTGTTTTCCTATGCTGCTTCTAAAAAAATGTTTATAATGTAAATAAATGTAAATAAACTGCATTGCTGAACTGCTCTTACTGAGGCACTGGCACAGGTTGCCCAGAGAAGCTGTGGATGCGCCCTCCCTGGAAGTGTTCAAGGCCAGGTTGGGTGGGGCTTTGAGCAGCCTGGTCTAGTGAAAGGTGTCCCTGTCCATGGCAGGGGGGGTTGGAACTAGATGATGTATAAGGTCCCTTTGAACCCAAACCATTCTATGTTTGATTCTATGATTCTATGATTCTGTCTCAGATCTATTCTATGTCAAGTTGTAGTACTCCACAGGATACATTGCCTCCTGGCAGTTGTAGCTGGGAAATCTCATGCCTTCATCTTCCCCACTTTCGTTCTGCACCTTCTAACATGCAATTATTTTGATAATGCCACGTGACTGATAAAAGGGAGATCACGTCCAGCACTGAAGATACAGACTGTCGAGAAAACACTGCATGTAGAAGACTTAGAGTGAAAGCAGATCTGGAGAAAATAGGTTGAGAGCAGCGTGCTTTGCTTAGCCCTGATGATGAAGGGAGGGAGCCAGGGACCAAGTGTCTCCCTGATTTTCTCTCCCATCTCAGAAAGCAAGCAGGTCCAAGAGGCCCAGATCCAAGAACTACCAGTGGAGAGTTGCTGCACAGGGCAAGAAGGCAACATGTGCAGTGAAGAATCAGATGAGCCTTTATGGCTGATGCACAAGAAATAAGACAGCGTGCAGCTGGTAAAACTGAACTGAGGCCCAAGCTCTGAGTTATAAAGAAGTGGGAATGTGAGGACATTTTAGTAGAGCACAGACTCCATTTCTTACCCTGCTTCACCTTTGAGCAACCTCATTCCATCACAGAAACAGAAAACTTCCTGTGTTGCGCACTTTGGGATATTAAAGTCTTTGGAGAATGGTGGTGGGCTAGGGGAGGGGTATGTTTTCTCTAGGTAATCTTAACCCAGCCCCTGATCCACACACTCTTAATCAAGACTCCTAGCTCTACATCACATAGCTGAATAAAGACCAGAAAGAGGTGTTGGAAAGAGAAGGATGAAAGTGTAGCAACATTCTTCATGAAGTCAGTAAGTTCTCTGAGGAAAACAAAAAAAAAAAAACAAGGCTTCTGAAATTTTTTAATAATGACTGTGAGATGAGTTGACTACTGGGTTGTCTTCTGAGTTTTGAATGAAGAGAAGATCCTCAATACTGCCAGACACAATTGTCTCCAGCCACCAGAATTTTTCATTCAGAGATGTCCTTGGTTTGTTTTTTGTGGGGTTATTTTTCAAGGTTTAGATTCCGTAGTTACTGAGACAGACAGGCTAATGCCACATGCTAATTAGGAACTGCAAACTGACCATGCAAAGACACTAGCTAGCTATCATTGTTCTCTAAGGTATAAAAAGCATCATGGATAGACATGAAATGCAAGTTTCTTGCCTGTGTGCCCAAGCATGGCACTAATCAAGTGACATTTTTGTGGGATCACAAAATGAAAGTCATACCAGGGCATCCTACTTAAGAGAGGATTACAAAATGCATCAAATAATGTTTATCCAGTCGTAGCCAAAATAACACATTTTAATTACACAAAGCAACTCGCCAAACCCCAATAGGAAGACACACAAATGGTGAAAATGATAACTGCAGAAAATTCATACTGTTGTAGTGGAAGAGGAAAGCATTTTCAGCAAGGAAAACTACAACTCTTGCCATTAAGCAGTGTTATTTCTGTTAATATTCTTCATACGGTGTCAGGCTAACTTCAGTGCTCAATGCAACTTCCCTTCGGTGCATGGAAAGAGAAAGAAATGAACTGAAACCCAAGTCAGCAGAGATACAGTCACCCATGTAATTTTATTGCTTTGGAGGGATGGAAATAGTGGAGAACTACATACATCCAGGTGTCATAGGTGCACTATAATATTGAATGTCATATGTCCTACAGTAACCCTCAAGGAAATTTGCCCTTAGATCTGATGAAAAGAAGCCTATATATTTGCAGCAGGCCTGCCACCACCTCAAGCCATAATTTAAACAAAACAACACAGGCCAAACGATGCTTTAGCCTTTTGCTCTTTGGATAATATTACCAGCTCTCCCAGGCTTCAGTATAAGGAGCTTAACTCTGCAGCATTACTGTGACTAATCTCATCAGAGACTGCTGTGGCAGCCAGGCTCCCCTAAGACAGCCTAGGGGAGGATCCCAGGGAATAAGTGAAAGGCAGATGGGGAAGCCCTGCGTAAAGAATATGAAATAAACACTCAAGAGCTCAACAGAAATCCCAGATAAAAAGTCAAGTCTAGTCTCTAGGCCTCTTTGGATCCAAAAATATCAAAATCTCATTTCTACTCTTTCATAGACTGAGAGAAGGTAAATGCATGTCAGAGGAATCCAGTGTGGACATGAATCTGTATGGGACATTTACTACTGCGCTTCCCATTAGTTTAAGATCCATTTTACACTTCAGAAGTGCTATTACAGTAATGTCGAGTTCACCAAATAATGTGACTCCATCATGAAAATGGCTTCAGCCTGGACCTCAAGGCAGCACAAAGTTGCCTTATGAAGAGATTCATTAAAACAAACCTTTTCTTTTATTTTCTTTCTCTAAGAAAAAGAAAAAGAATTTGCCTGGCTGCAAGTAATGGCATGATAAGAGGGGAACCCCACCTCAGGTTGTGATGGAACCCCAAAAATCTAGGACATTTCGAATTTTCCTAGCGCTTTCAAAAGAGAGCAGGAAAGACACTTATACCACAGCAAGGGCCAAAGAGATAGATCCAGCCCACTGGGGTGGATGGGAAGAGACCCTGGCACAGTTATGAACCTTCAAGAGAGGAAGGTGCATTGGTGGGAATCTGCTGTAACTTTTCTCTGGATACAAGCTTCCAGAGTCATCTAAAATGTGCTGTCTCAAGTGAATTTCATACATAGGCTGGGAACTCACCTGCTAAGGCAGCATTTTTTTCTAGCAAAAACCCGACAATCCTAAGGAAAACTTGGGTTTCTGGAAGTATGTAAGCACTGAAAAATGAAGGTCAAGAAGACTGGACAAAATCACATCTGCTCATGAACCCAGAATATAGGTAGGCCTAAGCTTTTTCAGAGTTGTTGTGAGACATGTCAGAATAACAGGGATAGTTGGCTGGGAAAACATAAAAATGTGTGACAGAGTAAGTATCTATCAATCTCTATCTGTCCATCCATCCAATTCATTGATCTTGTGCGCATCCTGATGAGAAGAAATGCTTCTACCTTCCTTTCTCTCTCCCCTCACACATCAATCCAGGCAGTTACTGGACGTCATAATTATAGTAAGCTCTTAAATCCCAGTAAGTACTACCAAGCTGGCTACTCAGAGGCTTCCATGACATCAACTTTCCAACACAGTAATGATGATTAGACTATATTGCATCTGACTGCTTTTAGAGGTTTCTGCTTTGATTAGACTTGGGAGGAAGGAGGAAACACTGGCAAAAATGGGAAGGACTTATTTCAGCTTGCAAAGAGATTTAGAGGCTATATTTCCAAATTTTTTCTTTAAAAAAATTGGCAGAATAAACATGTAAAGATGCCTGATTTCAGGGTCTGGTGTTCTTTCAAACACAGCAGTGACAGAGAAAATGTTGCCTTCACTGCTGTGTAGGCTCTGGGATACCCAGTGCTGTAGAAACTTGATTCATCACTGGCTGGCTCATGTTCTGTGACATGAGCTCAATTTCTCTGCCTGTGCTTGTCAAAAGGGCGAAAGGCTTGACCTACTACTCGCATCGTGGTTGCATCTAAATTGGATTGCCCAGTATCTCCAGTGGAAGTGCTCAAGGTTTTCACTACCTATAGCAAAATCAGAACCAAGGTGGGAGGCAGTGAAAACAGGTCCAGGAATGTAGCACCTCCCGCCCTCCACCTCCATGTTGGCCACGCATTGTCTCAGTCTTATATCAGTCCTAGACAGTCCCAGTCTGCCTCCTTCCTCCCTGCCATCTGGTCTGCATCCCAGTCGGGGAAAATTGTACAGCTACCTCCAAGTTCATTGTCCAGCATAGTTCACTGTAAGGTTTAGGAAACACAAACTAGTTATTCTTCCATCCAAAACTTACAGAGCTCAAACATTTCCCCAGCCCCTGGGGCTCTGAAGAAAATGCCTTCTGTATCTCAAATTCTTCATGATTCAGAGCTTACTCAAAGAGACCTTCTCTCCAGCACATCTCACAAAAGGCACCATTTAGTTTTGCTGCGCTAAGATCTTTCCACTCTGCAGCAGCAGCAGAGTAGGACCAGGATGAGAAGACAAGGGAAACAGGCAAGGTCAGTGAATACTTGGCAGTCCGAATGGCTGAAAGATGAGAGAAGGGTCCTGGCACATGGCGAGTCAAGAAAAAATCTGGGAAGGGTGGATACAACTGCAAGTGAGAGGAGCATGCTTTGAGTGGAGGAGGGCTGAAGGGGATTAGTAGCATTGCAGGGGTTATAAAATCTTTAGAGGGCTATGGGTAAAGACAGTGGAGACAGAAGGAAGCTTCAACAGATCCTTCTCCTGAATCCAATAAATGACTCTTACAGAACCTGGTTATCAACATGTACATCAGTACAAGTGATCCACGAACATTTTGGTTGCTGTTAATGCTGTGAAGCTCTGTATACAGCAAACGGTGATTCATAAAGGATGTGTAAGCCCCAGCAGCTTACACAAGCTGAGTAGTGGCAAGATAGTGGAGCGTGCCAAGGCCATGGCAGCCTGTGTGTTCTCCGCATCACAGGACTGGAGTGACTTGCCAATAACTTTTCCTCCTCATACGTTGAAGTTTGTCGAGATGTCCACAAAGGGATGCCGCACTTGTGGCCATGATCAAGGCTCATTGAATGCCGAGGCGATTTTGCACCAAGATGCAGGTTCTGATTTGGGGCAGAAATGCTGCTGAAAGGCAAAGATAACAAACACCAGCAGTGTTACATGCTTCTCTCCCTGGTGCAAGTATTGCAGTAGCTGTTGCTAAGAGCGAATACGTGTGTTCATGGACCCCCGCAGACAGACATGTGCATTCATCAAACACTTAGCTAAGAATTTCAGCAGACAGTTTTGTAAATGTTGAAGTCAACCCCAAGAAAAAGAGGCTGAGTTCACTAAATAAGGTCTGTATTTCAAAATTTTTCCCATTTCGTCTCTGGTGGTTAGCACTAACGTAGCTCTTGATAGAAATTTAGGCTCTGGTTGTGTATGACACTCAGGAGGGGACAATAAGAATTTAGAGAGCTTTGTTGACTTTAGTAGGGCATGCAGGACTTAGCCTGTAGAAGCAATGTGTAGGGCAGGGCTTTATGAACCAACAAGATAAGTGTATAAAATGGCACGCTTAGGAAACAATATGGCAGTCAGGAATAGAAGTCAGCTTAATTCAGTTCCTGTGTATGAGATGGCAATGTCAGGTGACTGCAAATGCATATGATTGGGACAAAATGAGAGAGGCCAAATATACGTCAGCTGAACAGAAACTCGGTTGAAACGGTCAGCCTGACTTTCTTAAGCAAAACGCAATTCAAAGGCTTGACCAACAAGGAAGAAAAAAGGTAGGTTTTGGTATTGAGGTTGTTTTATATTCCTTATGTCATTCATGACAGATATACAGAAAGAATGTTGATTTGTTTTTTATATGCCTACTCACCTCCACTGACACTGAATATATTAAGAAATAGCTGTCTTCATAAATTTCAGCGTCTCCCTCTGTGAAAAACAGAGCCACTTCTAGAGCAGAACATGGCAGCCGTTTATCAGCACACAACACTCCTGTGCATCACTTTAGGCTACGAAGGACTGCAGATTACCATATCTAATTGCCACTGCAAGATGAAGTCTTAGATACTTAGTCTATAATTAACCACATATTGAATTTGAGCGGTAAGCTAAGGTTAATGGTCCTACAACACTTGAGAAAGTGTAATTGATCTCTTAGAGAGCATAAGTGATTAGGATATCAGTTTGTGTCACTGGAAAGATAGTGCTGTCAACACCACAGTGTCCACTAACAGTGTACACTGTGCACCATTTCAATACCGACCTAATGAAATGGATGTGCTTAATACCATATTTTCCAGCACCTTACAAACATGGACATAGATTGACTCCTTATCTTTTTTGTTTGTCACAACCAGATGAACTGCTGAAATAGGGATTCCTGCATCTCAAAATAATCCCTTCCTTCCTCCACCTCCCAAGGTCAGGTACTTCTGCTATCCCCATTTCACTGGGTATGACATTAAGCAAAGAAGCTACATGAGCTATGCCTGAGACAGAGCTTTGCTATATTGCCTAAACCACATCGATAAGCATGACACGGCATCCAAGCTGGTAAAGCCTGAGCCACAGAGGATATGGCAAACTGAGATCTCCATGTTAATGTGGACTTGCACTTATGGACTTGCCCTAACACCACAAAGAAAATAACTTGTCAGAGGAAGGAAACTAAAGACAGATCAGATGAACCCCAGTGTGGGATTCCAGCATGAAAGAATACATCCCTGGAAATATGAGGCAAAGAACAATAAAAAACTTTGTATGATCAGATTCACCAGAGTTACCTTCCAGAACACTTCAACATTTGGGGATGAACTGTTCAACTGAAAACCTTTTCTTCCCAACAAAATAAAACAAAACAAAACAAAACCAATGTTTAAGGAAGTATGGGAGGGTCTCCCATTTCTCCACAGGTTCATTTCAATGCACACAAACTGATTATTCCAAAGCAACCAATGATCTTTGTAATTGCATGCCCTTTCTTGATACAAATGTGCGCCAAAATTCCCTTCTCAACAGTTACTTGCATTTCTACTTGAGCTTTTCACTGTAGGACAGAAATAGATCTTATCTGACTCCGAGTGAATTGTTAGCAATGAGCGGATTAGGTAGAGAACAGATGCTGGGTCAGAAAAGATGTAGTTCTACTTGTATTTTCAATCAGAACTACTGATTTTCCCAAATTAAGAAACATTGTTCACTACAGGCAGCCAGTGTGAACCTATTCAGGGCTGAATATGTGTCTAAACTGATGCTGGTGTAATTTTGACAAGGCTACTCCTTCTACCCCAAAGATAATCTCAAAATGTTTTTTCCTGTCAGTGTCTGCCTGGAAACGTCTCAAATCCTAGCAGTAATGAGTGGACAAATCAAGTTCTAGAGGAGGACCAAAACTTGCAATCTTTGCTTATGCCATGAACCTCACTGAAGTCAACATCACACATCAGCCAGATCCTAATGCTGGGGTCTGCTTCATGGACAGGCTCAGCCCTTGAAGTAACCGCATTTGACTCCGCTCCCACACTACCAAGGAAAGGGTTCCTGTGGGAAAGGCTCCAACACACTAAAAATGTAGGTGCTCCTCCAGAAAGATATCATTTTCAACAAAAAGAGAAGCGTTTTCTGCATGTTTAGGGCTTTGCTCGTTCATGCACACAGGACCACTATTTGTTAACTTAAGGGACCCATTCATCAAATGCACAGAAAATACATTCCTGTTAAGCACAGTACTCCCTCAACATTTTTCATCCTACTGCCCTTGGATTTTAAGAAGCTAAAATTATGTGTCTCTTACCAGAAGAATATTGGATTCTCGCAGCATGGGTCCGACAGTCATGCAAGTTGGACTATATGTTGTCAGTTTTGCCTTGTTTCCTTGATGTCACACGTAGACCCAAAAACCTCTATAAGAAAGGTGGATGTGAAAAAGTGATATTCTTTAGTTTTCTACTAATGGAAATTTAATTTTGTGGACAAATGAAGACAGTTGGATCACAGCCACCTTCTACCCGTGTGGTTAGAAATACCTCTGAAATTATCAGTGTTACGCAGAGTAGTACCCAATGTGGAGAATGCCTACAAAAGCTCTCATGCCAAGCTCTGGCAGAGTGAGCTGCAGTTGGGTAAGTTTTTAGCCCCCACATATCTGTCATCTTCTTTCCACTGCTGAGCTAAAGCACTAGACATCAGAATGCTGAGCTGAAAGGTAGCAATCCTTGCAGGGCCCTGGTTTAAAGACGTATGAAAAGTGGCAGTAGAGACTCAAACTCATGTTTTCTTAACAGCAACTAGAGAAGAAAAAAATTTTTTCAAGGACATAGTATTGCTTGGGTTATCCAGTCAGTAATAGAAATTTGTTAACAGAAGAGCAGTGTACACTGAGTATTAGTAGCACCCACAAATTCCAGAATACCAGTTATTCCTGAATATTTGTGGGTGCTGTTTTCATTTTTAAGGCTGAAATAAAGCTTATGACCTTGTGCTTGCATGTCCATATGACAGAGGATCTAGCCAATTAGGTTTTGCACTAAGCCTGCCGTCTTGCCTAACCCAGAACAACGTACATTAAATGGCAACACAGTGGCTGGGAAAGATGCAGGTGAGTGTTTTGCCAGTTTAGCAATGGTTTAAGACAACCTTAATCTCAAGGTTGTCAGCCCAGAATGTGCTGGGCAGGGAAATCATCTGTTTAATGTATTTCCCATTGTTTTCCCAACACCACCTGAAATTTCACCAAGGCAGCATTCGCATTTTTTACAGTTCATTTCGCTGCTACAAATATCTTTAACAACAGGCAGTCAAGCAGCATAAGACCACATACGGATATGACTGGTCTTCACAGAAATGAGCAGAACTCCCTTGTTTTCCATCAGTGGTGCAGCCATACTGAATGGTGTGGCCCTATGTGTCTGAACAGATCAGCACAAGGTACGCATTATCAATGCTCACAGTATCAGTGTCCATCTTTTCTTCCTCAGTCAGTCATCCATTAGAAAGGGTACAGCTGAATTTGCCATTCCCTCTGGAACAACTGCAATTCTGAACTTGCACACCTATAACTGAGTGCTTGATTTCAATGAAAAAACAATAATGAACGAAGCAAACACCTCTGTGCTGCAGAGGGAAGCTCTGTCCAGCACGAAACACTTTGTCTAATCTGGCGTGATATATGAGACATCTTTTGTCCTTATGGCGCTTTAATGGCTGACTGGAGCCAGATTCAGTTTATAAAGGATTATCAAGATCACACCTCAGGGTAGGGTGATTTCAGGACAGATAACTTTACTATCATGTCACTTAATAATGATTTAAGACAGGAAAAAATAACTTTCAAAAGTGAAAGTGGAAGTCTTTCACACAACAAAGCAAGTAGCAGTTCAAGCTAGGCTTCTGCCTTGATACCTGTCTAGTCCAATGCACTGAATCTGCTAGAAGTAAAAAATAAAAAGTCTGGACTATGCCCAGATTCCTACCACCTCACACATGTACAAAACCAGTCTAAAATCTCAGCAGCTGAGCTTCAGCTACCGTATACCTGCCTAGCTCAGTAGCTGGCCTTATTTAAAACAAACGAAACCTCGAGCAAGCTGCTACAGAGCACACTGTGCATTGCTGCCACTGCAAGTTGATGTAACAAGCCTGGAAGTCCAAGCCTTTTCAGATGGTCAGTTTCTAGTATTTAATCATGCCAAAATTCACTTGGCCCTTGAAATCAGACAAGATCAAGCTTAGGAAGTGTGGGAAGCTCCTCCAGGATTCATTCAGTGGCAATTTACTGTAACTCCAGTAACGAGTTTGTCCCGTGAGGCACTTGTACATCTGAAATACTACTTCCTGATGCTGTCATATCATTAATTTCCAGCGTTTATGGGCTAGTGGAGCTCTTGAATTTGTTGGGTGTAAAGGCTTTGAGATTATAATGCATCTACTGCAGTGTGCAGTGTGTATGTCAGGTCTTCAACACAACCTGCAGTTCCTTTTCAGAGGGCATTTTCATGGAGTTCAAGCAGTATTTAGGAAAAGAGGGAGAAGGGGAAGGGAAAAAGGAAGGAGAAGGTGAAGGAAAGGGGGAAAGGACAGTGTTGCACTGAACCTTTAGTATACAAAACAAAGGTGTTCATCAGAATCTTCTGCATCTTCTATTTACTTTCTCAGGGCTATCATTTTTATGATCATATGATGCACATATGATGCATTTGATACAAGATCCGTTGAGCTGAAATTTTCCTTCAAAGGATGGTGGGAACTGTAAGTGCTGGGCAGTCCACATATCTGACCTGTCCTCAGCTCATGCAAAATTTTAGTTTCACTCTTAGAGTGGATAGCAGAACACCAGATGTCTGCTGTGAACTAAAGCCACAAACCATATCTGCAGTCACTTGTAATCAGAATGACAGGAAACTCACTTTGGGATGCACTGAATGAATTGCCCGATCATATTTAAATTTTTTTTGTACGGACTTGTTATTTCAAACATAGATACTTGAAGACATTTGCCTTGTGCCACAATTTCCTGCTCCTCTCTCAGATGCAGCACTGCAATACTGCTGAATTTCCTATCAAACAGATTCTCCTTTACATATAATTCATGTATTATGCAAAGATGAAAGGCTCTGAACACCTTCTGTAAAGGAATTTTAGACATAACTTGTGCCTGATCCAATTCATGCTAAAGCCAATGGGGTCCTGCTGACCCAACTTACAATGGACCTTATCCCATAATATTGTCATTGCAAATTAATACCATCCAAGCAGACTAAATGCGTCCTGAGGAAACAAGAAAGGAATAAAAGGTGTCAGTTTGTTGTGGCCCAGAACAGGAAATTATTTATAAAGGGTCTTTTAAAATGACTGAAACAAAAACAGTACGCATCCATACTAACGTCTGAAGCAACTCTCTTTGGCTGGATAAAGAAGGATTACTTGCATTCTATCCAAGCAGGGACTCTGCATTGGCTTTGCATGGCAAGGTTTTGGTAATGGGGGGGCTACAGACATGGCTTCTGTGAGAAGCTGCTAGAAACTTCCCCTATGTCCCATAGAGCCAGTACTAGCCAACTGCCAGACAGACCTGCTGCTGGCCAAGGTCAAGCCCATCAGCGACGGTGGTAGCACCTCTGTGGTAATGTATTTAAGAAGGGGGGAATGTTGCTGCACAACAGCAACTGCAGTAGGAGAGAGTGAGAACATGTGAGAGAAACAACTCTGCAGACGCTAAGGTCAGGGAAGAAAGAGGGGGAGGAGGTGATCCTGCAGCCCATTGTGAAGACCATGGTGAGGCAGGCTGTTCCCCTGCAGCCCATAAAGATCCACAGTGAAGCAGATACCTACCTGCAGCCCATGGAGGAACCCATGTCAGAGCAGGTGGATGCCCAAAGGAGGCTGTGACCCCATGGGAAGCCCACAGTGGAGCAGGGTCCTGGCAGGACCCGTGGACCCATGGAGAGAGGAGCCCATGTTGGAGCAGGTTTGGTGGCAGGACTCGTGAACCCATGGGGGACCCATGCTGGAGCAGCCTGTTTCTGAAGGACGACACCCCATGGAAGGGATCCACACTGGAGCAGTCTGTTCCCGAAAGACTGCATCCCATGGAAGGGACCCACGAGGGAGCAGTTCTTGAAGGACTGCACCTCGTGGGAAGGACTCACGTTGGAGCAGTTTGTGGAGGACTGTCTCTCGTGAGACGGACCCAGCACTGGAGCAGGGGCAGAGTGTGAGGAGTCCTCCTCCTGAGGGACAAGGAGCAACAGAGACGACGTGTGATGAACTGACCGTAATCCCCATTCCCCGTCCCCTGCACCACTTGGGGGGGAGAAGGTAGAAAAAATCAGGATTGAATTTGAGTCCAGGAAGAAGGGAGGGGTGGGACCCAGGGTCAGCCCACCACAGACTCCAGGAACCCAAAGACTGACTGCTCTGATGCAGAGCAGATCTGAAAATGTCTCAGGTCTATGAGTTCAGAAATTTTAATTATCAGCTTGAATTCAAGTGTTTAAAATCAGAATATATATTTACAGGTGGGGACACAAATACCTTGAAGAAATTTGCTTTCAAATTATCTTTTTGCTTTCAAATTTTCTTTTAAGCAGAAAGCTAAACACTTTCTCATCAAAATTATTTTTTAGTTTGAAATTACAAATTCCCTCTAAGACAAATCAGATGGAGGGGTTTTTTTTCTTTTACTAACCCATCTGCTTTCAAAATTTTCATTTGTTGAACCACATGAACCATTTCAATTTGATTAATTCTGATAAAACTGCTGTTATTTGTTGGTGCAGTAATGAAACATTTTCTTTCAGATTGGAGCAATTTATTATTTTTTTTTACATTTTAACATAATTGTTATGCCTGAGTAGATTTTTTACCTTAAAAGTTTTTTAATCAACCGATTAAACAAAGAATGCAGTACTCCATCACCTCTTCTATGAGTAACTACAAAGTGATTCTAAGGCATCAGCAACCTGCCTGTGAAACTACTGATTTTGACCAGAGGAGGGAAGATGTTGAAGACAAGGCAGCAGGTTAAACAGTGGAGTAAGCAGCGTGTCAGGAAATGCAAAGAACAGTGCTATTTATTTTGTCCAGAAACCTTTTCACTTGACAGAACTGAACAAACACATTTTATAGCAGGTACCGACAGGACTTTCAGACTTCAAGTAATCACAGCTAAATTTTCAGCCCGAAAAAACAGTACTTCCATTTAAATGTGTGTGTTTCGTGGGGGAATGGCGATGACAATTAATCACACCATAGATTAAGATCATAGCAGGAATTTGTCATCAGAAAATCCCTCAAGAATTCTAAGAAGTCCTCAGGGAGTATGTGATGATGTAATTGTTATTTGATAGCTTTGTTATTGTTTTTCCCTGTATTCTCCTCTTTACAAATCATATATATAGTTTCTGAAGGTGATAAATTTTTCTTTAGAGTTCTCTTTAAAATAACTGCCTTTTTTTTTTCCTCACAAAGCCAACAGATTTCTACTTAGATTTTGTCTCATGCAGTTTTGAGTTTTACAGCCTAGAATATCTGTGCATTTCCATAAAGCTAAGAATACAGATCACTTACCTGTTGATTTCTAATATTGCTATTAGGTAGCAAATTTGCAATATATTGTTTTGTGGTACCAACCAGGCAGTCTAAATGATCTAGTAGTCCCTGCCTAAACAATCTACAGTCCAAACAGATAGAGAGGATGTTTTATGGGAAAATGAGACATGTATTGATCATGCATATAATATGATACACAGCTAAATGTTAGACACATCAGCCTGTACAGGGCTTGTCTATCAGCACACAATGTCTGCGGCAGAAGTGGGAATTGATTTCAGTTTTCTTGCTCATGCATTTACATAAAAAAGGAGTGCCAATACTAGCATTCTGCAGCTATTTTAAAAAAACTTTCCAAGTTAAAAAAAAAAAGTGTTGTCTGAAAATTAACTAAAAGGAAACAGGAGATCTGTTGAATACAATTTTTACAGAAAATACGCCTTTCCTGAAACCTGCAGCTATGCTTTTAGCCTCTGAATCTAAGTCCGCTCTGAGTCTTAGGAATGTCTTTTTTTCATGGAGACTGGACAACTCACAACTTTTATTTGTACCCTTTGATAACGCACACAGGCACCATGCCAGACAAATGAAAGTAATTAGCCTTCTTTCTAGTCATGCTCACTTGGAGGCTGAGCTCAATCACCCACCTACTCACAAGCCCTTCTCGGCATGTGATTTTTCACCTCTTTTCTCATCATCCTTGCATCCTGCCATTTTCAACATTTCATTAAATTCTGTCTATATGTCTGCTGCCTTTCCTTTGCCCAAGAAAGTTCAGCACTGCAAGCCTTGATAAGTGGATTTAACCTTCAGCCTGACTATTGAGTCTCACATGATTCAGGCACACAGCTAAGCTTTGCAAGATAAGCAGCTAATTAACTTAATTGTCAAACAAAAAGAGTGAACTCCTACTTGAGTTTGCCTGAAATTATCTGTTTAATTATTTATTTATTTATTTACCATTTTGGTTTGAAACCAGAAGGTAATGGAAATGTGAACAACAGTTCCCCTTCTTCTCCTTCCTCCCTTTAAATTTTGATTTGTCAGGACAATTTTTAATCCTCTCTTTTACTGCATGTGGAAACCCCCCCACCACCATTTTTCTATGTTTCAGACAGAATTTCAAAGACTCTACTTATACTTTAATCAAGAAGTGATGGGATTAAACAATGATTAATACATGTTATCTTCTAGCTTGAAACCTTTGTATTGAACGTGATAGTGTTAACAACTTGTTCTGTAAAAAAATTGTTCTGGAATTGGATGGATTTAGCTAATCAAAGTGCAGACATGTTTAATAGAGACTGATTCAGGACAGTGATAATCGAGATGCTTTAGAACATACCTGATTTTAAGTAGCCGAGCAGTTCAATTAATTTATGTAATATCTGCTCAAATAAAAACTTAAATGAACTTGCATAATAAGCATTTGACTAAATCAGGGCCTCAAATCTAAATCTGGTTCCCAGAAGAAATGCTTGTTTCTAATATCTTTTTCTATTTTTCCCCAGGAACATATTTAGGATTATTGCAAAGTTTGTGTGTTGGAATAATTGTTGACACTTTTCAACCTTTAAAATGCTCTGAGTTAGCTAACAGTTATCCAAAAGTAAGTAGAAGAAAAATTTTTCTCTTTCTTCAGAATATATTTTTACCAGCTTTACTTTATGCCCATCCTTATGATACTGAAGATCATCTTTAATGTACAAACACCCTTTTATCATGTAATTAAGCGCGGAAAATGGTCCAGCACTCATTCACTGCTTCTCTCCTGGAGCAGTGAAGAACCATACTGAATAACATATTTGCTATTAGTTTTGACCGGTCTGGCCCCTAATAACAGACCTTCTGCAGCATCTTCTGGGAGAATAAAACCCATAGCAGAAGGAAAAAAGTCATCTAAGTCAATGATTCCAACTCTGCATTGGTCTTCTGTGGATTCACTGAACTCTCATTGACTGCTGTCTTCTCAAACATTAAATGCATGAGCAATTGTGCCTGCCCTCAAGACTCATTTGAGGAATTTAAAAGCATTCAAACAATAATCACAGTGTAGAGAACAGTAGAGAAATGCAAGCCAGCAGGCAGTACTGCTTGTGAGCTGGTTTTCCCCAGTAAGGGAATCTGTGGTCTCCACCTCTCTGAGAAATGTCCAAACGCTGTCCCGGGATGGGAAAGGAGAGACTGAACACAATCAGGTGCGCCTCGTTTCTTTGGGAGATGGAGCAGCAATTAAGATTCTAAGTGGCAATATGGAACAAGGCTGTGCGGTGGGATACAGGACAGAGATAAGTTAGTCATGAGCACAGATGAAGAGTAATCCTGCATTAGTCACACCGCAGATAATAAGAGCTGGAAAATGATGACATGTGAGCCTCATGTTAAACCCACTTATACTTAATTCTCTGTGCTGAATATAAATTGTTCTGAAGAACAACTCATTCCCACAGAACAGTACTTCACATAATGCCACTAACATCTCTGTCACCTTGATTTAGGCCATTTAAATGTCAGTAAGAGAATTTAACACTGCCTAAGGGCAGCTTTGCCCTATGCACCAAAAATCTTGCTCTATCATATTCTATTTTTCTGCAGTGCCTCTTGAAAAGATCTAACTTTCTCACACAGGGATGGATTTACTGGGAGAGGGAGACAAGGGCTAGGAAGGGCGATTTCCCTTTCCCCAGTATTCCTACCCAATGCAGTATGCGCTGCAATATAAAGAGTTGAGATATAATGTGACTAGGTGCATCTCTGCCTCTGCCACCACTCTGCACCTGCTGTATCCATCCTGCCATGTGCAAATGCTTCCCTTTTATTACTTCCATAACTGAACCCCTTGATTCTCCAGAGGTGTGTTTTTATGTCCCAAAACGACACCTGATCAGCCATGGATGATGAGGAAACACAAGTCTTCCATGAGAATACAAGGTGCCCATCTGCCCTGAAACAGCTTTGAAGGCCAAAAGATTCACAGTTTCTACCATCAGACATTATCATTAAAAGTTGAAAACACAGAAAATGCTATAAATCCACACTGGTCTGGCAAGCTGTGTCACAGAGACACTAGGTTTTGAAGGGCAGAATATTCCTGGGGGAAGGAGGAGGTGGTGTGTTGACTTCTGAGAATGCAAGTTCAACAAAAAAGCTGTAATGAGTTTTTCTTTTGGCAAAAGTGGGTGTAGATCCTGACAGTAGCCAAACCTCAGAGGTAAAGGTTTAAAATGTTAGCAGATTATTAGCAGCATTGTAAATGAGCAGAAAGCTTCACTGTTGAAATAATTAAGTGCTGCCCTCTCAACCGCTTGCAGCCCATTTGAAAAGAGACTCTGAACCACCCACCACATGGTCTTCTGACCTGCAGCCGTAGGGTTGCATGGCCCAGACACCACTTGACAAGGTGCCTTCTGCCTGCTGAGGTTACAAGTTTGCCCCACCTGCAGGAGAATTTCAGAGCAGGCGCTCAAAGATACGTTTGAAGTTCAAAGCTCCGAGGACAGTTAAAACACATCCTATAAACCAACTGCCGCCAGGTCCTGGGAGAGCTGTTGGCACTTCTGCAGCTTTCTCTAAAGGTAATGTATAGCCTGAGACTCAAAGGAAATACGCTTTACTGACTCTCCTGGATGGTGAAATTTTGAAGCACTGTTACAGCAGTTTGTCCTAATGACTTTTTGTAGTTGTCCTTGAAAAACAACAGCTTTGTGGCTAAGTGGAAGAGAAAAATGTTCTCTGAAGATGTTTCTGGAGGTTACTTTTAGAAAGCCTGGAGTCTGCTCCCACTAAAGTCAGCAACAAAGTTATCCCTTGCATCGGTGGAAGCAAGACTACATGTGGCAGTTTTACCTTTAGACTGGTTGAGGAAGCCTTTTGTTCTGGTCTTTGGTTTGCATGTCTTGTTTACACAAGGCAGATAATGCCAATAAAAGGACTAACCACTATTAACAAAGAGCTGTAACAGATAACCTGGTAAGTATGGGATGTATTGTGTTACAACAGAGAAAGGGATATTTGTAGCTTAGTGTTATATTAGGATACTGTTTTCCCCTAGGAGGAGCGAATTCTCCAGCAGTTGACTCAAAGCAGGGTCCAATTTATTTGCACTCAATCACTCCCATCCTTCTGTCCCCACCCCGGAGGACCCTCTCTCTGGGAGCAAAGGAGCCTGAAGATACAGGTCTCCTAGCACAGGCAACTGGAGAGTGAATATGCCAAACACTTTACCAGTAGGTTTCAAAGGCATTTCCCAACAGCAAAGGACTGATAAAACTTGTCTCTTGGCTTTTGTGCAGTCTCATGGAGGCAAAAGTACTGTAACCGACACAGTAGCATTCACACATTCCCTGCAAGACCTGACACCTCTTGCCCCACATGCTTCCAACGTTGCCATCTTTCCTTTGCACACCTGAGTTCGTCTTCAGGCTCTTCCTCCGAGTCCCAAGCTCTCCGTTTAGCCATGCAAAGGTTCAGCTCTGCACAGTCCACCTCTTCCCTGCACCCTCATCTGCACGCTTCTCTCTCAATCCATTCTTAGCCTTATCCTTTCCCTTCCATTTCCCAGGCTCTCTACCTAAATACCCTAATTCAGGGTCTTTATTTACCTAAATTCATTTTCCTCCCTACGCTACCCTGCTGCAGACCCTCTCCTACTGTCTCCTGGCTTCCCCTTTACATTTTCATCAGATCAGCTTGCAGCCTCAGTGTCCCCTCCCTTTCCCCTTCTCAGGGTTAAGCTCGGCATACTCAGTATGCTATATACTGTATACTTTTTGCTCACCTGCCCCAGTCTCCTGATCTGGTATCCAGCATGTCCCCATCAGACTGCCGTCTCCGGGCATGTCAAGCATCAGGTTGTGCAAAACATCCCCATAAAGGCTTTGGATCTCTAAGAGGGAAACCCAAGGCAATGCTGTGTGAACTGAGGCTCTGTTCCCTCCAACAGCAGATCTGGTACATCGGAGTAACGGCCTCATTGCCCAGTTAAAATCTACCGCCAGGATGGTCAGGCTGATCTGTTTTGCTCCAATGGTCCTTTGAAGAATTTTGACTCAAACCTGGAGTATAGGGCATCCCTGCCCTCAGAGAACTTTCTACCTTTGCAATCAACTCACGGCAAAGGTAGCTCTACCTTTTTTGCAGATGTGCAGTTGTCTGCTTGGTGCCAAAATGGTCACCTCCATTTGTGGTGTTATTGAGGATCAAGAAGGCTTTAAGATCGGGCCAGTTATTTCATTCCTGAGCCTTGTAAGAATAAGCTGGCAATGCTGTACTTCTTTCTCCCTGTGCCACCCTCTAACTCCTACTCTAGCTGTCACCACCTCGTAATTCATGCTCAAGCCCTGACAATTGTCTCTCCCTCTACTCTCCTGGCCCCACACACCGGGACAGCTGCTGCTGCCATCCTTCTCCTCACCCTTTCCTACCCCAATTCTGCTGTTCCCTTCAGCAGTGCCAGTGCCGAGGCTGAGCAAACCCATCAAGAGCCATGCTGCTGCTTGCTACTTTGCTGCCTCTTGGATTTGGGGTTTTGTAGTGTGTTCCTGCCTCACCCCTAGGTTCCCTGTGTGGGGGAGAGCGGTGACCCCCAGGCATGCCAGCCCCTGGCTGCACAGGGAGCAGGGAAAATCAAACACAGCTGCCTGTGCTGTGGGATCTCTGGGCACCATGGTGAGGGAGGATGGGTGCTAAGGAGTCCAGCTGTAGCTCCTTCTGAGGCATGGCCAAATGGTAGATTGGGACGTGCCCCATGCCGCTGCACAACATGTGGGTTTCGTCACCAGTGCCTTTCCCAGGGAAAAGCTGTAAGAATTTAGCTCCGTTTGATAAATGGTTTCTATTATTTTCTGTCAACCTGCATGAAATTTTTTTCATTCTAAGTGTCCTCTGCGTCACTACTATATCTTTCACTAATATCTCCTCTCACTAGTATCTCCTTTTCCTTTCCTCAGTCTCCTCTCTTCCTTCTAGTCAACTGGCAAACCTGGTGTCCACGGCAGAACCCGTGAGTCTCTCAGTTTAGACATGACAGACACACAGCTACAGTCAGATGGAAGCCGTAAAGGAAACGTTGGTTGTCTTTAGACAGAGGTGAACAACTTTGTATCCTCTTTCATCTCTTCTAAGCAGCTTTAACCCCCTGCTGCAATTCACCACCTCTATTACAGCTCAAACCTCTGCCCTCACTTGAAGGGGTCAGGGAGGCAGCATCCTGCTATGCAAATGAGGTCATTACAGGCAAAGCTGGAAATTTAACCCAGTCACTGATACGACTGAGCTGACTCTCATCTGTTCTGTTTCTCAGGATATGCCAAGTCTGTGTTTAGACATTCTGTCTGCAGCCACAGCTCTAACCCTTAAGCTGTGCTTTCCTTCCAGGCACAGATATGAAACCCAGGAGATAAAAACTGGAATCCCCTCCCTGTGCCTTCCCCAATAAAGAGTGACATTTCTGTTCCCTGCGGAGGGCTTAAGCAGAGGATGGTTAGCTCATGTGTGTTGCTTGCTGTTCATTTAGCTGGAGTGCCGGGCTGCAGCAAACCCTAGTTTGTATTGCTTTTTAAAGAGTTTTCAGCAAAGGGCTCGCTGTTAGAAAATGTGGTTGTGACAAAAAGAAACCTTTCATAGGAATGTTTTCATTCAGTGAAAGCTCTGGGGAGACAGAGCTCTTGGATCCAGGAGGAAAACCCTGGTGAAAAAGGGGTGTGAAAGAGCGTATTTTCCTTGACGAACCACATACACAACAAGCGGGTTTATTTCTCAACACCTGGATTAGGCAGGGAACTTCAGCCTGAGTCTCCTGTCTTGTGCGTGAGCAAAGCCCCCCTCCCCATCCAAAGGGTACTTTCTGCCCCAGGGCAAGTCTTTCACGGTTTTCCCTGCTAGAGTATCTAACCTGCATAAATACTTAAACACTTGCTGAGAGAGGAGAGTGTTTTGCAAGAGATTGATCGGACAGTGCTGTTCAGGCATTCACACAGGATGTGGGAAACTGAGGTTCAGGCCCCTGCCTCAATGAATATTTAATTATTTATGGAAAGTGGAGCAGGAGGAAGGAGTGAGAGACAGTAATAGCTCTGGGGTTGGGGCTCTCACAGAAGATGCTGGAGAAGGCAGAGCAAGATTTCATCCCCAGGTGTGCCACATCCTTGGTGACCATCCCAGCCACTGCTGGCTCACTTGCTCTGGTACTTCAAGGGAAGTCTTCAGAGCTTGCTTCTGTCCCACTGCAAAAGTTGTAAAACCTCTGTGTAGCACAAATGACTCCAGTTCTGGCATTTCCCAACTTTTAAGACCTCTGTTTTTCAGTGTTAATATTCTTTAAAGTCTTACACTGTAAAAATATTAAAAACACAAAATAGAAGATCCCTGTCTTCCCTGTGACCTGCCAAGGAAGCAGTGTGAATAGTTTGCTCTATTTTCAACCTGAATTTCAGGCCCTGCTGATCTGGGCTCCTGTGCACTTTTGTGGCTGAGAAAAAATAATAAATAAAAAAAATTAATGGGTTTTATGTTTGGTTTGGACAGTCATAAGGCTTGAGGTCAGGCTTGCAGGAGCAATTTCCGTAGATAACACTCCCAAGCTGTGTCTTGTAACGCCTTTAAGGATCACGAAAGGAGGTTGTAAAATAAAATACCCACTGTGAAGAAACATGAATATACGTTCTCAGACCTCACCACAGAGACGCAGGCTTACCACCCATAGGCACTATTCCAGGAGCCCAGGCTCAGTATTCAGCAAGAAGTCTACATGCAGGAGAGAGAGTGGAGCATTGTGGCAAGTGAGATGAACCTTTATATTTCATGACATCTCTGGACATCCATCCTAATCCTTTCACTCTCCTTCAGCCTTAGTCATTCCCTTTCTATACTTGCTGCTTACATCATGTCAGAGAATTCTTTCCATTTATAGTGTCTCATGACGTGAAATCCAAAAGCTTCGTCCTTACCTATCTTTACCCAGTCATCCCAGGTCTTTTTTGCTTGGTCACTGTAGTCCTCAGTGTGAAATTTAAGCCTGTTAGATCTAACTTTGCTGCTCAGATAGTCACTCCCCTCAAATATAGGTGTCTCCATCTGCCTGACTTCAGTAAACATTGTGTTTCTTCAGAGTTTACACCAGCTAAATGTCTTCAAACCATAAAATTATCCTTAGAGCTAATAGATTGTACAAGCTCCCCTGGTTTCCTGCACTAACTTGGAGCTCACATTAATCTCTGTGATCCATCACCTTGCCACCATCTTTCTCCCTGAACTGTCTTTTTTCCCCCATTCTTTTTGTCTGTAGATCTCTCTGTCACCATCACCACAACGATTTATCCATGTGCACTGCTGTCTCATCTTCCTAGCTGCTGAAATCCGGTTTAACTACCTGGTGAGGAGTGTAAAACTCAGTATGTTGCACATCCATCAGGGACACTTGGAAGACAAGGGCTAATTACATTTTGAGGTAGGGAAATGACATGAGTCAGGTATGGAGACCCATTACCCACACACTGCCCATCTGATCAGTGACTGTAGCAGAGGGGCAGGTCTTCCCAGTGCTTTAGAAGGTCCAAGATCAGGTAGACTACTTGCTGATAGAGTAGGTAGCAATGGCTCAGCCTTACTCACACCCAGTCTGCCCAGACAGCATGAAAGAGCGAGTGTGGACTTGCATGTGGACACCATGCTTGTTCTGGTTCTCCTCCTCCAGCAAGCTAGGGCAACTGCGTTATAAAACATGCAGTTTTAAAATGGCAGAAGTTGAACAGGAGATGTTGAATAAAGCCCTTCCCTAGCTTCAGAGCTGATCCTTGTGATTGGGTGAGATACAGGAGTTTCTGACTGTTTCACTACACTTTTGTCCTCAGATAATTTGGTTGCACCTGCACTGTAGTAGACCAACCAGCAGCTTTCTCAGCGTCTGTAAGCCAACTGGCATGAAAGGACCTACATCTGCACTTGTAAATGATCATGTCCATCGACACAAGATGGCTGCATGCAAATCAGGGGGTCAATTAGGACAGGTCAAGTTCATGTCCGGGTGCTTGCAGGGCTTTGCTAGCACAGGTGGTCACGCCACAGCCCCCAAGAATGCTCCCAGACACATGCAGGTTTACTGCAACAGGCACAGACTGGTTGTCAAATCGAGAAGGATCAAGGACCTCATTTGTCATCTTGACTCAATTCAGAAAAGCTCTAGCTTGTGTGGAAGGGTAAGATATGCCCTCATTTGCTGTTCTGTGAAAGGCCATTTAGAAATAAACATGTGGCAGAGGAGGTAAAATTTGATGCACAATTCATCACCCTGACCTTTGCAAGGAATAAAGCTCTGCTTCAGAGCTCATCAACCATAAAAACACAAGGCCTGATTTACTGCTAGGGTACTTTAATACTATGCTAATGTAACTCCATTGATTTCTGTAGATTTATGGTAGTATCACGTTGGTGTAAAACAATAATAAACATAGCACTCAGTTTGATGAAGGGACTGTGTGGCAGAAACCTTGCCTGTATTTTCCAATTTTATCAGCTGGCCTAATAAAAGCTGCTACTTTTCCATGCAGTCCTTGACACCATCAGTCCAAGCGCAGTGTTCATTAAAAAAAATGGTGAATGATCTTCCCTTATTTGCTTCTGAATTGAAAAGTATTCGTGAATTACTGGTAGTAGGTATTTCAGGAGACAAAAGAACAAGAAATTAAAATCAATTCAGCAAATCCCCCCAGCAGCATAAATAAAGGAAGATTAGTAAATGACTCGTCCAATGCTCATCATATCTGTCACCAATAGGGATGCTCTGCATGACAATGTTTGCCTGTATTTTTCCCGTTGATTTGTAATGGCTCTGGAGAACAGTGAAAGCTGGCTGAAATTCTTTCAATGCCACTTATTTCTCTATTTGTTTTTTTTGTTGTTTATGTACCAATTACAAAGGTTCTCTGGACTTCTTGTTCTCTGACTTCTGTTACATGCTGCAGAAGGGAAGACATTAACCCCTTGACAGCTGCTCTACTGGCTTAGTGTAAAGCTGCTTAAAACACATTAAAAAGAGGCAATCAGGTAGAAAACAGACACAGGACAACTTAGAGTAAAAAGATATGGTAACAACACCTTTGCAAAGCAAAGCGGAGTTTAGTGTGAAGCAGAAAAACACACACGCATTAATTTGACCATGTGACTGGGAATAAGAAGCATGAAGATTCTTCTTGCAGGGAAAAAAAAGAAGTCCGTGGGATGTCCTCAGCAGGAAGAGCATATTCATTAAATTTCTGGCAGTGAACTCTCAGTGGAATAAAGAAATGGGTCTCATTTCTGACAGGACAAGCCACAGTGATGAGTGGCATAAATGCGTAATTCCAAAGGGAAGAGGACAATAACTCCTTAATTGCTGGCAATGCAAGCAGAAAAATTTCCAGCAGGGGAAACCTCTGGCACCATTGCCAAGGGGCCAGTCTGGAGTGGTGCTGCTTGCTCAATATACTCTCAAATTCTGACAAAATACATAGATAGCTGATGCCCAAAGGAATGTAAATTGTCCTGATTCCTTCAGCTTGCACTGCTGTCTGATTCTCAGATGGAAGGAAAACACATCTAGCTGGTCCTTTGTACCTTACCCTTTTTTCCAGAATCTTACTTGGGTCTGAATGTCTGGCATCTGAGACCTGCACTGATCATCTTCCACCACAAGGTCCTGTGTATACCTTCTTTCAGGATGACACTTGTCAAAAGAAAGCCATGAATTCAACCACTAGCAAAAGAAGCTCATAACATCCAGTTGTGCTGCAGAGGCAGTCACATTAGCTACTTGCAGACTAAAAGGTGTGTGCGCGTGTATATATATGTACACATACACATACACATGCACATACACATATATCTCCAGTTCAGACTGACTTGATGTATGCAAAGACCATTGTAATCACAATTGGCTGTATTGTTTCTGTGGGCATCTCCCAGCATTTAAACTGGTCGTGTGTCTTTGCATCAAACCTCAGGATGAGTTAGTGGCTGTACTACATACTATGTATGGAGCACCATCTAGCTGTGCTACCCCCCCAGCAGTGGAGGAGGAAAGAGGAAGACCCTGGCACCTGCCAATGTCAAATAACATCCTTCCCCACCTCCCTCACTTGATAATATTATCCCTAATGCAAACCAGAAATGAAAGATGTGTCTTTTTTCAAAGGGAGTTTCAGGGTTTCAGTACGACTGGAATAGGACCAGGGCAAAATGGTTCCCCACAGAGCAGAAGAAAAGTTAATTTAATAGCATGGGGCTAAAATAATAGTGCCACCAAATTTCTAGGGAATATTGAGTAATCAGCAACATAATTTCCATGCAAGCTCAGAAGACCGAACAGGAAAATGATCTTTTAGAGTTACCGAATTTCACTGACTAAGGCCAAAATGTGAGACTCCAGCAAGAAGACAGCTGTGGTTATTGCAGGGTAGCAAGGGCTGGAGCTGCAGTACCAGAAGCTGTTTGAATTCAGCTAATACATTCACAGAAGCTCTGAATTACAGGTTAGATGATGGCCGTAAAATGGATTGAGAACTGACATTAATTCATTATAGAGAAAACATAGCAATGTTTTCCTAACCCTGTCTCGATCAGCTCTGGCTCTAACAGCTGGGAAGGCTGGTGAGGTACAGGCAAGCCTACTCAGCTCCCAGAAGCAGCGTAGAAGTCGGGGAACAATGTAGGAGGCAGAGGTTCAGCAAGGGACTGTGGAGGTCAAAACAATATAATTACTGGAGATGAGCATTACTTAGGTTCCCATCCTAGCTCCCAGTTCGCCTTAGGACCTGTTGCGAAGGACCTCATCTCTTGCCTTTCACCCAAGAATTTCAGATTCTGCTGGTGGAATATTTAGTTCCAGCTGAAGAAGATGGGTTTGTCCTCTAACACACACACGTACACACGCACCCTTGGTGCACTCCCAAAGGTTTTTTGGTGTGCCAGACCATGAAAAGGAAGTAAATAACACACACAGGCTGGCTTCCCGTTCCAAGCACCTCTGCAGAGAGTATCAGACTCTCAGACCGCAACAGCAGAGTGTTGTCGTTCCCCAGTAGACAAACCCGATCCCCACACCAAGCTGGGTCGGTTGCTTGCTGCTCTCGTGGGAGTAGGTCCAGCGTCATCAGCCACTTACTTACATCAGCCCCCCAAATCTAATCCCTCAAATTCCACTGCAAGATGAGTATTTTGCAGATGGTAAGATGGGCAGTTACTTCCTCCCCAGGTAAATGAACCCAGTGCCTCTCTCTTGTCTATGACAAGAGTAGGAGCGTGGGCTTCACCCCTTTTTCTCGGGCTCAAAGGAGAGAGCTGACTAGTGATGAGCGCAGCAGAATGGCTGCAGGAATCTCAGGCTACGCTTCCCATTTCTTATTCAGCCCGAGGAGCTGGGAGACAGGCAGGGGTGACTTTAAGGGGTGGGGAACCAGAAGGATTAGGGACCAGAGACCTTCAGCGTAGGTGTAGGAAGCAAGAGGACTGTACAGCCGTGAATCCAGTGCTGACAGCTAGCATGGCAGGCCTGTCGCGCTCATCACTCTGCCTTTAATTATCCCACTACCAGCATCTTTTCTACAAAAGCTCTTTCACACCTTCTAGAAATGTGTAACTGTAAACAAACTCCCACTGGGGATAAGAAAACTCCGCCTGTGTAAGAAACCTCCAGCAGGTTTTCTTAAGCTGAGAAAAAGTGCAAAAAGGTTGTGCTGGGCTGTTAAACTGTGTGTGCATAAGGACTTTGTGACCTGCTCCCACCTTCCGGTAGGCTTATCCTGTCTTCCCATAGGTTTTTCACAATTATCTTGCAAAGTATCGGTTTTACTCCCTTCAAAGTGAAATGTCTTTTCTTCATCAGGATCTGCTCTACAGTGGGTCAAAGTCATCCTTCATGTTCTACTTATGGTCTCTGCAAAACTGAATGGAGAATTAGACAAGATCATGTCTAGGCATATGCTGAGATTTGGGGGATAAAATAGCATATCTACAGGATGACCCAAATTCCATTGCTCCTTTGGTTCTTTTCCAGACACCTAGACAGTTGAACACGTGAAAAAAATTGGGATTTTAATCGAAGTTTTACACTGAAAATTTTCGCCATTTGAAATTGTATTTTAAAACAGTAACATGCAACAGAGCACAATACATGCCCCCTGCCGCTAAGCAAAAAACAGTCTACAAAAAACTCTATGTTTCCAGCAACTCAAGTGCTGGGAGCCCTTAGGCTCAATGCAAGCAACATGCACTTCAGTTTGCCTCCTGCTCTTTAGGGTATTTCTGTCTGAGTGTTAATGCTCAGTGGGAATTAGATCATGAAATGAGCTGAAAGAAGGGTCAGAGCATCAAGGTCTATGTATTCTCTGAAAACTGCTGCCATAAGAACGCACCTCAGCCTTGTAACTGGAGTGAAAAACAGGAAAAAAGTTTCTCAAAACTCAAAAAAAACCCCTTTGCTACATAGACAGCTTAGGCTGATGCTGACTTGAAGAGGGATAAAGGGCTAGGTGAAGACATGCACACGGAAACACCACTTGCACCAAGTGGTTTTTGTATCACCCCTGCTCTGCACTGCAGAGAATATCTGCGCTGCAGGCAGGACCATCGTGGCAGGTCCGCATGTATCACTCCTACCAGTGGTCTTTGTACTGGTAAATGAAGAGCTTGGGGGTTGTGAACGTGAGTTTCTCAGGCCTACTTAGCAGCAGAAGTCTCATGAGAAAGAAACAGTCACTGCTTTGTGAAAGCTGGTTGCAAATAGAGATTGCTGGTGCCTGGCACAATGGGTGCTGACACAGGTACATTTTGGAGCCGGTGCCTTGCTTTCTCCAACAAGCTGTCAAGCTAAGGGCAAGATACATAAAATCGCTGCTTCTAAAAGGAGGATGTAAGCCTCCACAAACAGAAAGTGGGGCCACTCTTCTGAAGATTTTGGCAGTCCTCTCTGGGAGCAATCCTAACTCAAAACCGCTCACCAGTACAAAGAACAAGAACTGCGTGTTTTACATTTGAAAAGACACTTTCATTTGTCAGAAGGGAGCAGAAAGGATAGAAAGGATTGAAGAAGAAAAAATCTTTATTGCATTTAAGGAGACTGGGGAACACTGGAGCTTTGGCAGCATTTTGGATCTTCAAAAGCATGTGTAAGGGAAAAAGACAACAGCATTTTTGTCAGCTAGACATGGAGAGCGAAATGACTGTCTATTTTTCAAGGAGGAAAACAAATTATTATAAACAGCAGAAAAAGGTAAAGAACAAAGACTTCTTCGGCAGGCCCAAATCCAGAAAAGAACAGAGATGATAATGAATGGGTCATGTGGAAAGAGAGAAGATCTAGCAAACCCCATCTGGACAGAGGTTAAGCCTGGGATCCTTCTAAGGGTGGGAGAGAAGCACCTGGATGACCTAACAGATAATCACCAACACGTCAGGGAAGAGCTGGCAACTTGACTGTCCCCCTGCCTTCCAGTGTCACACAGACGCAGGACGGGTGCAGGAAGTGGGAAGAGTTCTGCTGAGGGAATGATCAGATGCCACCATGCTCGCCTCAGAGTAGATGTTTGCAGAACCTGAAGAAGTTCCTGTACAGCTAACCTATCAGGCATCACACATGTACTTCTTTGCAATCCTCTCTTTCACTGCAGACTTGTAAAAAAATCAGCAGCTAGACAAAGTGTGGCTTCATCTGGAGATAGTGCTTCATGGTCCTTTCCATCCTGTAGCTTAATTTGCATTGTAAAACTGTTAGGATCACATTAGCCTTTGCTAGGAAAACTGCAGCATTAGCATGCTACCTGATGAAGATACCTCCCCTGAAACAACTATAATCATCACTTTTGTAACTGCAGAGAGTGGCAAGCCATATTTAATATGGCACCTGGCTGTGATTAAGTCCGTGGAGGCTGAGGTGTTTAACCGAGCCCTGTGACTGATGGCCTTGTCAATGTCTGTGGCATGGTTGAATCCTCTGATGATTGTATACTGACTACAACAACTGACCATGACTCATTCCTGCCTTCACCACCTAAGAAATTAAAAATCTTGGCTTTGTTTTAGCTAATGGCTCTTCCTCAGGTAGAGACCAACAGGACGCATAGAACATTTCACAGTGAAACTTCAGCAGGTTACCGAATAGAAGGAGTCCTCCATTTCCATTTATTGCTTTATTTCCTTGCTTTTTCTAGCATTAAATGGTTACAGCTGTGTCATGCAGGTCCAGATTACAGCAGCTCTCCTGGACAGGGGGGAGATAATGTCAGAACAGTGAGAAGACTTTGGCTTCTCAGAAGGTTGCGAGTTAACTGGGTGCGCTGCTCGCGGGGGCAGCATTCCAGTTTGTACACACGGATGGGAGGATGGTGCCACTGCGGTGCAGATGGTGAGCTGTGTAAACAAGAAGTCCCTGTTCTGCATCAGCCTGCCGATGTGCCTCTTGCGAAAGGGCATCTGCAGGCTGATCATTACCAGTTTACAGCCCGGCATTTTCCACCATTCCATCAGTGCTGCTTGTATAAACAGGGAAAAGACACTGCACCCAGCCAGCCTCCTCTGCTCCTTCAGGCCCAGGGAAGCAGGAAACCTACACATTTATCACCCAGGCACTTTGGTGAGAGGGGAAAATATTACACATAGCCATAAAAATAGTCATATCTCCTACCTAACAACAGCAGTATTTCAATGTGATGGATGGCTTAAACCAAATAAAGTTGTGTTCACAGATGAACCTCAGCCTTCAGGGCTGTTTATTAGATTTGTAAAGCTTGATCCAACAGGGTTCTCAAGCAGCTCTTTAAACATGTGCGTAGTCTTAATCAAGTCAAGAATGCTCCTGATGTGCTTCAAGTACTCTTTGCTGGATCCATGCCTGTACAATGACTGGCTCCATTGCTCCATTGGCCTTAACGAGGAAGGTATTTATTGGGCCACCTGCATGTACAGGTGCCACGCAATGGAAGTTGTTGCCAGTTCCATCACCCAAATTGAGCTGGGCGTGTGCTGTGAACTGGGTTCAAACAGAACTGGATTTTCATCAGCTTCAGTGGAACCACTTCCACTCCAAATATGAAGACCAGCATCACAGAATTGTGCCTCTTCCCAAAAGTTAAAATGAGGTTAGTTATTGCACATATTCAGCCAACAAAATAACCCAGCAGGCAAAACCAGTGTAGTGCTCAAATTGGCCTACTTTACTACTGTCACTAGAAGTAGACCATGTGACCTGTGCTGTGCCTATGGTAATAATATATTTTTTGCTAGATTATAACTCTCACAGCCAATAGACATGCAAACTGCAGAGTATATTTTAGCCCTATTCTTGAAAGAGAGCTGCTATACCTGGTTTTATTATATATATGAAATTCCAGGTGCACATCTGACCAAAGTACCAACTAGTATTTTCAGCCTGCATGGGATGCTCAGCAGTGATGTTCCAAAATGTCTTCCCCACTGCTGGTCTCTGCAATCTGTTACCATTCTTATTCTTCCTTCTCTTATCTATGAGAAAAGGGGCAGGCTTATATTTACACAACCTCATTTCCCTTTTCTGTTAGGGAGAGATTGAGCTCAAGATGAAGACCATGCCTGTGACAGTGTCTATAATGCAGGCTGGTTGTTTAAGCTCAGTCTGCAGTCGGAGGAAACGCAGCCAGTGCAGGCTCCTGGAGCCCAGTGAACCAGCTGACCACCAGCCAAAGCCTGCTTCAGACAAGCAGAAGCTCTCTTTTGGCTCCATTGGCTATCAACGGGATCTCCATGGCTCAGTTTGGTTGCTTAGTCATGGACATCTGATGCCATCTGAGATGGCTGAGGATGTCCCTGCTTTGGCTTTCAGCTACTGCTTCAGGAGGGAGCCACGTCCCATGCCTGTAAGTCCCCAGGCATATCTGGGATACCCTAGGAAGCTTTCTGCTTATTTATTTCAAACCTTCTTGCTCTAGAAGAGATGCTGTGTGTCAAGGACCAGAGGATTTTACTATGTGCTCACAAGAGAGAGGTGCCCAGTGTGACATATTTACGACTGATATTAACACAAGTAAGAGTGGCATCTGTTTTAAAATCAAAAATCCTACACCAAAGAGCCCTGTTGCTTCTGAGAGCTGTTAGTCAAGTTCTCAGAACTTGTGAAGTAACTAATTTCTTAAAAAAAAGTCTAGTGGTCAGACAGGTCAAAGAAGCAGTACATTCAAAGCAAGCCATTCACAATATCCAAAAGAAGTCTGTTTGAAATGTATTGATGAGCCTATTTCTTTCAGACGCACAAGAGTCTGAGACATCCAGCAATCCAGAAACACAACAGACTATGCAATTTATTTATCCGATCTATGCAACCTAGCATAACTAGGATTTTAAATAGCAATTTATTGATAATCACCTATTTGTGAGCACCATAAAGTCCCCTGAGATTGTGGCATACATCTTCAGACACAAGCGTTCAGACAGTTAAGAATCTGAGAGTAGAGAGGATGCAAACAAAAGTGTTCTCTCACATATTTTTTGCAAAGCAATATAGAAGACACTGAATTAATGCTAAGATCATCACTTATGTACCTGGTGCAGTCACTGTCCAATGATCTGCTCCTGGATGTAAGCCTGACCTCTAAAAAGCATTTTGATTTGCTGTAGCTCAGTTTCTTCAGTGGAAAATGGCCACTCTGATGCTACAAACAAGAAACACTATGTGAATTAAGCTAACAATCTATTATCTGTAATTCTGCTTACAGCCGGCGAGGTTTGTTGGCACAGCAGGACTGTGTGGGTCAGGCAGGCATTCTGTTTTCCTGCACAGTCCTGGAATGCGAGTTTGCAGAGGTGGGTGCGTGGGTTTGCAGTTATGGTGCTGTTGACTCTAATCCATCTGAGCAAAGATGCCGTGAGTTGTACACAGCTCTGAAAAGAGTCCTTGTCAGGCTTGCTACCATCTGGGCAGAGAGTCATTCCTTGCACAGAGCCAACCGCGTCAGCTGCAGGGAACACTAACCAGAATAAGCAAGTTTTGTGAGAATGGAGCACAAGTGGGCGAGTTACTAGTATCAGGACAAGGAGGCTGGCTATATAACCTGAGAAGGTACTGATGGTATGTGAGGAGACAGACGGATGTTCCACTGCCTGGACAAGGTGAAGACAGGTAGGAAAGTGGCTACCTTCTTACATGAAACTAAAACTGAGGCAAAACTGATCTCTGCTTAGATTTGATTACAGACATGAATCTCAGGTTAGGTTCATCAAAGTTCCCGGACATGAGCCGAGTAATAAATGAAGTGACCGCTCAGATTTCCAGCAGTTCCAAGTTACATTTAGAGTCAATCTAGTCTCTAGGGCTGAGGATCTATAGTTGCAGAAAGGAAGGTTATGAACCTCAGTGGTTTTAATGAGAAACCAGCCCAAAGTAAGATCAGGAAAAGTGCTGCTCTTATATGAAGAACAAAATGGTGTCAAAGCTGCTTTGAGTGGGGAGCAAACTGAAAAAGGTTAGCTAGTAGAACTGCTTAGAAGTGGAGACCTGTGTGATATTCCTCTGCCTTTGCACAGATTTTGGATACATGTTGAAGCCTTTGTTAGCATACACTGAAAATTGGAGTGGAATTCTGTTTTGTTTTGTTTTGTGGGCACTGTTATGTTGGCATTTGTTTGGCTGGTATCCACTTCACAAATTTGGAAATTGCATTAACATATGCATTTTTTATTCTGGTTTTAAGCCATTCTGCTTTTAAACTCAGGCTCACCTTCAAAACTAGAGCCTGACATCCCCAATCCTATGTGTTTTTCAAACCTAATTGGTTGTTTCTTTGATGGAGTGGATTTCACTTTTTATTTTCTAACATTACGAGTAGAAAAATGTAATATATGTCATTTTAACAGACTCTTCCTAGACACATGTACCTAGGCAGAGAAGCGCTCAGGAAAGAACTCACGGATCTAGCTTCATCAGGATTAAAGACACCAGGAGTGCATGCATGGGAGGTAGTCTGCCAGGCATGCTTCATGCTGTGTCTTATCCTGTTTATAGGTATGTGCCAGCTCTTATGTTGACATCTGTCTCTATGTTGACATCTATGACTCTAGCAAATGAATAAACAAATGGAGTCAAGAGCGTCCCCCTACAGAGATCAGCATGAATCCCACCTCTTCACTGTATCCTGCTGCATGACATGGTATTAGCAGCACAAGAAGGACGCTAGCTGTATCAGGGTGCTGCTGCTCCCTTTTCCCCTGTAGCCCATGCTCCAAGGCTTTTCCACCCTACACTGCTGAAGCTCCTTATGCCTTCCCAGAAGCCTGTGAGGGGATGGCAGTGCTATTACTGTCAGGGGAACAAGAAAACAGGACTAACGTCTTTCCCCCTGGCTGCAACATCTGCCCCAGTCCTAGAGCCAATATGCTATGAACATGCTAAGAAGCTGCACTAGAGCTGAACCGGTTCTGCAGCTGAAGGGCTTCAGAGGCTTAACCTCTGAAAGGCAGCCTCTAGGGTGATCTAGCCTTGTCAGAGGGAAACACAATAGGATATTAGTCAAATCCTTCTGCATCTGTGACCTCAGGATGCTTTTGGGGGAATGTATGAAACCCAATGCCTACTGCTCATGGACTGCGCTTGTCCCCTTTCATGTAGCTTGCAACAGAAGGGTTTACATTTGCTGCCCACATTCTGGGAACAGAAGAACTCTGCAGGTTTCGCAGCAGTGCAGATTTCAGTGGGGCTCAGCTGAGCTCAGCTGAGCTGCTCATATGTCTGAAGTCAAACCATGCTTCTGCATATCACTAGACTTGGCCTTCAGGAAACTGCTGTTCACTCTATGCAGATCTACCTCATCAACATGAGCTGCTTCTCTGCTTTTCCTGACTGAATTGTTCAGAGCATCTGCTGCAGTGTGGCTTGGTCATTTGGCTGGAATACCACTTATTTATGCTTTTAGATCACTAGATGGCACTCAGGTCAATCTCTACAGCCGACCTCCACAGGACAAGGGCTTTTTAACACCACTACGAACTCCGCAGGAATGGTATTGATGTGAAGGATACGGTATATTTCTGCTCTGGACCTCATCTGGACCTTCACCAGCAAGCTAATCCTCAGATTGCTCTTGCTGTCCTTTCCATCTTGCTCAGTATAAAAACACCTCCCCCAAGAGCTGTATGAGTGGCAGCTGTGAATATTGCCTGTCTCCACTCACCTTCTGGTTTTCATCTGAACATAAATTCATCTTGGTCCTTCCACACAAGCCAGTCTGTCTTTCCCTGAACTGTGGGAACAGCTCCAGCGAGCTGCAGTTACGTTGTGTGCACCTCCCTAGAGGAGAGCAGCTCTCTGGAAGGTTGCTTTGTGGCTTCATACCACAGCTACGCTCCAAGTCAGGACACTTTCTGGAAGGAATGGGCAGGTAAAGAGAAGGACTTTGACTTGACCTCACTACGTCATGCTTTACCCAGGTCTCAGTGACAGTGCTAACACAGTCTGCAGTTTGTGGTCTATGACGAACTACCCTTAAAGAATAGTTCCTGCTCTAGCCTCTGTCCAGCTACATGACGGCACCCATGTCTGGCTGGTATGCCTGTTGGTGTGCAATCACGATGCAATCACATGCCTGCAACCCCATTTCTGTGCACGCAGGACCAAGAAGGTTCTCCAGTGCCAGACCTGAGTGGTCAGAGCCTCCCCCTCAGCACCGCTCCTATCCGGTCTGTGGATTTGTGCTGCTGCTTCCTACCAGCAGAAGGTAAACTGTACCACTGGAGTACAGTGGTGTTAATGGCATGGCAGTACAGGAGAAGACAAGGACCTAAAGTCCCCCCTAACGATCACAGCAGTCAGCAGCTGCCTAATTGTCTCCACTATTTGAGGTCTTTGCCTCCTAGATATAGTGGATAAAGAGTCATCCTTCGCCAGGCAAAATGTATGACGTTATAGGGATGTGTATTTTACTTTCTATCATTTGTGAGGACAGCAGCAGTGCTCTGGAAGGCAGTCTCTGGCAGAAAGCACCAGGTGAGAACCGAGGTCGACCCCTTGGGTTTTGGAGTTGGGGATACAGAGGATCCGAGGCCGGCTATGCTCCAAGTGAGGAAGAGATTTTGGTAGCATAGGAAAGCGTTTGAGCTGCTTCAGAAGTGGCTGGCACTGAAGCACCGCTCCTCTTAGCACCACGACTGCCAGTCCTGGGCTGGATGTTCAAAGAGATACAACATATAGATGGGCTCATGACCGAGGGGTGGACTTGACCATGGACAGTATCACACAGGATATCCATGAATGTGAAACCAGTGTCCTTCAGAACAGTCCATCCACTGAGACCAACACCAGCCAGCCAGTCTTAATCCCCAGCGAACATCCCTTTGCCATGCAGCCTGACAGTCCTGGTAACCTAGAGGCTTTTCTCCCATGCCCATAATGCCAGCGTTGGCTGTAATTCACGCAATGCTGCTCCAGTTTCTTTCTGCTGTTCCTGTTTTCTCTAGGGGATGCTCCCTATATATAGGTTTGCTTTAGCAAATATAGAATAAGGTGGAAATTTCCCACCTTCTTTTAGACCCATTCTTGCCTGTCCATACTTTTTAATGCTTTTCTGGCCTTTCTGCACGTACCTTGCTCTTGCTTTTGCAGAATCCATCTCCCTTCAACTCTAAATTGTTTCTCCTTTTCTTATAGCTCCCTTTGTCAATTAATTTTCTGGCTTTTCTAATTAATCTTCCTGCAATGCTGAGATAATAATAAAATCAGAGGGTGAAAGAATTTTGTGGAGCCCACAAATTGCTTGAAAGCTAGCAACCTTGCTAAAGCAGATTTAAGAGAGGTTAGGTGCAGGCTTGCTCTGTGTGCAAACCTTGACTCAGCACATATGCAAACAGGCTCCAAAAATAGATTGCACTTTCCCAATTCACATGTGATGCATGTGCCATATTTCTGTGCTGTGCTTTCCAAAAATAGCATTCACACACGATTGGTTGGTCTAAATCTGTGAGTATTTAGCTGCACGCTTTTTCAACACAGGCATCAAAGCACCAGGCTCCACAGCCTTTTCATAGAGCGATTTCTCTCGTGGGCACCTCCCCGTCTATTCACAAAAATAAGGGTTATGTCACCTCCCTTGTGCAATTGCTTAACATGCCTGTGGCAACTGCACAAACCCCTCACATGGAGAAGTGACACTAGGTGTCAGCTGCAATGTATTTTTAGCTTCATTCTGTGCTCTCCAGCAGCAAAGAGGTAACCCATTACCTAGAAGCTAACCAATTCCCCTGAAACATCAGCAAGGGCTCTGCAAAGCAGTAACCCAGAAACTGCAGTCTGACAAGCAGAGGTTGTTTGCATGCAGATGTGAACAAAGTGCTTGGTTAGAAATGGAATGAAAGGCTTCTTTCCTGTACTTCAGGGGAGCAAGTGGGTTTATGTGCAGATGTCTGCTGAAGAGGGACTGGAAACTGGGACTGAATGGGCAGAGTGCTGGTCTGGTCACAGGGGTCATTTCTTTGTGGAATAAAGCAACTAGGGAGCTGGGGAGCAATATCTATGCCAGTGTTGTCTCTTAAGGACGGTCCAAAATCCACCCTTCCAGTGCTAACTTGTTTGCGTGGTCCAGCAGAAGACTGTAAAACTCCAGGGCATTACTGATCAAGGGATGCCTCACAGGGTTCCACCCACCCTTCAAATGTATTTCCGCTATGCTACAGTCACAAGAGTAGTACATAGGAAGAGGCTATAGCCTGTTCAGTGACACTGCAGATTTGTTTTGAAGACTCCTGGTGCTAAAGCAAAAATGACATGGCCACATAGCAAAAGTGTGTAAAGTCACTATGTCTATTCGGATGCACCCCAAAGTGTATGAGATGAACTCCATCCCAGCAAGCTTTATGTCAGAGTGGGTGCTATCCTTCTCCCCACAACAGCTGCAAGCAAATAGTATGTGTCCTAGCAATAGTTCAGCAGAAAGATGACAAATGCCCATACCTTGTTTCAGACCCAGCTGATTCTGTTGGATAATCCAATATTGCACCGATCCAGTATCAGCGGTCATTAATTGTGCAACCACAGCCTGAGGTGAAAAGGACAAACGGAGGTGATATACGAGTCATATCACTTAGTAGATAGGGTCTTCAAATGCTGTAGCGATAAGAACAGATCCACAGCAAAGTACACTTCATTATCTAAATCTTTTCCACCTCCCATTAGGCAGAGAATACTGATATGTCTTCCAAGCCTGAGGAAAGGAATTTAACTTGCAGGAAATCCAGTGGCTTAAAAACAGCCTGGGCCAACCTCATTTGGGGTCAGTATTGCCAGGTGCCAAGTACTTACTGACAGCATACGGCACCTCCCTTTCGCTTATCTAAATAGCCTACTACTGCCACTACTTCATTTATCAAGTTCTGCTTTATACTTACTGAACTCCAACAGCTTTACTCCTGAATGCAGTAGCATGCAAATATGCTGGCGTGACTCAGAGGTGGTACCATGGGTGGGTTTTTTTCATAGAGTAGGAGTGTTTAAACACAAAAATTCGTGCAGTTGCTCTAGGGGTAGAGAAAGAAGTCAAGGAGCTGGCAGCTCAAATCGCATTACCTCCTGGTAACTTTGCTGAGCTGTCACAGGCTCTGACAAAGGGTCCTTCACATCTGCTTCAACACACAGTGGAGATGCTTAGGTCTTACAAACAGACAATTTAGAGGAAACTTCTCAAGGGTTTATAACTTGCTCTCTATTCAGCCACCTTCATTGCAACACCAACGTCTAACATAGTATTGTTTCCCAGGAAAATAAAGAGTGAATTGTTCCTGTCCCTCATGTGCCAACCCTTTGACCCCCATCAGACTTTGTGCCTCCTACAAACCGCTACTTCAGAAAAGCAGTGCTACAAAGTGCTGCTACTCAGTTTGCAGTGGTGGTACAGCAACGACCTAGGACAGCTGGGTGGGCACGGGTCATGAAGGGTATCTCAAAGGATATGCCCAGGATGGAGGCTGTGCACCACCTCAGCCCTGTTTCCCTATGAACAGAGCAGGTTCATCTATTGATAAAACACCTCCACCATTCAGCAGTGCAGACGGAGCCAACAGCCCTGCTGAGCTGGCACAGACTGTGGGGTAAAGCAGCACAGAAGAGTTGGTGTGTGACAGACAGGCTGTCTCCTCCGCTCCTCGGTCACCACATAGCATTGGGATGTTAGCGTGCAGATGTGGGTGGGTATGTGAGCGTGCTCTTGACTGCCATTCCCTCCGAGGAAAGACAGCCTGGTTTATGCATAACTTTGAATAAATTCCCTGCTAACCTCACAGCCATCTGCTGTGACAGTTGTACCTTCAAAACCAGCCAACCAGCTCAGGTGCCAAGAGCATGAACCAGGACTGGTGGCTTGGCTGAGAGTTCGGGTTATGGTGCAGAGGGCTGGTGCCAAAATAACTTGCGTTCAGGCAGGACTAGGGGTTTACATACCACGTCAGGCAGTTCTGTTGAGGGCTTCCAAATAGTCATTTTTTGTCTAGTGAGATTATAAGAAGAGTGTAAGGCACCTGTAGTGAAATGCAAACCTAGGCACCACTCCTCTGGTTCAGTTACAAACACGAGTCTTGGGTTAGGTTCACAAAAGTTCACAGGTCTCTTGGTAAACCTGAGATGGGCCTTTCATGACCCGAGACCGAATACTAGGCAACTTAGAGCCTTCAAGCAATCTAGTTATGAGTGAGGAGGCAACAAATAAAGGGACAGGTTTAAACAAGACGAGGTGACTCTCCACATGGGAGAGCTGAGCTGTAAGATTCCTTGCTGCAGGATGTTGTGAATGGTAATAATTTACAAGGATTTAGCAGGCAGCTGGATAAATTTGTGGAATAGAAGTCCCTTGGATGTTTACAATTTAAATGAACACCACAGCTTTTACTACCAGCTTGTGAAGCTCCTGGCTGGTTCATGGTTTAGGGAAAGGACTCAGAGCAAGGACTGTGGAAATAGTAGAGCCATTCTTGTGTACTGTGCGTTATTTCCTGGCCCAGCAGCCATAGTGCATACCAGGTTTCAAATGTGCAAAAGTATGATCTCAAATGTTACTGAAACAGGGAAGTTTAGGTTCCTAAATGCCCTTGTGATTCTGGAGAAAAGTGGCTCACCATCTCCCACGGCGACATTTCCTCAGTCCTCCCCTGGCATTCGCACAAGAAGCTGATAGAGGAGGTGCTTTGCACATGTCCATGGCCTGTAAACTTGGTGCTTGAAGGCACAGCTGAGCTATCGCAGCTCAAGAAACAACTGCACATGGGTTGAAGAGCAGGAACTGTCCTCTTGGGCAGTGTTGTCTGCAGCAGGCAGTATAGAAGAGACATTGGCTTAAGCATCCATGAAAGAGATTTAATACAGACATTGTCCCTCACATTTGTGAGGGGATCAGAGCATGACATAGGCAGATACTGTGTTAAACTCCTGTGTGGTAGCTTATGAAGGCACTGTAGCTCACTGGTAAATCTGAGACCAGCTTCCCTTGCAGACAAATGTTCACCCACGTCAACTATTTTGAGTGACATCGGTGGAGTAGTGCCAGCTTACAACAGCAGTACATCTGCTCCCACATCTTTACATAACTGTTCCTGACTTTTTCCTATTTTTTTCCACAGGTAAAAAGAAGCTGTGATTATCCTGGATTCGTTTGAGAAATGCCACCAAAATTGATGATATCATGATGATTATTATTAATATTTGCTAGTGTTCATATTTTAAGCCCTTCAGATTCTTCCTTACATTGCTTTCAGAGCTGGGCTGTTTAAGCCATTCCCAATATGAAAGGCACAAAAACGAGCTTTATAAAAACATTAAACATGCTACAATAATTGGACCAAACCTGATTTACAGTCACTCTAGATGATCTAATAATGCAGGTTCATGCAGCAGTGAGCAATTTGACGGTCAGACCAACAGTGTTTCAGAAAAGGGGAAAGTCATGAGGCAAGCAAAAGAATGCTCTGTGGAAATAAAGCACTCCACAGTGGGGCTGTATTTGCAAAAGCATTTTTCACATTCAATAATGTTTTTCTGCTTTAAAACAATACCTACTGCAAATGCTGGACACATTTACTATAGGCACCACATTGACACCACCCTAGAGAAAATAACAATGGTTTGGCAGACTGCAAAGTCTTTTAAAAATAGACTGTGAAGCCCCTGAGAAAACAGCAAGCTCTAAAAATAGGACTAGAGCTGAAGGAGGGTGGAAAAAAAAAAGCCCCCAAAAAAGCCTTCCTGATGCAAAAGCTTGGGGTCATATACAAAACATGGGGTTCCTTCAAGGACATGTAATGAATTCATTGCAGTGCTCTGCAATGAGTAAAAGATTCGTCTCTGATTCCCTCCTGTGCTGCACTGGTCCTTCAATGAGGGGAAAAGAGCAAAAATGGCAGAATTTTAACGAATTCAAGCAGGTACAACCTGGGGATTCCCTCCCTGCCTACCACTGCTCAGCCCTTGAGAAAAGCATCTCATGGAAGTGGTGTGGATCTATCTTTGCTTCTCCCACATTCCTCCACACACACCCCTGCCTCTGTTCTCCAATGCTAGTGCTCCTTCACACTAAAAGGGATTTTATGAGCACATCCTTGCTGCACTGACACAGAGACAGACCTCTGGAGGCTGAGAAAATCATTATTATAACCAAAAAAATTTTAGGCAAGTGGTCAGATTCTTGATTGCTCGGGGTGTAGGAAGCTGGGCATCCCATTTTCAATTTGCATGCCCAAGCATTAGGATAAGGCATGAGGCTTCTGCAGGATTTTAAACACACCCTCCCCCCTTTTGGCCCACTACAATGATAATTTTTAGTATCATTCTGTTATATTTGTGAAATAAAACTGGAGCCCTCCAGTGGCCAAAACCTCACCAGTAACCTTGCTGGAGGGTAACCAGAGATGGTCTCTGAGTTAGCTGACCTACTTTACTTTGGCTTCTGCCAACGAACAGTACGGAACTGGCTCGACAGCAGAACTCAGTGGGACATACCGGGGCAGGGAGCAGCCAGCACAGACAGACGTGTGGGGTCCCACAGGTTAAAATCCTGGCACATCCTTCAAATCTGTGATTTGCCCACAGATTACCACTGGCCAGATTTAATCCTCATCACTAGGTGAGCAGACAGCAATAGAAAGGGGGGACAAAAAATGGTGCGGTGAATCCTGATTTAGGATCCTGCCAACTACACCAATTTGTCATGAATGGGTGATTTAGAGCACTTAAAGAATCACCATCAGAGATGTTAGTGAAAGCGGGTTTAATATGATGTTGTAAAAGTGTGACTTAACAAAGTTTGATAGCAAGGTTCACTCTCTAACTGAACAATGATTCCAAATTACCAAGTCACAAATCAAAGTTACCAAGACAAAACCAGAGTTACCAAGGCACAAATCAAAGCTACCAAGACAAAATCGGAGCTACCATAGTACAAGGTTATGCGCGATATGGGTTGCTTACCAAACATCTGCCATTGGTAAAAGGTCTCTCTGTCTCTATGAGTAACCTTCAGGGGCATCCCAGCTCAAGGACAGATCACTGCCGTGCAACCATGCTGCCTAGCAGGGAGAGCTCAAAGCTCTTCCTTAGGGTGTCATATTTATGGAATAAAGTGGTTGGCTTGCAGTCAAATTACATGCAATGAGAAAGCTATGCATGAGACTCCTTGAACCGACAACGTTCTTTGGTCCTTCATAAATGGCTCTTGGAGAACCACCCACCATTCATGTGTTAATCATGTGATGGTGTTCCAAATTCATATGCATCGATGCTCACTGTGTCATTCTGCTCCTTTGTGGGTTTTCAGAGAACAGATTAAAAATAGAGGAGTTCTTGTCCCAGCTACAGCTCAGGTCTTTACCTTCTTTGGAAACTGTACCAAAGTACTGCTAGCTTGGTTAACAGGTCAAGTGCGTGTGTCGCAAATGGTCATGGTCACTTGTTAGAAATATCCCGATCCATCTCTCACTTAGAGAGTTGCGGGAGAAGAAAAACCTAGCCCGACTCCATGGCACGAGTGCAATAGAAAGGCAAGCCATCAGTACAGGAGGTCAGAAACCCCCAGAAAAGCCACTCTGTCACCTCAGAGAATAGTTATGAGGCTCCAGGGAATTATATTCCTTTAAGGCAGCCACAAAATTCAGCCAAATGAGGTTGTACCTGTGCTTTTGGCAGCTGCGATACAAATGACTGCTCATTGTAGACGTTTTTTCTTGAGCGCTTACCTAAATGTGCTTGTCCTTTCTCAAACACAGTGCAATATATTCCAAGCAGTGGACTCAGCAGAAGCTGAGCCTCACTTGTGTGCCACTCCAGGTTTCGGGGTCTCCTAATGGTGGCTCCTGCCAGTGCGACAGCAGTTCCTTTATTGGATTACCTTATTCCTCCTTGCCAAGTGCTGTCCAATGCAGAAGAAGGCAGGTTTGCTTGTCTAGGGTTTCCTTCCTTGCACTTTGATTACCCTAGTTCTTTTTTGATTACCCAATTTTTTGGCCCAGAACCTCAAGAAAGTTGAGTTACCTCTGGATCCAAGGAAGGGAAATGACACGCAGTCTCCCAGCCTTCCATGATCGTCAGTGCCCTCCTTGCAGGGTGGGCAGACTCTGAGCAGCACATCCAGGCTGCTCTGGGGTGCTTCAGCTGAAGGATGTCACGGCAGAGTCCTCCCTCACAGGCTGCTCCTCTGTAGGGTCACAGAAATCTCGACCCTGCCCCAACTCTCATCACTCCTGGGAGAAACACTGCAGAGGAACAGGAAGCTTCACCAAGCCCAGACAACGAGCTGCTGGGGGAAACACCACTTCTTTTCTTTATCTGTACTGCCTAACCCTGCAGGCTGTGGGCAAGGACATGGTGACTTCACCTCCTGGTCACATTGAGTGCCTCCTCCCTGCCTCTCCTCTTGAGACTTATTACTTTCAACTTAACATCATTTTAACAAGAGTTCCCCAAACTCTTAAAGCTAAAAACCAGTTAGGCATTCCACTGGTCACTTGTTCCATCTTGCAGCAGAATGAACCTTCTCCAGCAGGTCCACAGGCACCTGCGGTTCCCCACAGATCTCCAGCACACCGTTTCCCTGCCCACTAATAGGTGCCGACAGCAAAGGAGCGCTCCACTCTGCAAAGCTTCCAGTCACAAGGGTGACATTCCCAACAAGCACAGTGGACTGGCACTCTTGGACGCCAGAGAGAAGATCAATCTTTCAGCCCATGTTAGGCCTTCTGTGCTGGATCTTCAAAATCAAACTGAATGCATAGATGCAAAAAAATTTACAGAAAACACACGAGCTGAATTATTCCCCTTAAGCCTTATTATTCTACTTAAAAACAGTATATAATCAAGGGGGAAACAATGGCTCAAGACATGGAGCAAATCTAGAAGATCCCAGAAACATGGAAAAGGGAAAAAAGGTGATTAAGAGACACTTCAGCAGCTGATAAGAGTTTCTTCCCTTGACTGTGGGAACAACCAGTACCTTACTGCAGCAGGACAGGATTGGAGACTACAGTGCTGTGCCTCACCCAGAGATGGAGCATGGTTTTAGAATAAAATAGGTCAGATAGTTTATATTTTCTTAGAACCTGGTCCCATAATCAGCTTCACACCTGGCGTGCTGAATAGCATCACGAGGGGCCTTCCTGTCTGCTAAAGCTAGATGGCTTTTTTGTGAGTACAACATCCAGAGATGCTGCAGGTGTAGTCAGTGGTCCCCAACAGCCTGGCTGCGTGCAGTTGTCGCTCTGCCACAAGTAATCACTGGAATGAAAGGGGAGTCTGCTTTTGGAAGAACTCCAGGAAGCATTTGGCACAGTTTTTAAGACAAAAGAGGAGGATCAAACAGGTGGGGAACAAGAGGATAAGATGGAAGAAATGTTGAAGATTACAAAGGGATGGCTGGAGAAGCTTCCTGTGGTTGAAAAAGCACCACAACTGGCTAGGAAAAATGTTCAGGTGTGTTATATGTTGCTTTGAGATCAAGAAGGCAGTGAGGAGAAATGAACACAAATTAATCAAGAGAGTAATTAAAGCACGTTCAGATACCTTAAAACAAACTATCTCACTGCAAACTGGAGTTATCCCTGTTCTATAGGGCAGTATTTACTGCAATCTAAGACACTAAATCACTGTTTTAAAAAGAACAGCTTGTTCACCGTGCACAGAGCCAAAGTCAGTCCAGTTTAATGAACTGCAGTGCACAAGCTCTGGAGACTTCTGGCTGCATTATTCAACATTGATATAAAGCCCTTGGAACAGCAGGAACAAGTCCTCATGGCAGCATAATACAGACGATGTTCAGGTAGGCAGGTATTACGGCAGTGGGAAATAGATAAGGAATCGCTTAGGAAATCCGTGTCAGCAGGAGCAAGGGAAAAGGAGCATCTGCCTGATCTCGACTGGGAAGGAAGTTCACGTTAACATATTATCCATCCCAGTGCACCGCCTTTCACCTGGAATCCTCCAGCTACATCCCTGACCAGTCCCTGTGAAAGGAGTTATCTCCAGTCACCAAAGAAAATCATTTGGAGACTTTTTTCTGGCGCGTATCGCGTTCACACCACTGCAGTTTTTAAGTGGAAGGCACAGACTGAAAAGATAGCTCCAGAAAGAATCCTGGCAATAAATCCTGCATGTGTTGGATGCAATTACTGGAGAGTAACTTTACCAAGACCAAGCTTTGCCATGAGTCTCAAGAGGAGATGTTTCATGTGCCTTTAAAAAACTTCTTTGATTAGTAGCAAAGAACTTTGTGTTCACCTAAGTGCCAGATTAACAGTCTTTGACAGCTTAACCATCCCCAAAAGATGCAGTTCAGACAATAACAGGATAATCATCCTCATCACAGTCCTCCTGAGACACTGCCCAGCAGGGAATGTTACTGGAGGACAGAGAGGAATTTGTTTCCTGCATCCACTCCAGTACAAGGATTTGTCATGAGACTCTCAGATTCGGCAGCAGCACTGTTGGTGTAGCCCAGTTTCACCAAGGTAAGCAAATGCTTTGAACCCTACTTGGCATGACTTTTGGAGCAAAATTGTAGCAATTTCTTGTTAGTTCCTTGAGAACTTCATCACATCATTAGGCTCTTCCCTGTCTGAAATGGTTTGTTTTTTTCTGGAGGAGTAAAATAATCCCTGGATCACAGCATGAATCCACCATTGCTATTAGACATCCCCAGCACAACACCTCTGTTCTTGGTTGGGGAACAAGTGAGCTCCTCAGTGAGTTTTGTGGGCTTTTTTTGCTCCGTCTGACTCTACAAGCTTAGTTAACAGTAATCAAGTCCACTTACCTGGCTTGCACCAGATCGCAGCTATCCAGTCAGCAGAAAATCTAGAAATATCCCACCAGCCCTTCCCTAAACCTCTAGGTACATCCTTCTCTCTCCCATACCACCTTAGCTTTTTCCAGCCTCTCACAATGGGGTGTACCTGCTTCATCAGCAAGAGGCCGGTCCTATCTCACAGGAACCAGCCACTTTCTGACACCGAGACCTTTACAGCTTTTAGATACAGGGAGCTTATCAGCTCAGTTTGCTGCCACTCACTGCTTCAGTTTGTGTGCCCATGATTCCATTCAAAGAGCTCCTACTATAACCTAAAGGAAAGATTTCAGATGTACCTGAATATCTGATCCCTCTATTCCCTCCAAATACGTTTCCCTCTCCTAGCAACTGATTTCCAAAGAAGCTGAGGCTGAGGCCGTTAAGGTTCTTGGAGGCTGGCAAGAGTTTGGGTATCCCCTAGTGGCACTGAACAGAATTCCTGTCACTAAAACCTGGATCTCTGTAACAGCTCACACTCTTCCCATATTAGCACACATCCTTCCCTGACTCTTAATTATCTGCTTTGCTGTGCTCCCCATCATTCCCAGCCATGGGCCACGGTAGCTAATTCTGACCAACTTCATTTGTAGCAGCCACAGGAAAATAAAACGAGTGTCTCTTGACACCAGATATGTTAAGACATGAAGGGTCTGGTTATTCTGTGCTCTGTTGCTGAATACGAGCCTGGGCCACACTTGTGTTTGTGGCTTTTAGCAAGAATGTTTGTCTTCAAACAGCTATGTGACTGTGGGACCAAAGGCTTGTTAAATACCATGATAAAGGTATCTGCTGCCACTACCCTAGACAAAAGATATAGGCTCGCCACAGTGGCTTTATCCATGGAGCCATCCTCCACAGCGAAGAGGAGTAAAGACTTCAGTGTTAGAGAAGCAGGAGAGCACCTGCTGCAAAATCTCTAGGCTACAGATCTGTCTATCAGATGAGATCATATTTAATACTGAAAGAAGTTTGACAATGTTACAGTATTGTAGTTATTTCATGTTAATACATTCCACCATGATTAACAGTAATAATGATTTAAATATTCTGAAATGAAATATGGTAGAATATTTCAGGTTTGAAAACAGGATTTTTTTTTCAGAGAAACTTTAAATGCCGCTGCTCTGCTATGAGAAGGAGCTTGGTGACAAATCTTGGTGGCACACTTCTCAGCCCTCTGCAGCACGGCCCCAGCTGTGTCCATGTCACATGCAGGTAACGCTCCTACATTTCCTTGTCCATGGAGACCAGTCTTTCAGTCATCCAAAAGTATATGCTTTAGAGTTGGCGAGGTCAGCTCTATAGTAACCAAAGTTCCAGAGACTGAATGGAACACGATAACCTTTCTTTAGCTTTTTTGCCTCATTCTGTAACCTTTACATCGTGACAGTACCCCTGCTATCAAATTCAACAGGAGGTTTCATACAATTTTATGAGACTCGTTATCTGGGGAATACATCTACCATCAATTTTTAAGCAGGAAAGGATTTCTATGATCGTGCAATGTAACGTAACAGAAAAGGGAAGGGAACAGTGGAAGCTCAACCTACCGGCAAAGCGGCCCTGTAATGCTACTAGCTCTTCTCCCATGGTTACCCTCACACCGTTCCTGTCCTCTAAATCCACAAGTTACCCTGAAAGGATAACCTCAGCAGGCAGACACCCCACCCTTCCATCAGCGATGGCTGGACACCCCACACTAGTGAGGCAAAGGACCTACCTTTTACCACTGAAATGTGGTTAGTAAAGCAGCAGTGAATACAGCCCAAGCCTAAAGTCAGCAACACTGTTATGTCAACTTACTTGTCCAGCTTGGGGAGTTTTAAAACAGCTGAGCTGTGCCATATAAATAAAGACAGATGCATCAGCAGCTCCATAGACACTGCCTAGTTCATGAAGAGCAGCAGGGAAAAAAAAAAGCAAACAGCTACTTAGAGTGTGCTAAAAAGAGAGAAGGAAAAATACATATAGTGTCTGAGAGGCAGAGCCTGTAGGGATAGCTATTTACACACCTGAAATAGCACTGCAGAGGAAAAGAAAAAAAAAAAAAGAAAGAGAAGAAAATAAAAATCCAGCATTCAAACTTCCTCCAGCTCACCTCTGAATGCGTCTGCGCCCTCTCTGGGGGAGCCGTGCTCGTCCAAGCCAAGGCAGGGCCAAGGGCAAGGGAGATGCAGGTGTGCAACGGAAAGGATCAGAGCTAGGAAAAAGCAGGGGCTGTTTAGGAGTCAGCAAGCTCAAGGGATACAGTGAGAACATGAGAGAAAAACGAAGCACTGTGCAACAGCTGATGTGAAGGAGTTTGTTCCCTACAAGGTGCCCAGAGGCAAAGGGATGGACAAAGGGAATTGGGGCTATCGTAGCTCAGTCCACAGCAGGGTCAAAAGAGTAGGCTTCAAAATTTGGATACTGCAGTGGAGCAGGCAAGAAGGACGAGGGGTCAGAATTGCAGATTTGCTAAAAACTTGAGCAGAAGTCTCTGGCATCAGTCAGAATTGCACCATCTGTTCTCCAAAGACAAGTCAAACCAGTGGTACCGACGAAGGGTGCTGGTAACACAACGGCTAACCTTTGGGGCAGGTTCCTCAGTGTCAGGTATGCACCTCTGCTGCTCACCTCACTGTGGCCACTGTTGCCAAGATGTTTCATGGACTCCTCTGATGTCCCAACAGCAGCACAGTACAGCACATAGAAACTTTCCACTCCCTTGCAAACTTCTGACTTCAAGGAGACTTGGAGGAAGAGCAGATAAGCAACTCGGAATAGCAGCTCCTGAAGTGGTCTTTTCCACAGCTCACTCAGAAGTGTGGAGGGCACTCTCTCAGAAGCTGGGACTTACCTGCAAAATATCTAATGCTACAGGTGTCACACCAGCCATTTCCCCTTCAGGCTTGCTGTACACTTCTAGAGAACCCAAGGAAAAGCAGCGGATCAGACCTTCAGCTTTTCTTTCAAAAGGTGGATTTTCCCTGGAAATCATGCTTCTCTAGAGATTTCTACTAAATAAAATTCAAGCCAGTAAGCCCAAAAGATCTGAATTCACTGCAAGAAGTTCTCAGTGAGTTTTATGAAGCTGCAAGAGACATTATATTTCAGCTGGTTGTCATAAATTTCATCCTGGAGCACCACAATCAATAACATGATTTATGCTGGGAAAGCATGAGGCCTAAAGTAACACTCTGACCTCATGCAAGCTGTTCATTTGGGGATGATCTAACTCCCAGATTCCCAGAACAGCTCCTCAAATTATTAGGGGGAGTACTAGTTGTCATAGGCAAAACCCACATCAGGGACCACTGCAGTGAGTTGGTTCCAGTATCCAGGACTAGTCAATTTAACTTATTAGCATGGATGTTACTTCAGCATCTTATGGAAATAAGCCTCAGAATCCACCTTTAAAGTCACTCCATGTGCTGTATATTACACCGTTAAAATGTGCCCTCTTCCCTCATTAGGAAGAATGCAGAGCAGATGAACACAGCGCACCCAGCCCTGAAGATGAAGCTCTGCTGCGTTGTGCCTTGAACAGTCATTAATGCTGCTGCAAAGAAGTGAAAAGTTTCCTGACACAGTCACATTTTCCATGGAAAAGGAACTGAACAAGAATCAAAACTACAAAAGATTAAACAAGACAGGCCACAGCAGAGGCAGCTGAGAAAAGGTAAGAAGATGTCAGCTTGCTCCCTTCCCTTTCAAATGCTGTCACACACTGCTCTTGTCAACAGTACCGCAGTGCTACTCCAGCTGCACGCACCAGTGTAGACATGAGCAGAATCACCATGTGTGTATTATCTTTTTCCTTCTCACATCTCTATTTCTTCCTGCTGCACCATCCCCTCTCCCTCCCATCAGCGTTTAAACTAGACCGAACCAACTAGTTTAGTATGCCTGGAATCCAGTAAGCTGTTCTCCTTGTATATTCCAAGAAAGGAGCTCTGAGACCTCTGACTCCACTTGTCAGGGTGCTGACTCACGCTCATCTCTATGAGCTATTGTTGTGGACGATGCTGTCTGGATCTTTCACAACACTGATATCAAACAGCATCACAGCACCATCAAGTATCATTAGCAGTGATAACTCCCTGTCTCCCCTATCATCAATCTCCAGCTCCTTGCTAGTCTCATCTTGTGGGTGCAGCAGTTCCCCAAAGACAGGGAAAGTCATCCCTGCTTCTGGAGACTCTACCCATAGTGCAAGGAGTCACTGAGACTTCACCTCACCAGTCCCTGCAGCCCATGAGATCCACATTGCTCTCAAGTGACACTGTTTCCCTGGCCAGGGCATGCAGCGATCCAGTGACTCCCGATGCAGGTTCTGGCTTTCTGCTGGCAGACAGGGAGTTCTGTAAGCTAGCAGGAAGGGTAAGCCCCATGATCCTTTCTCCTCCCTGCTGTCACAGTGAGGAAACTAGGCACCACACCAGAAGCAACTCCAGATGGAGGTACAGAGGCTGAAGCACGGTAGGACTACACAGTACCAAGCAGGTCCCCGCAGGGCAGCAGAGAGTTGGGCCTCACACTAAAGACGTTGCAGTGTATTTGCACCTTTGCCACTTGGTGGTGCCTCTAATTTGGAATTGCAGGGCTGCTAGCTTGGTCACCATCAGGAGTGCATGGTATGGACGAAAATCCTCAATGCTTTCTTCCCTGCATAGGTGATGCCCAGATCTGATTACCATGTGTCCTGTGTTCGGCTGGGATAGGGTTAATTTTCACAAGAAGTCGGCTGGGCTGACCCACACCAACCAATCATACGGGATGTTCGACACCATGTGATGTCATGCTCAGTATTTAAGTGGGGAGCTGGCTGGAGCAAGGTGATTTGCTACTCAGGAGCAAGCTGAGCATCAGTCGGTGAGAAAATTGCACTCTGTGTATTCTTTTTATCAGTATTATTATTGTTTTTGTCTTCTCCCTTTGCCATTCTGTTAAACTATTTTTATCCGAACCCATGGGTTTTGCCTTTTTCTTCTGATTCTCTGCCCCATCCCACCGTGGGGGGAGGAGTGAGAGAGCGACTGCATGGTTCTTTGTTGCTGGTGGGTCTAAACCATGACACCATATGGACATATAAAGCAATGAAAGGACTGTTTTGGGTGTACAGCATAACCAGAAGACAGAAAGTGGGCAGCTGCAGAAGGTAACCAGTACCCGGTTGATTTGGGAGAAGCTACAACTGCACATCCCTATATGGCAGAGCAGTTTAGGAAAGAGGGTGACTTCCTTAAACACATTTTCTCCTTAACACCTTCCTCAGATCATCGCTAAGCCCCTCCCAACCCAGGGATGTCCCTGTGCTACCTTCAGCCCCTGCTTGACAAAGATGTGTACACACTGATCCTCTGCGGGCACTGCCAGCTCTCAAACAACATTCAGGTGCAAATGTAGAGGCATATTTTACTCTACTGAGCAGTTGGGCTTGGATTATCACTATCTCCAAGCTGCTTCCTACAAACCACTGGGGAAGGGGTCCTGCTGTTCTTCACCCTCACAATTGCATGCCATCAAGTTCCAGTGATCATAGCAAAGCAAGTCTTACATGAGCATTTGCTTCTCCCGCAGGGCTGGCTGAACTTGCTGACCCTAAGGACACCAGGCTGGGCTCACAGTCCACTCCAGGCTTTTTGACTGTGAGCATAATAGAGATTGCGGTTACATGATGCATCTTTGACTATTATGAAGTGGCTTGAAATGGCCATTTTCTGGTCAGCATTAAAACATACTGTAAAGGGTGATTTTTTTCTATTAATAAACAAGGAAAGTATTCCCCTATGAGTATGTAAATTGCTACCCAGGAAATGGCCTGGGCTATTAAGAGCTATTAATGTGCACAAAATCAATACACAGGCAGATTGTCTCTCCATTCAGAGGCAAACACACCAGTCACACTGGCTCAGCTTTGTCTGAGGGGTGGAATATTATTTTTTCCCTTTTAAAAGAGCAGGAGTATGCTATAGAGACCTTGTGTTACTTCATGGTGTCACCAAGAACATCATCACTTCAGTTTCGTTCTTTGGACATGGTTGTTAATGAAGACAAATTTGACCAAGCCACAAAGACAAATAGATGTAGAGCTCCTGTCTTTCTCTGGTGAGTGCTCCTCATCTCTTTGAGTTATGAACTTCAGTCTCACTGCAGTGGCTACTGACTTGCTAGTTTCCTAGGAATGGAAGTCTGCTGCCTACAATAAATTTGAAAAGTAAGGATGAGCTCTACATGATGTAGTTAGTGTCCATCAAGCTACTGTTCAAGGCTCTTTAAGGTTCTGTTTTAAGGAGGTCACTAAGAAAAAATAGCCAGTTGTCAGTAAGCCAGTATTTACTGTCCTGCTGTTCTCATCTCCACCAACAATATTTAGAAAATCTGCAAATCAAAAAAGGTTGGGAAACAGTTATCTAACTATATTGGAGCTTGGGAAAGGTCTGATGTGTATCTCTTCAAAGGGCTAAAGCTATATAACTCCATTTAGTATCATTTACTATTGAAGTTGATGTGATTTTGGTCTAGGTTGAGGGTTTCTGTTTCAGCCCATCTTCTGCATGAATGTTAGTAATTCTGAAGAACAAGTAGTTTGCTAACTACTAGATTGATGGGGCTGATTTTTACTTCATCTCTTCTCAGGAATACTGCTTGTTAGTGGGGTTAAATTTCGACAGCTGAAGTCCTGACCCTATTCTCCATGACCTTGGTGTTGTGCTGTAGGGGAAATGTTTTGCTAATATAATGGACAAAGTTAAAATACCTGTGATATGTTTGAATTTTTTTCAGTTTTCATTAGACTGTTGATTTACTCCTAATCTGCACCTAACTTTAAGATCTGACTTGAAATGTAGTTGTGAGAGATGCAGTTGAGGCCCAGAGGTTTTGGAATCAAACAGAAGATCTGGTTCAGATCAAGGGGCCGTCTAGCTCCACATGTGTCTAGCAATGACCGCAAACCAAAACCTAAGGAAAAATAAGAACAGAACAAACATATATGACACTTCCCTATATTTTAGTCATTTCTAGCTCTCCGGGTCTACTGAACCCAGTGTGTTTTGTTTATTTAATGACGTGCAATCAATCTCTTCTACTAGTGCTTAACAGGTCTCCCCTTATTTCCATGTAAATTTCTTGCCTTCTCACCATCCTTTGTCTATGAGCTCCCCAGTTCTGCTTCTTTTTGCATGAAGGACCACTTCCTTCTTTGTGTTTTGAACCCGGATCCCAACAGCTTTATTTGATTGCTCCTAGTCTAGTTACCCATAACAAACAGGTAACTCTTAATCCCTACTCAAGCTCTTCAAATCATTCATAATGAGACTTCTGTCATACTTTCTGCATCATCCGTAGTCCTTTTTTTTTCCAGGTGGAGGAGTGCCAGCCCACTCAGTCGCTCCTCAGACAGAGCTGTTACTTACATTGATCCTCCTTGCCTCCTCCAAACATTGTTCAGTTACAGTCTGAAGATGGGGCACCAGGACTGCAGATGGTACTCAAGCTCCTAGCAGAGCCTTACATTCGATTTGTTATTTAGACTGCTACACAGCGCTCAGATGATTTTTGATGGAGGTATGTATCATAACCACATAGTCTCATTCCTGATCGGCAGGGAGCCACTCAGTGCCTGTCACTGTGAAGCTAGGATTATTTTCCCCCTACCTATTACTTTACGTTTACCTACACAGAATTTTTTCTGCCTTTTCATTGTACTGTCACTCAGCCTTGCAAAGTCCTTCTGCAACTCTTTACAGTCAGTCCTTTTCCTTACTGCCTTGAAGAGCTTTGTATTATCAGCAAAGTTGCTCACCCCCTCTGCCAGATCATCTATAAAAGTGTGGAACAGCACAAGTCTCAGGATAGGCCCTATTTACCAGGGATTTCTCTCCATTCTGTCAGTTGGCCAGAGACTCTGCCCAATGTTTCCCATTTTTAACCATGCCAGGATCTTCCCTCTTATCCCATGGCTGTACAGTTCCCTCTAAAGCCTTCTAGAAATCTAACCTAACCAAACAGACTCACCATTATCATTGTGCTTGTTTACCCCTTCAAAGAAATTAGTTTTCTAAGGCAAAATCTTTCTTAACAGGAACCGTGCTGACTTTTTTGAAGGAAATTTTTCGCATTTATCAGGCATTCATTGATTCAATTCTTTGTCTAATTGTCTATCAATTTGCCTAGTACAAATGTCAGATTTACCAGATGATAGTTCCTTAGACACCCTTGTGGCAACTGTTTTAAAGAATGGCACCATGCCTGCTACTCTCCAGACTTCAGGCACCAATGGAAGTTTAAGTTAATTATACAATGTTGTAAGTAATTCCACTGTTTCTCTTGAAAGTGAATACCACTCAGTTCTGGTGATTTGTCAGCATTCATTCTGTATGTCTGCAACACAATTTCTGCCACAGTAATTTAACAGGAGAGGTGCTAGTCTGTCGATTTCATTTCTTCTAATCAATGACTCTCCAAAGTGTATTCTCTACTGGGATTGCCAGTTCACTTCTAGGAAGATCATTATAATAGGCCAATTGCAACAGCAAATATAAATGCTGTACTCAGAATGAATACATTTATACTCCTTGCTGCTGCTCCTTCTTCCTGCTGTTTCTTTTCTATTACCCCTGAATGCAGTTGTGATCTCATACTCCACAAGATCTACGGGTCTTTATGGCAGACATAGCTCAACTGGATCAGCTCCTGGGTTAGCCTTGCACAACTTACGCCTTCCTCAATACTTCCTCCAACGATAAGCTCCCAAACTTACCCTAAACCTGACTGGATCAAAAAGCTCTTTGGCTCATCTGTCATGCAGCAGTTACACTGCAGTAAGTCAGACTAAGAGGGTGTCACTGAACTTACCATCACATTTGAGGAAATGTAGGAAGACAGATCTCTGGGGCTCGCAGATCCAGTCCTGGAGTAGTTGTATCTTTTGCCAGGACTCTCTGAATCCCAGATTTCAGAAGGAAGCCATGTAATAATTCATTTTCCCCTCAGCATTACTGAAAATGAAAGTTTGTCCTTCCCTTCCCTTCTTTTTGTGCAACTACCTCATTAGCCCCAATTTCTGGCTGCTTCCCTCATCAGAGTAGCAAAGATCAGATTGTGTCCAATCTGACAGCTTGTCCAGACAGACAAGGATGTAGAATTTGGGATGGTGCCAGCATGCAGGGATAAAATGGCTAAGGGTCTCATAGACATCAATGTGAAACGTGCAGAAAATTGTGATCATTGATAATACAGCATCACCACACATCAGTGTGCAGTATGGTGCTGTGAGAAATTCTGTGTTTCTATGGGGTCACATTTTTATTCTGTAAGTATTTACAAGAACAGAGGTCAGGACTAAGCTTACAGCCTGACTAGAAATGCTTTTATTTCCATCACCAATTTACAGTTCTGATGAGTGACCACCTACATGCAGCCTGAGAAAGACAAGGTGACCACTCCTCCCTTGGTAGTGCTTCAGACCTTTGTTGCCTCCTGCATAAACGGGCATTTTCACGGGAAAAATATTTTTTTTTTTTTCCCCTAGGAGCGTTTTGAGTTTTACTTCATAAACCAAAAAAGGTGGAGAGGTGGTGGGGATGGGGAGATAAGGGTGTTTGCATCATTGGACATGACTAGATCTAAATTGTAACCTGAACCTGATTAAGTATAATTGATTTTTTTTGGCTGAACAGAAGCAGGCAAGCGGGGTCAGGCTGAGACTGTGGTTTGAAATGAGCCAGTTGAGAGAACTAAGGCTTTGTAAGACAAACAAAAGATGGGTGTGACCTCAAATTTGAAAGTGAGAGAGTCCAGGGCTCAAGAAACTAGAAAGACAGCCAAGGACCTCATATGATGGTGTGTGAGGCTGTGATTAGAGACAATATGGTCTTTGGATGAGTGATAGGGAGCAGATGAGTGGATATACTCACTGGTAACAGTGCTGCCAGTGTGAAGCTAAAAGAAAACAAATGCTGTGTGTGAATCGCTGCCCTTCCTTCATTCAGCAAGATACAGACCACTGCATCTAGTGACGGGAACAGGGTCTGGTGTTTTCCTTGACTGTCATCTCATCGCCCCCTTTCAGTGTGATTGTAAGGCAGACAGAATGCCTCCCTGGTGGATAAATTCTGCGTACATGGACTTACTTTTATGGCTGCCAAGTCAAGGAGCAAGCAAAAGATGTAAGGAGTAATTTGGAAATTACCATCGAGGATTCCCAGATGTGGTGAGCCTGATGGAGCAAGCTAGCTCTTCTGGGAGGTGGCAACACTCAGAGAAGTGCTTGGGTCAGCTCGATTTTGCTTAGGTTTCCAACAAGATCCAGGAGATGCAAAGGCACCTAAGAGGTTACCTTCAAAAACATCTTTTCTTGGGCAACAGCTGGAATGGAGCCAGACATTTTATAGAAAATCAGAAAGTCCTTTAAAACACACCCATCCTTTGGTAACTGTAGGGCCATGAGGTGAGAAGGGGAAGGACAGAGGCAGCAGCAGCAGGGGCGGTGAGACACACAGCCCTCTCACCAGCACTATACTGATCTCTAGCCATGAGATCACTTCAACTTCAGGTAAGCTTAAGCAGCCTTGACTGCTCTGTCCCAGAACAGAGGGACCACCCCTGCAGGACTAGGAGGAGGACATGCCAAGTTACCTTTGCATCTTTCCCTGTGGCAGGTGTTCAGTGTAGTACTGCAGTAATCACCTCCGGAGCAGGAAAAGCAACACTTCTGCAAGTGGCTGTGAACTGTCCCAAGAAAGCTGCACAGATGTATTAATTCCATATCAAATATTTCATATGAATGTAATAAAGGCCAAGAGTGCAACCTGTCTTTTTGACTTAGAAAACGCACCACCCTTTAAAAAATATTGATTTTATTCATATGTCTAGACTATTTAACAGTGGATCACACTGGTAGGAACAATCACAAATATCTAGTTACACGGTTTCATCACGTTCTGGGCCTGTGCAACACTGAGTTTGAGTCAAGCACATATTACGGCGTCACCAGTAAGGACAATGATTGCTGTTCAAAGCTCAGTTGAGTCCCACCTCCTTGGTCAGCTTTCAAGCCCAATAACGTCTTCTCCCACCACATGTGGGATTCTCTACAAAGGACTTGTATTCTCATAGTCTGAATCCAGAAAACAGCCTGGAGCACTGCATTTTCAATGCGCCATCTAAAAATTCTGCTTACTTCACATACTTTATTTGAAAAGCTTCAGGTTTTCAGTGCAACAAACAAACAAAAAACCAAAAATATCCCAGTTGTCATGCTCAGAGTACCCTTTACTCCATTCTTCCTCTCAGTCTCTCCCCTCCCAGAACTGATTCTCTCTCCCCACCCTCCTATGCAGAGAGCTGGAAACGTGGACAGGGTAGGTCCACCTTTGGTTATGGATTTTTGGCTGCACGGCTCACCTTTGCTGCTGCCAAACGGAGAGGATTCCAGGCCAGAGCATCCCTCTCTCACTTTTCAGTTCTAACTGGGTTTTCTGTCAGTTTCAGCATGGCACAACATGGATTTGTGGAGCTTGAAAAGCAACAGGGTTTTTATCACAATGCTGCAATGGGAGAAGACTTCAGAGCATTTTCTGGGAATGCTGCATATACAATTATATTACATTTTCAGAACTATCTGGCTATTGTGCTGTCTAAATCACATGAAAGATGACGAACAGTGCTATTTCAGTGAAACTCTCTACAGCCACTGAAACTAAGTCACTGCCTCCTTCAGAGCAGGCAATGGACTCACATGTTCACAACAAGAATTGACTGTACACACGCTAAAGCAAGACACTTCATAGGTAAATGAGAAATACCCATAACTTGGGCTCTTCCCTTAAATACCAGATATTATGTGTGAACAGGATGATTATTACTTGTAGAGCTATGTGAAACGTGTACTATTTATCTGAGTTATGAAAACAGTTTTAAAAAGCACTGTAATTCAGAGCCACAAGACAGGCAGACAAACGGACAGACTTTGGCCACTTGTTCAGTTCTCTAAAGAAAGCTATTTGCTCTTCTAAGCGCTGACCTTACGTGTTTGCCAGGACTGGATCCTCCACTTCAGAAAAAGTTTAAAATAAGTTTCAATAACAGAGTCTTTCGGAGGCACCCTGTGTCCATTTCCAGCTTCCCACAGGGCTCAGTGCTTGTCTGGGGCTTTTGGTGAACAGCTCATAAACTGCTGCTATTTAGCCACTGGAAACTGAATCCTACTTTGCTCAGTTTTCCCAGAAATGAGACATTTGTGAATATTGTATGGGATTCTCCCTGCCTCCTCCCTCCAACCCTTGTTCACATCTAGTTTCAGTCTCCTGCAACCAAGAGCATTAACCCCTTGAAAAACAACCGCAATGAGAAAACCATAAAGCAAGGAGACCAGTTTCCTGTCCGTAAATGCTGTAGTCCCTGTACACAGGGAAACTTCACCAACTCTACAGTATGAAGATGCAAAAACCTCTTTTTCAGCATCCTGACATCGCAGCCTTACGGCATCCAGAATCCAGCCTAGTAAGAAAAAGAAAAGTGTTACATGTTAAAAAAATGCCCAAGACAAATGTGTTATTTCGCATGGATCACAGTGAAGACATGTCAACCTAAGGGTTCATTTCTTCATGAGAATGCTTGAAGGGACTGAATTTGAGATATATCTTGGCAATATAACTACAGCTGGCTACAATGGAAAGTACTACTTTTTTTGTGTACCTTGACACCAAGTGGGATTTGATTTATAGATTTTTCCTTACAGCTGCTGGGAATTATACACATCTCTTCTTGCATGAGATGAAATATGCATATTAGAAGGTTGCTAAGTTTGGTAGGATGCGTTGCAGTGCTGTGCTGCTCCAAGGATGGAGACCCAAGGCCTGACCTTTACTGTAACTGGGACTTTGCTACATTCCCATAGCCGTTTTCTTGGTGTCTAATTTTAAGTCCTTTTAAGACAGATCTATATTAACAATTTGGCGTATAAGCCTCTTCCTCCACCCCAAGGTCAAGAAAGTCTATGAGAACAAGAGAGGGAAATATTTTTAATTTTCTTTTTAATCAGATCTGAAACAATTTTTTGCAGCAATGAATGGAAAGCGCGTTGAGCCTGCAAGGACTTTTCTTCATTTAAAGAATTCTACATCGTCACACTTTGATGCAGTCCATTCTAGCTGCAGAGGTCCATCTGTGCTGGTGACACGTGAAACCTCATGGGCTATTCATGAGTTATTAAAAATATCTGCAGTCCTCCACATCAAGAGAGAGAGAAAGGGAAGACAGAAGTGACTGGAATAAACATGGCATTTGAGCCTTCCTAAACTGGTCAAAGTTTGTTACAATCTGAAAACTCACCTAACAGTTTCTCGTAATGCAAGCCATACTTTAGTTTCTCTTCTCTCTGCATGGCAATAGCGCAAAGCCTCAGTTCTGCTAGTCTAACGTGTCCCTTAAAGTTACATATTGCATTTTTGTTTTACACAGGATGACTGGCATGTTCCTATGAAACATGGTTAGGATGTGACATTAAATTAATAATTTTAGGACTCCTAAGTCCTAAATAAAACTCTGAGGTCCAGACTTAATTTAATTGTGTGAGTCGCTGACAGGGCTAGTCACAAACTTAAAAAAGTTAAACACGTGCCTGCCTAAATGCTGTGAGAAGCTCAAGCCTCACATTGTAAGGATTCTACATAATTTATATTTTTACACAGTCTTTTCCACCAAGACAATTCAATTTTCCCATTCAGTACAGGAATGTGAAAGCAGCCTACTCCACCATGAAGACCATACACTTTCTAGTCCTGGTCCTGCAACTCCTGCTACTGCTTGACAATGACTCAAGTAGACAGAAAAAGAAGAGTAAGACCAGACTATAAAAGGAGTGTACCAGCAAGAAAGCTGGAAGGTTTTTTGCAACATTGCCGCAGACCACAGAAGGATAAAGAAAGAAATGGGAGAAACATGAGAGAGTGGAGAAGCCTATAAAGTGAACAAGATTGGTGAAGAGCTCTGTCTAGATTCAGAAAGGAGAAAGTGGCAGTGGTACATAAAAAAATATAAATATAAATATAAATATAAATATAAATATAAATATAAATATAAATATAAATATAAATATAAAAATGCATGCTTCTATAAACACATTCACACTCACGCAGAAGCTACATATGTAGGCAATGACTACAGATATATATATAGATATGTAAAGTATTACAAGTGAAAATCTGTAAAATACATTTGCCCTTCAGAAAGTGTCCTAGGAAAAAGCCAGCTCTACCTTGCTACTTGCGTTCACCAAAATTGTGAGAAATCTCTGATTTGCAGGCGGAATCTGTGCTGATCTTCAAAGCAAAATTCCCCTCACTGAATTTTCTTTCATGTAAGCTTTGTCCTGCAGTTTTATATGTTGGAGAGAGAAGTTTTCAATCCAGGGATCACAGAGAGTGAACAAACCAGTAGAGATACAAAGGCTAGCTCATGTTTTTTCCAAAAATTCAGAGCAACAATAACTGGATACTAGTGATTGCTTGGAGTTTGATAAGTCAGAGACCCTAACAAACAATCCACAGGCAGGGACAGATGTGTGCAACAGCTACGCTAAGCGAACCTATGACAAATCACTGTATTTTCCTGCACCATGAACAATCACAGTGGCATTTGTTGGTCTGATTGTAATGTTAGTTTTATACTGATGTATCTGACGTGGATCTTCCTCAAAGTCAGGAGAGATGTCCCACTGGAACAGAGTAGAGGATGAGAGTCTATGTATTCAATATTTGATAACTAAAGGGAGATCCTTTTATCCTTCATGCACATTAATAATAAAAAAAAATGCTTAGAAACTGTAAAATATACTTCATTATAGCTTGCTTCCTGATCTACAGGGAGAAAATCCAAGCTCCTTCATGGTTTGTAAATTTATATAGTAAGGGTCCTTAGCAGCCAACAAGACTCCTCTTGCACTAGAAGCATTGCATGTTAAGGCATGTAATGTCATCTGCCTGTACAAGTGAGGATTATACAAAACATAAAATCAGTAGCAATAGAAATGGTCCCAGTAAACAAAAAGAGACACGACATACTCATTTAACATTGAAAATATTGTGAAACACCCACAGAGTATGGCCACAGAACAGCAGAACTGTCATTTTAAATCTTTTAAATAAACAAGGCATTAACTAGTATAATACAGTAGTGAAGGTCTGACATGAAACCAGGGGCCAGATCCAAGGTTATAATAGTGTTTGAAAGCACCATATAAATAATGATTACTATCACTTACACAGAGAAAGTGACAGGAAAGATTTTGACTGGGCCAGAAGAATGGCAGATGGACCTAAGAGGATTTTTCTATACCTGTAATTCTACAAATTTAAAAGTAATAAAATTCTAAACAAAACTGACATGAGGTAAGGCAACTGTTGAAGCATAAGATAAATTAAGGACTCCTTGTCAGCCTATGGCTTACTCATTACCCAGTTGTCGCATACTTACTTTTAAATACTATTTTAATACAAAGCACAAAACTAAACCAAGAATTTCCAAAGTGGCCAGTGATGTTGAATGCTCAGCTTAACATTCTAAAGGGACTGAATTTCAGAAAGCAGAATGCAGGTCTTGTACAGGCATCCAGAAACAAAGATTACTACATTGCTACCATTTTTTAGAAGGTGGGCCTCAAATGTTCAAAAACAAGCAGGGATGAATTGTCAGCCATGGCCATACCCAGGAGTCCATGTCAGGTGAAGAACTGTGATGGTCTGTATGCATAACCTTTTTGCATCAAGGAACTAAAAAGCAAGATAACCTCAAATCATAACTCTGATGTTAGATGATGGATTAAAAAAGTAATTGCATAAGCTCATATAGCTACACATGCACTCAGAGTCATATTGTTCAGGGAGAAAAAGAAGAGAAAGGTGGTTCCACATCAGAAGAGATCAAAACATGCTCATTTCAGATAGTGTGGCTTGTTGAAATATGTGTAGGGGGATGCAGAGGATTAATTTTGGGGACCTGTTTCTCTGTCTCTTATTGCCCTTAATTTTGAGAGTCTGACACTGATGCCTGAGTTCATAGTAAATAGCTCCTAACCCCCCAGCGAGGCTTTCTGAAACCTATGACATGAAAAAATGGTCTATGCTCTGGAATGGGATCTAAAGTCAACTGTGCAATTTTTCAACCCAATTTCAGACACTTCCTGCAGTTATGATTTGAAAAGATGCAATAATCCACGTATTTTAAAAAAACCTGTTGCCTCCTGCTACTGTGGAAGATCTTTGAATCCTTCTCAGTGACGACAGATGTGATCGCATGCAAACTGAATGTGTAAGTAAGAGGGAGATGTGCACATAGGAACAACTACTGCAAGTTAACTGAGAAGAATTTAAAGTCTTCAGTGGCTTTGTCATAGTGAAAAACACTGGGGACAGCAAAAATATCACAGAAACATATAATTGTTTGGATTGGAAGGGACCTTTAAAAGTCACCTAGTCCAACCCCTCTGCAATCACAGAATCACAGAATAGTAGGGGTTGGAAGGGACCTCTGGGGGTCATCTAGTCCAACCCCCCTGCCCAAGCAGGGTCACCTACAGCAGGCTGCACAGGACCTTGTCCAGGCGGGTCTTGAATATCTCCAGAGAAGGAGACTCCACAACC
>Ga0065711_1000274_pt1 | contig 76447 bp, 22 predicted proteins | sample Hoacrofraction12_FD_59098 | JGI IMG/M metagenome (GOLD analysis project Ga0065711, IMG submission 59098) | Hoatzin crop microbial communities from Cojedes, Venezuela - Epithelial fraction 12 v2 (version 2) | ecosystem: Host-associated > Birds > Digestive system > Esophagus > Crop | place...
CCCCACGCTGGGGTGCCCGCCGTCCCCTCAGTGGTGCTCCTGCGGCCGCACTCCCTCAGGGGATTCTCACAGGCAGCAGCCGCCTCCATAAATGTGCGTACCCCCTTTCGGCACGCAGCCGCCCCCTCAAATGCATCCCCAAGCTGCTACCAGCACCTTTCCTCAATAACTCTCAGCCGAGGCACCCCACGCCTCCCCGACTTGCCATGGGTTTGGTGCACAGACAGGTTTGTCCCCACAGGGGTCTGAGCTGAGCTGGTTCCCGGCTGCCTCCCTCACGGGGCGCCGGGCAGCCCCTGCGACCCGCGGTTCCCTGGCGCCTGTGATGAGGCTGAGCAGGGAAAAATAGCGCGGGCAAGGAAAAGAACCAGCTGGGGAGGAGAAGGGAATAAAAAAGGTGAGCTTGCGTTGGGCTTGTGCCACCTTGTCACAGGGCGGGTTGAAAGGCTTGTCTGATGTGACTGCAGGCACGCAACCACGTTCCTGCTGCAGGGCGGTTTTGTCTTCATTGTGCCGGTAGAGAAAAAGAGCGCAAGTCATGCTTAGCATACAAACATCTCGAACGGGGTAGAAAAAAGCATGAAGAGCATGTGGAGGATATATGAGGGGGGAAGGATGTATTGTTAATGATAGAAGAACTGTTCAGCTGGCATGCAGTCCTGTATCCACTTAAAACATTTTTTCCTTGGTATTTATTGGGAAGAGCAAAGCGGTGTTTGCCCTTGTAGCCCTCAGGTGGTACAAAATGCTTTTTGAAGGGATGGGGACAGTGTGCCGGCTCTGGCTGGGCGCTGGGTACGGCCGGCACCGGGCGGGCACCGCAGTGTAACCGGGTACACAGCTTCTCTAACAGCTGGCCACCAGGGTTAAATAAATAGCTAAATTCAAAGCTATAGAGGTGGTTAAAAGTATCACTAAGAGAGTAAGAGCTGAATTTTCAGGTAAGGTAATAGTTAATTCTTTCATGAGGGTCTGATAGCTTTTGAAATAATGTTTATAATTGGGACAAAACAGGAATTCTCACTCTCAGGGTGCCCGCTGTTCATTTCCAGTGGGGGCTGAATTTTCCAGTTAACATCTTCTCCTTAACCCTTGTGCGTTTAGTTAGTAACTTGCCAAAACCACTGGACTTCAGATAAGGGGATCACAGAATCACAGAATCATAGGTTGGAAAAGACCTCTAAGATCATCAAGTCCAACCATCCACCCAACAACACCATGCCTACTAAACCATGTCCTGAAGTGCCACATCTACATGTTTTTTAAACACCTCCAGGGATGGTGACTCCACCACCTCCCTGGGCAGTCTATTCCAATGCCTGACCACTCTTTCAGTAAAGAAATTTTTCCTAATATCTGATCTAAACCTTCCCTGATGCAACTTGAGGCCATTGTCCCTCGTACTATTGCCAGTTACCTGGGAGCAGACACCAACACCTGCCTCACTACAACCTCCTTTCAGGTAGATGTGGAGAGCAACAAGGTCCTCCCTCACCTTCCTCTTCTCCAGACTAAATAGCCCAAATTTCTCCAGTCGCTCCTTGTAAGACTTGTTCTCTAGACCCCTCACCAGCTTTATTGCCCTTCTTTGGACATGCTCCAGCAACTCAATGACTTTCTTGTAGTGAGGGGCCCAAAACTGAACACAGTACTTGAGGTGCGGCCTCACCAGTGCCGAGTACAGGGGCACGATCGCCTCCCTACTCCTGCTGGCCACGCTATTCCCGATAAAAGCGAGGGATACACCTCCCGTGTTTCTAACTTCTGGCTTCGCAGTTGTTAAGTGGTTTAAGTCAATACTTTCCATTCAGAAAGCGATACTAGGTGTATCTGCTTTTAGGTGCATCTGCTACAGCAAAATTACTTGGGTAAGCACCTTCAGGAGTAAGGCTTTCTAAAAGCTGTACCAAATTTGAGTTACATTCCGTCATTTAATGCATTAATTTCACCTGAACTGTAGTCAACAGGGAACAGACAAAAACACAGCAATTGCTTTGTATGTGACTGCGTTCTGTGAATTTCATGCAGAGACTCTGAATGCAGCTAAACATGTCATGATTAGGAAAATTCTTAATGTTTAGGGTTTTTTTTGCTATAATGATTTTTCACTGAGGGTGGCATTCGCAGGGTAATTTTGAAGTTCAGCAGGAAAAAAGGGGGATTGATCTTAAGCAGTTTTGTTCCACTTACTCATTGTTAAACTTATTATTCTTAGTCCTATTAATTTTTTTGAGATCTCAATCAAAAACACTTTACGTGAGGCATGATTCCAGCCACTGTGATTATAGGCTGCTTTGGATTGCTGAGCAAAGTGGAACTGTTAACAAGAGAGGGTCTCTGGTGGGGGTGAACTCATTCTATAGCTTTAGAGCACAGTCTATTCTAATAGAGAACAAGTGGCAGCAGTACTGGAGGATGATGGTGATACTGACGACTGGGATAAAACGAATGAGAGAAATGAGAAGAGCAAACATGGACAGGAGGAAGAGGGGGGTTACTCTTCAAATTGGAGGTGAAAATATGAGGCCAGAACACCAATATGTGGCAAGAAGCAGAGCTGTGCAACACCCCTGTTTGTTTTCTTTTTGAGCAACAGAGCAAACTTAGGGTTGTACTAGCACTAACTGGCAGGGTTTGGTGTGAGAGTATCAACAGCACACAGAAAGATCAATGTTCTAGGTAAAGATTCAAATCGTGGATTTATGACCAAGAGGGGAAAAAAGGCTTGAGAGAGGTAAATTTTGAGTTACGAATAAGCAAAAGCAGGCATGAGTATTAACAAGGTATTTTATTTTCTTGTTTGCTTCTTCCCAGGTTAAGCGAACCAAGACTCTACGTGTTCTTTATGCAATCATGAAAAAAATCAACTAATTGGGTCAATCTCCAATACAGTAGAAATTATCAGCCAGGTGATAGAAACAATGTATCTGTTCCAATAAGAAAAGATAACATTTTAACTCCTGATTTGTATTTCCTGAACAAACAAGGCTATCCTGTGTTGCTAACTTCAGAAATCCACCCTCCTTGTAGTAACACAGACCTCCCAATTTTGTGTAATGAATTATACTATCTGTGTTTCATATTCGGCAGAACAGTCCGCCATTTTGATGGGAAGCTTCTCCAGCCAGAAAAAATGAATATTAGAAGATATCAGGTGCTTATAAATGGCATAACTTGTGATTTGGATTAAAACATGTAATGTGGTCTCACTGAACTCAGGGGAAACAAATGGGTTTGAATTCTACATCCTTCTGCTTGTACCAGGAGGTAACATCAGTTACCACCAGTAACATCACAGCAGAAATTTGAAATGTGGTTCTTTTTACTGTCAGCATCTTCTGTTACCCCAAGCAGTTACAATTTCTGTGGGGAAACTGGAGGTATAAGGAGAACTTAGTGGAAGGAGTGGCTGCCAAAGAGAAGATAATGACCAAGACTGGGACATTGTGACCTAAAAAATTAGTCGGCTAGTGGGGAGGGAAGTGGAAAATGGAAGACAAAGTGCAGGAACATTTGGGAGCTGAAAGGCAAATCCACCTGTACAATTTTCCAGCACAGCCTTCTTCCATCCTCTATGTTCTTGGTTATATCCAGGCTTATTTTAATAATAGCAGCCTCCCCATTATGTGTCTTACTGTTGCCCAGTTACATCTGCTTCTCTGCATCCCTCTTTTATTTTAAGGAGTGTAAGAGATGAAGCTCTGTTCTTCCCACTTTTCAGAAGACTCTCAGATAGCTTGTCATAACCAGTATGAAATATCACATGGGCAAAGACTCTGAATGTAGCTATCAATACTTCAGTGCTTGCGTCGGTGATGAAACTGGCATTTTGAGTTGTTAGTGCCCTGAGAAGAATGTTCTCCACTGCTAGTATCTTCATAACCTGAAGTTGTGACGTTTCATGGCAAGTGCAATGAAAACGAAACTACATAATGTTCAATTTGTGGCAACTCACCACAAGCGATCTTATCATATCAAAAGCCCTGTCTATGTAGCTTTCGGAATTGTTACCCTTTTTGGCACCCAACGTGGGGCACGAGGGGTTGGGATAATGCAGGTCTGACGAGTGTGTTAAAACAACTTTGTTAGAATTATTACATGCAGTTATTATATTAGTTAAGCAGTCACTGGTCACAATGTTATTTTGCTTGGTTACATGGTTGTGCTATGTAAATCCTTATTTGCTGTGTGTACCCCCTCTGGTGATGTTTATCACCGCTAGGAAGATGATCAGCATTATCATTTTGCTGTACTGCGTAATATTGATTTCCGATATGAAAACATCACTGACCATAGAGTTAAGCTGGTATTTTTATGCGGCATTGCTATCATGCCCCGTGTTGGCTTCCCAAAAGGACTGTCAAGGTTTAGCCCCAGACGGCACCAAAGAACCATGTGGTCACTCTGTCACTCCTCCCCCAATGGCACAGGGAGGAGAATCGGAAGAAAAAGGCAAAACTCATATTTTAGGATAAAGACGGTTTAACAGAACAGCAAAGGGAGAAGAAAATAACAATAATACTGATAAAAAGAACATTCAGAATGCCATTTTCTCACTGCCTGATGCTCAGCTCACTCCTGAGTAGCAAAATTGCTCTCCACCGGCCAGCTCCCCTACTGAAATACTGAGCATGACATCACATGGTATCGAATATCCTGTCTGGTCGGCTAGTTTGGGTCAGCCCTCCCGGCTTCTTGTGAAAATTAGCCCTATCCCAGCCGAACCCAGGACAGAAAGCTAGGTTGTCTTCCATTCATTGAAAAATTAGTGTTGGAAAACTAACATTTCACTTGTAAATTTTTGGCTACTCAGATGTTTCTTGTCAAATGATCTAGTGTAAGATAGAGAAAGTTGATCTTACAAGTTTCAAGACAGATTCTAGCAATTTTAGCATCACATCTGTGATTCTTTTTAGGCAGTGGCACTAGCTTTAGGCGTGCCAAGCTGAAGCATCGTAAAAAAGGTATACTTCTACCTATACAAAGTCCTGAAGTTCCTATAGGTCCTAAAGCTGAATATGGTTTAGTGACCTCCACTGTCACCCAATCCAGCAAGATATTTCAGACTGGAATGCAGACTAGTTTTAAAGGTACCTAGGTATGGCAAGAGTACAGGCATGATAGGTCAAGCTTCAGCCTGAGCTATTATTTAGTCTACTTATAAACAGCTGAAAAAATTCATAATAGTGCACCTGTAATCTTCTTCCCTAAAATGCCCCTCAGAGGCTTAGATTGTTCGGAAAGGAACAGGACCAAAGAAAATACGCTTATTCAGTCATTTTTAATTTAAGTTACAGTTGTCAATGAGCATTTCAAGTTAGTGTGCCTGCCTCTGTCACAGTTAGTACAGCTTTTCCTTGCTCTTCCACTACATGATTCTTAAATTCTTTCCAAAATGTCCTGTACTGTCCACTGTTGGAAACAGGTTGCCAAGACAGATGGACTTTGGCTTTGGTGTAATATGCTAGTTCTTACATTTTTTGCACTTTCACATCTTGCTACTAAACTGGCAAATGTTCAGCCTCGAAATTGGAATAAAGCTCTGCTCATTAGATCTATGAGGTTCTGGAACACCCTTATCAGTGGGATTAGAGAAGGCCAAAATATGGGCCTATCTTCATTAAATTTATAACTATGGCACGATGTGACCACATGTGACATGACTGGCAAAGCTTACTAATCCTAGGAGCTTTCTTCGTTCCAGTGCTTCTTATACAAAAAACCTCACAGTGGTCTGCTCCTCAGGAGTCTCTTTTGCACCTCTGGAAATCAGGAATAAGGCTGCTTAAAGATGATGAGCGCTGGCAGTGGAGATAGCGACAATCTGCCTCACTCTTGAGGATAAAACAAGAAGATATATTCATTTGATGGCAGATGTCAAGAGTCATGGAAATTACAGATGAAAAATCATTTATGTGGGTAACAGATTTTACATCTCTTGACTTCTATTTTGAAAAAGTGTCACACTAATGCACCATCATCTAAATGCATCATGGGAGCAAAGGATGAGAGAAAGGCTGTGCACTAACTGTGACCTACATCCCGGGGCATACCAAAGCCACAGCGACGTCAGACAGGATCTTCAGATTGGCCATTTAACTGTCAGCCACATGAATTGTAGCTGGCTGGAGTAAGGACTAAAAAGCCAGCATTTCCATTAATGTGTATTATGTTAGACACACATATACAGAGGAAAAAAGCAAAATAAATTGGCAGCCCTGAAGTTTTTATTCAGGTTGTAACTTGAAAATGGGGAATTCCCACTCATACCACCTATTTTTCTAATTGCCAACTGTTTGTTATGAATGGCTCTCTATTTTCCCTTCCTCTGGAAGAAAAAAGAAGTGTAGATGTGAAACACAGGTTCAAAATACATGCCACATAAAAGGGAGCACAACATCTCCATTGTCTGTAGACTGTCAACTCAAACAGGCAGAGACTGACTCTGAGCTAAGGCGGGAGTCACAGCCTATGAACCAGCCCTGGCCCTTGAAAAACAGGATTTTTTTTTTTTAATCTGGGTCTTTTCAGTCTTTAAAATATTTGACATGCTGCTTGCTGGCTCTCCTCATCCACATCAGCATGAACACTACAAACAGTGGCTTTCAGGTGTGCCTCTTCAAAGATGTCCTCCTCGATTGCTTCCTTCTCATGGTTCTGTTCTCACCTCGTAGAGTGCCGAGCAAAGCTGCGCAGGGAGGGGAAATCGGCACCACGGAAATGTGCTTCTGGCTCTGTCTGCTGAGGAGTGGGAAACTGAAACGCTGGTGTGATGTAACATCACATCTGATGTGCAATCAGTACTGGTTTTCTCTTTTCAGAGAAAACCTGCTTTATGTTCAAGAACAGTGGGGAATAGCCTTTGGTGTATGGGCAGACACTTAAAAGTGTTGGGAGCACAGACCGCTCTTATGTTGCAGATCTCCGTGGGAGAACTTGTAGACTGTTGAGACTTGTGGACTGATCAGTCAAACTTGTGAGCTTGACTGGGTGAGACACTTCTGTGTTATTTCTGTTGCTTCAGTATGCTATTGCTGGTCATGCACTATCTGATCATACCAGCATGCTGTGCCCATGGAGTAAACAGCTGTGCTGCATTTGGGTAGCACATCTTGTCCTCTGTGTTACTGGTTGAACTGGAGGTTTTTCTGAGGGCAGGGGATGGGATTCAGAAAAAAGAAGAAAAGAAAAGCTGCAGTAGTTGGCAAAATCCATCATTTAGCAGATCTTCTTGCATCTCTCCATGAAAGAGATCTACTGTTGCTGGTGTTACGAATGATGGCTTACAGTCATGAAGAGAATCAGTTCACTTCAGATTTGATCACAGGTGAAGTGTGTCTAAGCTCTCTGCATCTAGTCCTTAAAGCTAGGAGCTGTTCTGTTACTTTGTTAGTAATTCTTTAACCATCACTCTTATTATCAGTTGCCTGATAGAGACAGACATCAACGTTTCCTTGCCCCTGCCATACACAGCCTTGTCAGACACAGATAAATGTAAATTATAGCCTGTTCTATGAGGCTGAAATTGCCCTCTAGCACAGCCCTCTAAGCCTTTATTCCCCCTCGAACTGAGATCCCAAAAGCATATGAATGGAAATGAATTGCTAAAGTGACAAAACCACAGCTCCAAATGGCCTTTATATTTACTTAACGATCTGAAAAACTTGCTGATGGTCTCTGCAGCTGAATAGAAGGAGAGCTAGTGTGAAGACAGGATGAGCATGCAATGGATTAGGGGAGTGCAGGAGGCACCACCAATAGTTCTTCAGTTGAATTATCAGACAGCCCCGATTTCTCTTCATAGTGTACAACAGTAACTCCCTACCTTGCTACAGACTATTCTTTTCTTAAACTGCTTGGTGGGAAAGGATGGGACTGGTGATGGATAGATGTTCATCTTGGACTATGTCTCTTAGAGACCTACAGGGCTTCACTATTCCATCCACCACGTATTTTTGCTTCTAGGTGTACTTTGTAATATTTGCATGGATGCAGTTTTGATTCTAGGCCTTATTGAAATGATTCAGAGAAGTTAAATCCTACTTGGATGCCATCACTTTGTGGGAAACTAAAATTTTTCATTTCCTTGTTACTTGTTCCGTTACAGATGACTCTAATGAGCTTTCATTCTGTGTGTGTTCTAGTATGCTACCATGTAGCATAAGGAAGCTATGGATCTAATCTGCTAATGGTAGGATCCACCTAAACATTACCCTGTAGGCACATATTTATCAATTTAAAAAAATGAAGACATTAATTTATCTATCATGTAGCAGTATAAGTATGCGGGGAGGCAAACAAAGGAGGATCAAAGATGCAGAGTTAAGTGTGAAGTAGGAACTTAATTTTTATAACCTAGGATGAATATACTGTATTTCAAAGCATTAATTAATGACTGATCTTTCACTGATTATCTGTAAGTTAGACAGAACCAAAGCAAGAAGCTGTCTTCAAAGGTATCTGAGAAGTCCAAGCCTGAGACAGAAGTCTTTGACAAGGATTTCATCAGAACCGTTAGCAGGGTGGTTCAGCTATCATTACAAAAATAAAATCACCAATTTTCATATGAACTTTTCATTCATTCATTCTCTAAATAATTTAAAAATAATGGCAGAGTCCCTGGAGTACTGAAAGATTTCAAAAGGGAGATGAATCCACACACACAAATTGACACAAAGTTTCAAGTTTAATTTTGGAGATATGACTGTTTATCTCAAATGCACGATGGAGCAGCAGTGGATGTTCTGGTTTGGACATCTCCTTTCTTCAATTATGTTCAGTAGTTATCTTGATCTGCTGAAGCAAGTTGTCTTTTTGGAGGAATTACGACACAGCCTATTTTAAGAAAGAGAGGAAGAAAAGCCATGGGTGGGATCAGATGTTTTTTAAAAGCTCATTTTTTAAAAAAAAAAGATCATTTAGTATTTTGTAATGTCTGAAAGGCTTGATTTAAGGCAAAATAACTAGCCAGTCTGGATTATTTTTTCACTAATGTAGGAATTTCCTTTTTTATTTTTTTCTTATAGCTAAGCCTGTAGCAAGGAGACTCAAGCTGACTTAAAGACGTAAATAGATTGGAAGTGTATTTTGTGAAATTATAGAAAATAGAAATTATTTTAATTAATTAAACTGTATCAAACAGCTTTCAAAAGCTCTTCTTTCAGATAGGGAAAAACCTTCCCTCTTTCTTTACTTCTGCGTAATGCTTTGCAGTGTAAATGTATATAAAAAAAGAAGATAATAAGAAAGTAATTCTGAGGAAAGGCAGTTGCACACCTTTTTTTTCCTCTTTTAAAAAAAAAGAGGAAATAGGGAAAATACAGTGAAACCCTTAAATAGTTAATGAGGAATTTCATTGTGACTAAAATGAATTTATTTTTCTATAAGGAACATAGATGGAAAAATTCCCATCTGTTTTACCAAGAAGTGCTGAAACTTGTCTTTTGAGCTAATTACTGATTCTGAAATAGTTGAGAAAAGATTATGAAATGCTTTTTGTCTTTATTTCAAAAGATTAATCATCTTTAGAATGCCATTTCCCCCCTTTCATGGCACAGGAGGAAGAGAGTGATAGTGATTAATGTATTGACATAGGATCCAAATGCTTTTCCAGTCTACATTTTCTTTAAAAATACACTTTATCTGAATATTGACAATCCAAAGATCACATGAAATATTAAGATAATGTACATTTACAATCTGCTAAATATAGAACACAAGAACAAAAATACTGAATAAACATTTTTGTTTGCATAATAAAAATATTGTGCCAAATTACAGCCAACTTAAGAAAGTCATTTAGTCACAGTAGATGAAAGTATGAGTTTTCTTATATTCACCCAGCAGCAAAATGCTGTGCAATCTCTGTCTCTGTCTTGAAGATCTATCACTCGCGCTCCAACTCTATGCATTCCTTTTTATTGCTTTATGCTCCTGACAGTGTTTACATGAACCTTTTCCACTACTACCAGCATTGCTGACATTGTTCAAGTAGTAGCAACATCAGTAGGGTTAGTGGTGGACTCCTTATCGTCACTGAACTTACGTGCTCCTCTTTGCTGTTCAGTGTTGGTAGCCATAATTGGGCAAAGATTGCAGATCCCTGCTGTAGAGCTTCACGAGACAGGGCTTTTATTTCACTGATTCCACAATCACTTGTCTTCTCGTTGACTTATGTTTTCTTTTTGACTATGCAAAGGGTTAGGACTAAGGAACTCTGCAAAGGAGAAGGGAGGAAAGAATGGATAAGAGTGGATACTGGGCGGGTGCTTTTTCTAGTAAGAGGGACTAATGGAGTAAAACCTCTTGTAGAATCTCCCCAGACAAAAAGGATTTATCCATTTTACGCCACAAGTATTTTTTCCCCCAGGCTTATGAATGTTCCTTCAATTTGCTTAAGAAAGGAATGTTTTTTGGCTTTCTTGTGGTCGATACATGGAAGCTTATGTACCGACAGCATTGTCTTATACTAAATTTCAAAAAACATCGGAATAGGAAGTCAGGGATTTCAGCTAGGCTTAGTAGGCAGCATTCAGCCAACAACTGAAGGAGGCTGTTTAGAATCTGAACAAGGCTGTGCCTGTCTGTCACACAGTAACAGAATAAGTGAGGGGCACCAGGGTGTCCGGCTTCTTCACCTAGTCATGATTCTTCATTACCTTTCATTTAGACATGAACAATATTTCTGTACTTATAGAGCGAGAGGTGTAAGTTGCTAAGGTGTATGTAGAGACACTATACTTTATGGGATTAGAAAGCAGAAGTTTTAACTGGCTTTGCTGGTAGGCCGGACGTACACAACCCAAAACAATCTTGTACCCTAAAAACTTAATTTAAAATGTCTTCCAGGTATGATAAGGATAAAACAATTTCCTGAAAATATTTAATTTGGATAACATTTTTTAATAAAAGTAAAACCAAATATTTGTGATATTTTCTTATTCCTCACAACCTGCGGGCATTGCGCAAGTAATACACAACCAAATGTTTTAATTACTAGCATATTAGAAAACATTGAAACAGTAGGCTTAACAGTCAATGCTCTATAAAAGTTCACTCAATTAGTGCAAGAGCAAAGATTTTTTTAACTGTTTAATAGGGTAGATTGAGGTTTATTAGAGAGACTGCGTTGTTATGACTGTCTCTTCCTTGTTATTAAACAGTGTTGTCCCTCTTCATGCTCAGTAAATTCTTGGATCAGAATCTGAGATGTACCAGCTTTGGATGTTTAGGTACATTGATCATACTAGTTCCTCTGAGAATTTAAAAGAATAATAATAGTTTTAAATAAATGAAATAGAGATAGTATGTAATACCGAAGGTAATTTACTCTGTTATTTCCCCGTTTGTTTGTTTGTTTGTTTGTTTGTTTTTTGTCTGATTGGTTCTTATTCTCCTGTCCTTTCTGGAAAAAGAAAAAGCTTTTTTTTCTGTAGAAATATTTATTTGTTCTTGGTTAGTACAAACTGTAGGTATAGGGGGGAGAAAAATGAATGTAGTACTTCTGTCAGGAGGTCAAAGAAAAAAGGTCTTCAAAGCTGAAATTCTCTTTTTCAGAGCTCTCCCTAAAAATATAAAAATGTAAACTGTATGTATGGTCTATTTCTCAAGGAACTATTACACATCTCTTTCCTGCAGCTAGGCTGCTGTTTGGGCAACACAGATGCTAATTTTAGGTGAAGACCATCCTGAATGTAAAGTTTTGCTTGCTCTTTATTTATTCAAAGTCTCAAACTTTGGCAAATTTCTTAAATAAGGGATATGCAGCACTTGAAATGGGAACCTGTAAGGGACTTGATGACCATGTCCTTGCTATAGACTCTTGTGTATCCAGCACAAATAATTCTTTGTACCTTTAACTGGAGTTATCCAAAGTCATCCAGAAAGGTTTGAGCAGCAGGTCAATTACACCCTGAATACGTACAGAGCAAAGCTCTTTGCATAGGTGTAGCTATCCTGGCAAAAGAACTCTGCATATTTTATTGCACCAAAGCCCGGGAGGAGTAACAGTGCCTGTGCTGCAGTACTTGGGCAGGCAATAGGTGATAAGCAATATGCCCCTGCTTGGCTGTGGTCTTTAGGAGTCCCTCAAGTCTCTTTCCTTTCACCTGTGCTTCAGGACTCTAGATTTACTACACATTTGCTGAAGGAATGTGTGATTTCTGCCTGTTCTGTCCCTTAAAAAGGAAAAAGCCTGTTTACCATGTACACCCTTAGGTGACTTCCCTGAAAGCAAAAGAAAACGAATTGTCTCTCTGAGCAGGATCAGTCTGCAGGTCTGGAACCTGAAGTTCAAGAATCACAGAGAATACAGATTCTGAAAGATCTAGGACACAATAGTTTTCTGTGACTCCCAAGGTCTGATTTTTACATTCTCAATAAAAAACCCTCAGTATATGTTCTTCTAAGTTACATTGTACAAATTATGAAAATACCTGATACTAAACTACTCTTTTTTTTTTCTTCAGCTTCACTATGAGGCCAAATAACACTAAAAACTTGTGCAATGAGCAATATGCAAACCTGTTAACAGCAGTTCAAGGAGACTGTATATCCTGAAACTTATAGGAGAAAAAATGATTAACAAACATTCATCTTGTCACTCTGAAAATGATGCATTCTGCTTGTTAATGTACAATATCTGGTGGACGTAGCTATAGAAATGTTACAATTAATAAACTTTCTTGCTTTGATATGTCCTTAAATGTTACAGTACCATATTAAAACCTTACCATCCAACATATGCATACCAACATGCACAAAAATCTGAGAAATAAAGAATCGTCATAGGTGATAATAACTCAATTTCATAGAACGTCTTTCCAGTCTTTTAACTGCATTTGTAATCTGTTTATACCAAGAGTATGATGTTTACTGAGGTGTCAAAGACTGCCAGGCACCTCTGAGCAATAAATGACAGCAAACCAGCAATGCTGATTTCATAAATGTGGGGTTTTAAACTTGTTTTTTTCTTTGGCTTCCCCTTGGGCTACGTCTGCTCCTCCCCTCTGTCCGGGGATCCAACAGCAGTGTGTTACAGTAAGTCTCCAAAGGAACAGTAATATTGCTGGCTGGATCTGCTACCTAAAGAAAGGGAAGGTAATTTTAATATATGCTGGCCTGTGAGATAAATAGAGGAACACATATGTACCAGTCCGCCAGTAAAGTGCTAGCACTTTTCTATAGCATCACCAATTTCTATATTTCCTTCTTAGATATACCTCTGATTTTTATTTTTTTCAGTGTTACATCAAAATTAGTTCAGTAAAAGATTCCTGCTGATTCTAGATTGCTTGCACTATGCTCTTGTGATTTCATATAAACAGACATCCAGGACTGAATAGCTGTCTTGTCATCACTGCAAGCTTATGCTGTAGGTATAACAATTTCAACAAAGGCTGAATTACTCTTCATTTAAGCACACTTGCTTTCTGTTTTATGTATTACTGGCAATCGGCTAAGGAAGAAAATTGCAGTCAAAAATCACAGCAATTCAGGATGCCACAGGATAGGGGGAGCAACCGTACAAAACTTTAATTATCACAGTACGTGGAAGAAAAATTTACCCAAATTTTCCCTAAACTGAAGAGCAGTGTCTTGCACAGTGTCACTTCTGGGCTAATGCTGAAATGAGCTTTGGAAAGTAAATAAATGAATAAAGGCTTAATACAGTAGATTTATGTATGCTGTCACTTTCTAGGCAATATAATTATTGTCAGTTTTCTGCCTCTAGCTACTTCTTTAGCTTCTGGGAATAATGAGAGAATGTGTTCAGCCATGTGACATCTTTTCCTTTGCAGAGCTAACCGCTGTTTCCCCTTTGGTGAATCTTGCATTTTAAAGAGCTCTCACATGTTCTTCCCTGAAAATTTTGTAAAATACCATGTGATAAAAAATCATTTTACAATATTGTAGCTGAAGTGGCTTTCCAGATCACATAGGCAGCTGAGAAATCAATGTCAAGCTTGAATCCATGGAAGCATGCTGCCTTAAATAAAATGGAAGTCAAAAGATGCAATCCCTCAGCTTTATAGAAAGCTGCACAGTGGCCATATGATAGATTGGGTTGATTCACGATGGCAACGCACTGCATAGTCAATCGTTTCATAAAATGATTTATTAGAGATGTTCTTGCTTTCTTCTCATTCTTGCATATTGTCCTCTCTTTAAACAATTAGCCCAGAATTATTCCAGATCCTGCAGTTTGGATGGCTGTCCTTGTATCAGAATTACATCTGACTCCCAGAGCTGGTGAATTCGTGCAGTGCAAAGTCAACAGATTAGCAGTTGTTTAGTGTTTAACCATTTCAGAGAAGCAAGACTGCTTTTTCTGATTTGTAATCTTGGTCTTGATCAGGAGAACAGACATTTCCTAAATATCTTTTTCATGCTTCTTTTAAGTTAAACTACAGTGAGGACTGGTCTTGATTTATAATTCTGTGGTGCTGTGAGAAATGACTGATTAAATCTCTGGTACTGTAATTTAAATGTGCAAAGTCATATAGGTTAAAGTCGTATGTAGCTTTCATTACTGCTTCTATGTTCTGTCTTCCCTTCCTTATAGGGCCATGAACTTTGGATCAAAATACTCACAGAGGTATATTTGGAACTAATAGTGCATGTTTGTATTAGGAGTAATGTTCTGGCCTGGCTGCTTTCTTAATTTCTAGTAAGAAAGGAAAAGCGATATAACTTTTGTAGTCTGGGGTTTACTGAGCAGGAAGGGATGTGGTCAGTAATGCCTGAGGTCAGACTCACTGGTTTCAGCTGCGGACTGTAGAATTAATGATCTCCCTCTTTCATGGGAGGGAGGCAGGGAAAAACACCTTGTGAAAAACAACAGCAAAATTACTCATTGTCTATAAGAACCATAGCTGAAACAGTTTTATTTTGATCTGGATTTTTTTTTGTTTTGATCCTGCTAAGAAGTAGCTGTGTTTTCATTTCTGGGCAATTTATATTACAAACTAGGAACACGATGAAAACTTTTGGAGAAATAGAAATGTGATATTAAAACTTTCTTGCGAATATTGTGAAGATGAGACTATATGTCATTAATACTTTTAATATTTGTAAATTCATGGTAAATTATAATAATTTACATAAATTATCAAAATCAATAAAAATTAAGTGCTAAAATATAGAAATTTGCCAGTATTTTCCCTGTTTTAATAAGACCTGAATGAAAATTAAAAAATTAGGTAAAAATCAGGCAAAGTATCCCAAAGATTTATTTGAACTTTAAGGTTATCATTCTGTAGAATAAATGTGCACAGAATAGCCATATGGTAGCCATAAAGTTTTATGCTTTACAGACTAAACAGCCAAAGAAAGTTTTTTAACTATGGTATACCTGTAATGCACTGACAGTTGGGGTGCAAACATGGCATCAATGCTCAAAGAGGCTATGCTAGCTTAATACAGCTAACATAAGATTAGTGTTGTGGTGTAACATGTCTCACAGCAGTGTTTGGTGTGTCAGTGGATTGCTGCATAAGAAATTGGCCCAGGTTCTGAACTGTGGTTTAGGTCTTAAGTGCAAACAGAGAGGAATTTGACTGAAGACAACACCTATTTCTATTTATCACAAACTTATCAGAATCATTAATAGGATTTCTTTTCCTTGGTAAAAGGGTGTGTTAAACTAGGATTAGGATGTGCTATATGGAGTTATTTTAAGATATTTACACAGTAGCTTCTAAAGCCATTATTAGAGATAATAAGATTAATAATAAAAGGATAAACATCATTTTGTAAGCCACACAAGGTGAAGCTTAGTCTTATGTGTTTTTGTGAACACTAGACAAATGTTGCAAGGGACTATAAACCAATGTTTAGATGGCTACTGTAATGAGCAGTGAATACACTGCAGCAAAGCTCGAGAGGCATCCAACCTGGGCCGAAGTTAGCTCAGAAACTGTGTGAATTTATTCATGTCTGTGGGTTTTCTACATCAGAATAAAGTTTTCAGAAAGAAAGGAAAAAAAATTTCAAGAACAACAAACTTTCAAAATACCTTTCTTACATGTAATATACAGAGAATCTATATATATTTAAAGAAACATCGGAAAACTGAGAAAAGGATGCTTTTTTGAAGAGTTTTGAAAGTTAACTCTGATACCGTGAAACTTCTATTACAGTCATTTTCGCATACTGTTACTATTTACAGCTGCTTTGTCAGGCTTTCAAACAAAGTATGTATTCAAGCAGATGCTTAAACTACTGAATTAAGCCCAATTGAATTTGAACAAATACAGGCTTATATTTAGGCTTTGTCCTGAACAGTGATACTTTAACAAGGTCTGCAATTATCTGGTTTGTACACATCACAGAGGCCACAATTTCATGTTAAAAAAATTTGGCACCAGTTCCAACAGAAGATATTTCCCTTCCTTATGACTTCTATGCAAGATGTACCTTTGCTATGAAGGAAGGGGTTAAAAGGGATTTTAATAAAAGTGGCATTACCTAATAGTTGCTGTGCATTTAAAAACTGATAGTGCTTATCTATTGTCTAAATTAAATGAAGCAGAGAGTCTTGCATCTCCATACGAAGGGGTTAGTTCCTGATTGGGGGCTGGGAGTCGCCTAGAACCGGTCAAGACCCACCCTGCTGTATGGATGGGAGCCAGGAGAGAACTGAGTTTGCGCAGAAACAAAGGTCAATCAGCGGACACTGTGATGAAGAGGATGGGCCTTCATCTTGGGACCCCCGACGACCACCACTAGGAGGCACTGCGCAAGTGCAACTGGGAGGAGTCTATGGAAATGACTTCTTGGAACTGATTTTAGTATGCAATGAGGATAGATGCATATGTATAGGTGTACTGGGAAATCTAATGCATATGTAATATTTGATTGTATAAATTGAAGAGACATTTTGCTGCTCGGCGTGCACAACTTTGGTGGGACTACCCCCCGTGCTGCCCGGCGCTGAATAAACATACCTACTTTACAATCTTACAGACTGTGGAGTCTGCTTTCCGCACGTCAGCTATACATATGGGAAAAGGAGAATTTGCGGGCCTGATCTAGCTTTGACATCTCATTTATTTGTTTCTTCCATTTCATTCAGGCTATATCAGTTTGCTGATCTCGTTCTGAACGTGGCCCACAGAAGCTGGTGCTGGTGAAATTGAGATGGTCCATATGCCAGAGTGCAGGACAAGAGTATTTTAAATCATTTTTGCTGCTCTGTTTTGTGAATAGCCCAACAGTTATAAACAAGAACTGTTTTCTGTTATGTATTAGAGGAGGGCTTCTCTGTGAATTCTTACTCAGCTCCACAGAGTAATTTTATGTACTGGCTCCAGCTCCACATGCTTCTTTCGTAGCAGTGGTGGAGGTAGGAGTCAGCTGCTTCTCAGGAAACAAAGAACATGATAATCAATACAGGATCTCTCACTGAAATTGAAAATTTCTTTGCAGTTCAGATTCAGACTGAAATAGCCTTGTGCTACATTGCTTCAAATACCTCCAACAGATAGTGTTTGAAGATGGCTGCTTGAATCAGGAAATGACAGAATGGTTAGCGGCAAATGCAAAAGTTGATCAAGGCACAGAATAAAGTGGGCTTTGTTTAGAAACAAGCAATCACCTGCACTCTTCTCCCACACTCCCACAGCAGCTGAATAATCTTATGATATACCACTGACTTTCCTTATTCTTCATTTCCTCTTTTAACATTTAAAATTGCTAGCTGCTGTAACTGTGGAGGAAAAACCTCCAAACCTGAACACGAATTGAGCTGCAGTGAAATAGAGATGTCAGAATAAAGCCTGGAATAGTAGGTCTGAGAAGTGTGAATTGCCTCCTGTCCCCGTGGGCTCTGCCTGGAACAGCTTCACTGACCTACTGGGATTCCTTCAGGTGTGCGCTGGACTGACACAGCACAGGTAATGTGGTGCTGAGGAATTGGCTTTTACTTGCCTTGAGTGTGTTGTCAGAAACAGTGGAGAATTAAGCAGCAGACAAGGTCCTTTGTTCAGATTACATAACCCACCACAGCAATTCATAATGGGTTGCAAAAACCAGCCTACATTTTGGGCTCTCATTTGATGACTGTGAAACCTAGTCAACTTACAGGGAAGCGGGGAACTGTGAGATATAGACTATGGTATTAGCTGAGAAGCTGCTGCAAATTGTCAAGCTAATTAAAACTTCACAATGTTCTTTAAATATCTGATAATACTGATTTTGTGTGTTATATTAAAACAGTAACAAATCATTTGAAAGTTGTAAAATTAATCAAAGTTTATATTTTTAGAGTAAATTTTTTCAGTTCCTTAGACATTTTTTGTTAACATAAGGCAGCAATGAATAGAAATGCAACCATTTAAGACTGCAAAGTTAAATTTCATCACCTGATGTAGTTTATTATAGATTATTATTCTATCATTACTGCTTAAAATGTTTACTGTCATAAATTTCCAATAGTAACAGGAATCTTCTGCACAAATGTTGTGTGTATCTGTCCAAGATGCTGTTGTTTTTGTTTGATTATTACTGATACAAAAGGTTTGTATATGATGATGTTCTCCTTTTTATTCATCTGTTGTCCAGCCATGTGATGTACTGTTTTGTATTTGAAAATCAGTTATGCTAAGTGTCAGGAGTGCACCCAGAACAATTAATTTCTCAATTAAAGTTACCCACATAGGTTTAACTATGCTAAAATGTTAGCTTTTTTCTCACATTCTAGTTTTTTCTTTATATACTCTTGCCATGATTGTAGCAGTTGCTAGCACCTAGCAAGTATGGTAAAGTCCATTTGTAACAGACATTACACTCTGTGATCTTTGTTTACGATGTGCTGAAGATGTTCCTTACAGTGTCAGATCTAATTGTTTCACCAAATTTTTACTACTAACTTGTATTTTGTAAATGTTAAATCATAACCTTTTTAATGCAGCGGTCTTAGGCTTCCTGATTGTGACATAATTGTTTCAGACATCAGTTTGAGTTCTCCCAGAAGAATCCATAATCCCCCGAGCTCCACCTTTGAGAAATTTGTGTTCAATCTTATCCAAACTTGGTTTTTTATAAGTGTCTCTGGACACAGTTTCATGAATCAGCTCTCTTCCTGTAGGACATGTAATTTTATATAGTTACAAACAAGTATTTTTGGTAAATACATAGCAGTGTATGTCATTTGGAAGACAGGAAATCTAGAAAATTGATAAGGAGCCCAAGAACAATAGGGGAGAAACCCAAAGCTAATGATAATGAGCAGTCAGAAAAATCCTAGTCGTTCTATAGATTCATTAATAACTGGACATAATTACATCGTTAATAATCATATAGAAGATGTAGAAATATTCAGTAGGAGTTCCTGTTCTGTACTTGGAAAACCATGTGTTTGCATTCCATGAGGATAAGAAAGTACTTTTCAGGGCATAGATAGTCACTGAAGTATAAACACTTTCAGCGTTGCAGATAATTTGTACCAAACAGTCTTTAAAGAACTAGAAAGACATTTGGCATGCTGGTAATTTTTAATAAATCTTGAAGTACTGATAAAATTCAGAAGATCAGAAGAGAAAAAATGTAAATATTAAAAAGAAGAAGGACAAGTTGGGTGAGGCAGCCAATGGTAGTGTGTTTCGGTGCATGGAAAAGCAGACACAGAAGTGTAGAAGTCTTTAATTTTACTTTCCTCCATGTAACAACAGGTTCTACTGTCTGGAAGTAGAAATTGGAAAATTAATATTAGAAACAATTTTTAATAGAACGATTAAGCCATTGCAAAACAAACACAAAGAGAAGGTGTGGATATTCCATGACTTGAAGTCCTCAGATCAAAATCATACACCTTTTTGGGAGGTAAATTTGAGTCAAACACAGGTTAGGGGTTCCATATTAAAGTTGGTAGGTAAAATGTACTGTACATTGCAGAGATCAAACCAGATGATCTAATGACCTCTCCTGGGTTATGACTTTAACAACACATCAAGCTCTTCCACTGTATTTCAAGCTGGGAAACAGACCTGAACATTATGTGAACATTATGTGTCTGTTTATTCTGAGGGTAATAAAGGGTGGAAAGCCAGTTGATTTTAAAATAACTTTTGCATCATGTTCTTTGATTATAATTTTTCTAATGTTTCTTGGCACACAGGAAAGTTTCTTCTCCTGAAAATATGTAAAAATAGAAGTACGTACATATATGTATGTACTTATATTTATATATATATATGCATTTCTTCGCACAAAAAATAGAACATGGAAAACAATTTAAAAAGAAAAAAGGCTTTCAGAGAAAGTATTTTCGACTTTCTACAGAGAGCTATGACATGCAGGGCACTGAAACAATATCTCAAATATAGGTTTTCCTTTAAAGCAGGACGTCCAGTCTACTCATTGGAACAGTTTTGGGCAGGATGGTGGGGTTTTTGCAAAGTTACAGAGCGCATCTGACAATCACCAAATTAATGTCATATGATGGGGAAAAGGGATTATATTCTTTTGATAGATGGGATAGGATCTGAAGAAGGGCTTGTGGGTCTGAAACCTTGTCTGATTTTCCAGCTGCATTGAATTTATATGTGTGTTACTATATTACCTTATGGTAATATGTGCAGTGATGTATAATATATTTAATACTTTTAATTGCTGGCAAATCAATTGTTTCTAAAAGGTATTATCTGTTCTCACAATCCTTATCTTACTTAGATTCTTAAAATTTCTAGGTTACAGTAACTCTATTCCTAAGCATATGTCCTGGAAGCGTTAGAGTTCAAAAAATGAGGAGATAAGATTTACAATATCTTACAGTGATCACATTCTAGTGTGAGAATATTCAAGTCAGTAAATTGTTTCAAATATATTCCAGGTGGAAATGTCCTTGCCTGCATTTTTTGGTTTAGTTCTGGCTTTTCATTCATAATACAACGGTTCTCCCTGGTTTATAAAATGTCAAGGTCAGAGAGAGGTGAAGCTGAATGGTGCTGGGAATCTGAGATGCAAATAAGTTTTAGATAATCCATGTAATGCTCAGAGGCCATCTAGTTTCACAGAGCCATTAGCATTCAGGGACGCTCATTAGCACTCAGGCATCCAGTCAGTATGCATTAACAAAATGAGATGTGTTGATTAAAGTTACAAATTATGTGTCGAATGTTTAGACTTTAAACCATGGTGGCTTCACATTTATGAGAGTATATTTCTGTATTTTCACATGAAAAAATGTGGACTCTTTCTAATCTTCACCGCTTTTTGTGTGTGTGTGAATGTGTTTGCATATGTTTGTCTGTATGGGAGGAGAAAGAAGTGATAGCGTGGATGGAAGAGAAGGTGAGAAGTTAATACAATTTAAATATTTTGTTTTGAAAAGCCTTTGAAAAACTTACAGTTAGGACGTCCACTGCTCTGATAGTAAATTTGAAATAAGACTAAAAATACTAAAGAGACTAGGAAGATTTTAACCTTTGATCTCTGTTGTCCTAGGTGCTGTCCTAGGAGAGGGAGCTTATATTGTTTAGACAAAAATATCCCATTGTTTTAATGGGAATTAGGAACTAACACTTTAAAAAGTCTGGCTCATACTTCAAGGGATGATCAACATGTATTATCTGATAATATTTTAGAGCTTCAGATCTAGCTAAAAGGAGAGGATTATGTGGAAAACAATAATATACTAGTTTAATGTCTGTATTAATACTAAATTTTATCACAATGTGTCATGCTTATACTACACGGGGCTATCTTCTGTAAACACTATAAACAAGGATACTTTACTTAACATTAAGCTATCAGCATTCTGGATAACATTAGTAAAATTTATCATCCTTATTGTGCAATGTACATCATTACAGATACTGTAGAATAGTTATCTTAAGCAAACATAGTATGCCGCTCTAATCTCTAAAAATACCAGTCTTCAACACTACCAAGATAAGGTACATCAAGCTGGGAGTTTAATCAGATAGATAGTTCATACCCTGAAGTACAGAAATTTTTTCTGCGCATCTTCAGCTAAACCTTGTTTCTAATTGCTGTATAGAAAAAAGTAATGTAGAGTCTTACTAGCTAAATAACTGAAGTAACAGTATTTGCTAGTAGTTTTCACACAGCCTGAACTATGAGTGAGGATGCTGCTCCAGTAGCTAAAACTTGTTCTTACATTTTGTGGTTCTGTGGAAGGACCTGGGAAGACCAGTTATTATGCAGCTGACTATATTAGATGAAAACAAGGTATTCAAGGCTGATACTGTGACTGATTTGCAGGACTAATAAGAAAGTAGTTTATTTGTCTTCTTTCTCAGGAAACTATCGAATATCTGCAGCTGAAAAGAATCAAGAAGAAGGTAAGAATGATTCTAGGCATGACTCAGCACAGAATATCTTATTTTTTCTGGGTCTGAAACAGATACATGAACAGACACACTAAATTTGGGCATTTTTTCAAGAGGAGAAGGGACTTGGAGTGTTACTTAGGTCTTTGTGAGGAAAGCCTTGCTGTGAGTGCAGATCAACTTTGAACACAAGATACTGTAGTGAAAAACAGCATAGCGTAACTTCTGTTTGTTTTTCTTTTCCTGTCATGATGCCTTAAGAGCTTTCTTAGTGCGTTAGGTGGAAGTGCCAGCTCCATATCAGATGTCGAGTCCAGCTCAGTATCCCGTTTCTGCTAGTGATGTCTCTGCTCCTAGGCAGACCACCACTTGGCAGCATCCATCAGTTCCTTAGGTAGCGGCAGGGAGTGGTGGTCGCTGTCAGGAGTGCTCTGTTTAACATCCCTCTCCAGTTCCCTCTCTTTTCCACTTTTGATGCTTTGACCTCTTCCTTTATTTCATTTGTTGTAGTCTGGGTTCATTTGATTTCTCTATTTTGGTTTCTGTAGTCATGTTGCTCCCTGTAAGTAGTTTGAGTTTGGGAGAAATGATCATTGGCAGCAGAGTAGGTAGGCTTTGAGATGTGATGGTCGGAATGCAAAATGCTTAGTCCTGCGGTCAACATTCATACTTTGCATCTATGTGATGTTTCGTCCTTGAAGGAAACTTTTACCTTAGGAGTTTACCATGATAACAGAAGCAGTTCTCTACTTGGTATCTTTGTCTTGAATCCTTCATTTTTAAATCATTGTTCCTGTTCTGTGTTTTTTTTTTTTTTCATTAGTTGCATCTGCATTGTTTGAACTCCAGATTCTGTGCTTCAGAGAGAAGTCTGTTTTTTTTCAAGCTAGCTTATTCCTGGAGTAATCCAACAAATATATCTGCCAACATGAGGTGCTGGAAACATAGAATTAAAAAGACAGAAAGTCTAGGGTAACCCTGGTATTTTTCAGTCTGTCCTTCTGAGCTGGAGGTTACACTTGTACCATCAGGTTTAATAGCTGTCAATTTATTTCTCCTTTATTTCATGTAATTTTATTCCAGATCTATCTATATTTGTGGCCTCCATGACATCTTGTGACACTGAGTTTCATAATTTGATTTATGTAGTTCAAAGTATACGTAAAAAATCCTTCCTATTGCTTTGAATCTTTTGTTCTGATTTTGCCTTAGAGAGTTGCCAGCTTTTGCTTTATAGTTGTCTCTAAACACCAGGGAGAGTTATGATTCCTTCAGAAGAAGTCGTAGGTTGTTCTGTCAGACAATGACTATATTCAGAACATTAGAACCAAGACCTGTTTTAAATTAAATTGTTCATAATTGTAAAGAGTGGTTTCCTTACAGCGGCAGGGTCCTTCAGATGTTACTCTGACTGAATTATTTTCTAGCTAGTTATTAATAGCATTGACAAATCATGTTCTTATGAAGCTAAAACTTGTGTGTGGAATGGTATTCCTTTCAGTGCTTTGGAATCTGGAATTAATCATTAAACAAAAAGCTGAAAATTTGATCAAACTGACATGTCAGGCTCATTTCAGATCTTTGAACATTGGTTTCTAGCTTCATAGTCATTGGGATAAGCTTTGTGATTTTCCCAAATGAATGAGAAATAAGGCTATTAGAAAGACACACTCTGATGAACTCGTTGTTTTTGACATATTTTTACTTAATTTCCTATTTTGTGCAGTTACCAGACAGCAAAAGGCTTTATTTTCACAATAAATATACATGTAAAGTTAGTATTAGACATTTGTCCCTAAGATTTTCAGTAGAAATAGTAATGTGGTCTTTCTTAGTGTTGGGAACTTGTGCTTTTAACTGAGGTAAGTAGAAGTAGTGAATTTTCAGCATATTTAAAAAAATGTTTTTCTCTATCCAGATGTGATTCAGGCATTTTCCAGGGTGTGCCAGTCTCGGTGAAGATTTCTGAGATGAGGAAATAGCATGTTTGGGGTGAATTCCAGTTGTTATCCATCTTTGCAGAGGGAGATTTGTCACTGAGGCAGGATAGTGCAAGTGGGCCCTCTTATGACAGCCAGAGTTCTGTTGGTTTGAGCAGGATTTTTGAAATCTGAGAATAAATAAAATTGTCTAAGTTTGCTTTCTGGAGCGTTCAAAATTAGTTGGGAAGTAAGACACATAAAGAGTTTGTTTCTCTCCTGTTTGGTCACTTTTTATCATGTTTCAAATATACAGAAACATTTCACAGAAAAAAAAAATCAGAAAGGTCACAAGTGCATTCATACTTGAGAGTTCTGAGAGGTATATTTAAGCCCTGGCAGACTTTTAACCTTTTCTAGCTTACAATAAGTTTGCCATCCTTTTAAAACCCTTTGATTGTATGGCTTTTGTTCCCCTGAAAGGGGGACAGGGCTGCCTGGTTACTCAAGCAGATGCCAGGCTTCTGATTTGCATTTGATGAAAGCCACTTGTGAAAGCAGAATCAATGCTCAGATTTACAAACAGTAAACGTGGGTATTGGCTTGTCATTTCTTCCTAGGTTGTTGTCCTATCAAGCTGCTCAAGTTCCTCTCTTTGCAAGAACATCTTCCTGCTATCACTGCTGCCCATAAACATTATGTTAGATCGAGATGAAGGGTGAGTAATTATTTTTACCTCCATTATCTGATTTTTTTTTATTTAACAGCAAAAAAAGAAAAGGAAAAAAAGAATGAAAATGCAGCCATTTAGAATAATGCATTGTAAGTTGATGAACCATAATAACCAAATTGTGTGTCTGAAGGGGCCTAATTACAGAACACCAGAGGCACAAGAGGGAACTTAGTGTGGACAACAAAATAGTGCTCTAATAATGCTCTCACTGTACTGCGTACAGCATCAGCGTTAATCCATGTGGTTATATCCAGGTAGAGAATGGAACAGAATGCGTCAAGAAGAACAACAGAAATGAGTCTGAAAGGGTTATATATCAAATCAGAGCTAGCAGGGAGAGAGACATTATTTTGAATGAGGTTAACTGAAAGGAAAATGGCAGTGACTGCACCAGTGTTTCTAAAATAGGGTGTTTTTGACTAGTCTATGTGTAAACTCCCACTGATTAATATATAAGCAGTGCGTAAGTATGTTAAAGTGTAGATACAGGAGTAAGAGAATCAGCAAGGATGGGCATTTGCAGCACAATCTATGAGTCTTTTTATGCCATGAGATCAGCTGTTACAGACTGTATCAAGACCAGTGCCCACTAAGAAGAGCTGTGGATGTGTCTTTTCTTGTAATGAAGGGTGCCTATGCTTTTTATTTTGGATATGTGGTACAGCATTATTATTTCATGCCTAAGATATCAGTTGAAAAAACACATTGTTGATAATGTGGCCTAATAAAAGGACTATAGGATAGATACTGCCATTTCCCTTTAATATGAGCTTAAATGAATCTAACTTGCTTTGGCTTGGGTGTCCTACCTCACTAGGCATGCTCCATAAACCCTGTTCACTGTGATAAAACATCGCCATTCTAACAGGAAAGCTGAGACTTTCACGTGTACCAGATAAACATTTTTTATAGAGCAGGAGGTCAGATGATCGAAAATTCACCCATAAGCAATAGGACTGAACATAAATCTCAAGGTATTCAAAAGCTCATTCCTTTGTCTTGGTTGTTTCTGTTTTTCTGTACTGCACAGTGCGGTACAGTGCATGGACTCATGAGCTAGATCTAAATGAGCTGTTGCAAATGTAATTTTTACTGCAGTGTAGGCGGTAAAGTACCTCTTGGGTTAGCTTAGCTTTCTTCCTATGATACAGTTGCTGTGCTCAGTGCAAGATAAATCAGCTTTAGCAGATTTATACCACAAAGACGTCGCTGAACTGCTTGCAGTGTCTGATCAAGTTTGTCTAGTGCCAGTTTGGATATCTCTGAATGTAGTTCAATTTTTTGTAATTCTAGGTGGTTGTATATGTGGGATGTTTTAACAGATTTATAAATGATCACCTTACTATGTCAACTTTTACTCTCACTCTTATTTTCCAAACTCATGTGTGCATCAAATATGCCAAAACTTTTTTCAAACATAATATTGAGGGGTTATACCTATAGGTGAACAAATACTTTAGTACATCATAAAATTACAGCCAAAATGTTAGTTTGTACTCTTTGTTTTACAGTGCAAATATTTCATGCATTTATTTTTCAGAATCATAATTTCCCTTTTTTTAAAAAGAGTATTGCTGTAATATCAGACAGCTTCCCTTTAAAAAAACACCACAGTAAAATTTCCTCATTTACTGGCTATTTGCCAGTTAATACACAGGGTGATCAGGTAAGCTGTTGTACAGGGTAGATATCAGTATTTGAAACCTGAAGGTAGGAATACCTCCACAGAAAGTCCAAGTTAAAAAATTGTTGTTGGTGGTGGTTTTTTCTTTTTTTTTTTTTTTAGTATGTAAACTAAGAAGTAAGGTTGTGTCACTTGGTCTCTTCTAGGCCTGGCTTTCAGTCCCTAAGTATGATTCTGGCTTAAAGCCTAACTGCGGCAATCAGGACATGAATTTGATTGGCTGAATTGTGTGAAACTTCGTACTTTGCCTGGTTCTTTAACTTCAGAGAGTATAAAATGGAAAGTTTTTATCTTGAAGTCAAGTATTACCGTATACCTGTATCCACTGCAATGCAGGAGTGTATGATCTATTGTAGTGATGGCCAAGTAAAACCTGTAGTGAGAATTGGCCTGGTGTGTGGAAATTTGACTGGTTATATGTCAATATAAGTAGCTAATGTGAGTGTTTATAGTGAACCATCTTGGTTCAAGATGTTACAGTTGTTTTCTCCAACGAGATTTGAATCTACTTCTGTTCATTTATTTGGGGGTCAGATCATCCCCTAGGTGAACTACTAATACCTGCTCAATTTTTAGGTTGTAGGCATTCTAGTATTACGCTTAATATTCAGGACCAAAGTTTTGAACAGCCTTGGATAGCTGTAGGCACCAGGAAAAACATAAAGGGGCAGTTTCTCATGCAGATATATGATCAAGAGACAGGGATGGATAAGCACTACTTCCAGGCCGCCAAAATATTTTTGTACTCATGAGGACCAGTTCTCTGACAGTACTGTAGCAGCTGTACCCTTGTTTTCCCTTTCTCTACTGTCTCCCAATTGCACCAAGCAGCAGAACTTTCTTTTCAGCTAAGACATACCACTACAAACTTTACTCTCTTACAGTTCTCTCCCTTTTCTGTCATTGACTTAAAGCCAAATACTTTTTCATGGCCTACCCAAATTAGGTTTCTTTCCTGTTCTTGTTTTGCATACTACATGTATGTCTCTTCTAGCCTTTATCATTCCCATTTCATGCCCTCTCTGCATGTACCTCTCACCTCACAGCTCTTTTGTTCCTATGGGCTGACTTGTCCCTGCACTTGAAAATAGACTCTTTTATTTTGGCTCTGCCCACCTCACTCCCTCTTCAAGTCTCTCATTAAATCAATTTCTCTCAGTTTACCACCCTTCACTGCATCTGCTCTGGTGCAGTCCAATTCTTAGTTGTGTGTGTGTCTGAAAACAAAAGAACCAAACACCTGTAACTATAAAGGAAAAAAAAATAAAGGCTCGGAACACCATCCTGCAAATAAAAATCCTTCTAGAGGGATTCATGGTTATCTTACCAAGATTCCACACTCTTCAGGTATTCTGAGTGATCTGTGAAGTGCAATCTTTTCCAACATGCTGTGAAAATCAATAGACTTGTTTTGTTGGGAACCCAGTTGTTTGTCTATGTATTCAGAAAGAGAGTTTAAGTGAGAGTTCATTTTCTGGGATCTCTTTTGTGTTTCAAATGGAACAGATGGCTGAGCAAAATAAACATCTGTATGTGAACTGTAAAGTGTTCATGTGTTAGTCTGCGCCAATGCAAAGGGAGACCTGGACATCAATACTCATCCACAAACTATTTCTGGCAGAAGATTAGGAAAATTTTGATTTAACACATAAATCAGTAGAAATTTTCTGAGAACTAACAAAAAAAGAGACAAAATTACTGTCAATATCTGTGGCATCAGTAGCATGCTTGGCCCCATACTATACAAACCAGCTATAAGCATCTCTGTTCTTACAGGATTTCTTTTATAATCATTTTACTGTAAGCATTCCTGTAAGCTAAGGCAAAGAGGAAGTCAAGGGCACTGTCTGTTACCTGCTGATTGTCTGTTGTCCTTGTCTCTACTTTCTTTGATGCATGAAAATTACAATACAACTATCTGAAACATGTTAGTAATTGCATTAGCTGATATTTCTGTGGTCGTGCCCCAGAATTTCTGTTGCATTCATTATTTGAGCTATGACTTCTTTACTGAATTTGGGATCTCCAGCTTTACTTTGATTCTCTCCTCTCTGGTTTAGGGAACAGTTTATATAGCACGCAGATATTTCAGTTACTCAGTTTTCTGTAGCCCTTCTACTGCCACTACATTTTAAAAAAGGATAATTTCCACTTAATACTGAATAGCATAGGCAAGGTTTTTAAGGGTAGAGAATATCTTTTATTAGACCTACAGACGCCACGACAGGGGTGTGGGTGAAATATACGCAAGTCTTTGGATGCAAAGGCGCTACTATAATGTATTCAGTAGTTATTCTCCATTCTCCTGTCCATTGCTTTATGCTATGCCTGAGGTTTTGTATTGCTGTATCTGTTTTGACTAACACATAACTGCACTGTAGAAGTTGTTCCAAGTTGAGAAGAAGAATTTGACGCCTGGGTGTGGAATAATTGATGCTTTTGACTCCTGGAAAATTGTTGGAAGCTGTTTGCCCTTATTCAGTGGTTGCTACTTGGATGATGGGGAGAAAGTGATTTCTATGTTCTAAGAACACCGGCAAAAACAGAGGGTTTTTTTTTTCTTTACATTGTCTCTCTTTTTCTTGTGAATGTAATGTGAACTCCTAGTCTCTTCTCCAACAAATATGACATTCTGCAAGCCTGGAGTCTCTGCTTCTTTAAGTGTTTGATTCGACAGTTACAGATAAACACAATAATCAAAATTATTAGCAGTGAAAATAATGTAACTTTTATAACATCACTTTTTCTATTTTCAAGATAAAACCCAGTTGTGATAAATTTGTGCTGAAATTTCTCAGAACTTGTTTTAGATTGTAGCGTCTTGGATGAAATCCTCATTCTACAAAAGTCAGCAGCACAGTGCCAGCTGACACTGATGGAGCTAGGAATTTGATGTAGCTTCAATTTCTAACACACTTCATGACAAAATTTAGGCACAGATATGTTTAAATAAGGACCCCAACAATGGAAAGTTTTATATGCTTGTTTAATGCAGGTATTCTGAGCTGAACTTAAACAGAAGCGTAACGTGCTTATTTCTTTACAAGACTGAATTTTTTACTGAGGTGGACTGAATTCAGAAGCTATTTTAATAGCAGACCTAGTCCTACTTTCGATATCAGTTGAGGACTCCTCTGGTTGAGGAATTTTATTTCAATGGTAAGACCAAGATCCCAAGGTTTTAGAAACTAGGAGACCCCAATATCAAATTTAAAGATCTCAAGGGTTTTATCTGCACATAGAGTTCTGTTTTTTAAAAACAATTTACCTTTGTTCCATTGCAATAAACTGAAATTCTAAAGTGGTGTTAACACTCTGGTGACAAATCAGTCTTGCCTTGCAGTAGTGAAGATCTAAAAAACCTGAGATGTATTCATAATGCTAGAGCAGCCAAACTTCTGTTCTTGAAATCTTTGATACTTATCTGCCATTTACCTTAGACTCACTTTCAGCTTTCTCTTGTTCATTTGCAACAGACAACAAACTCCATTAGGGCTGACTTCTAATTTAAGTTTGTTGGATGAAATTGATATGTAACCAGTATCCTTGGTGCTCTTATTATTTCTTTTTCCTTCAGGTCTTTGAGAAAACTGAGTACTAAACTATCCTTTTGTAGATAACAGAAAAAAAAAGGAGGAATAAATGAACAAATGTTGATTTTGGTGCACTAGGCATACCTAGTTTTCATTTTGAAAACTCTTTTTTTCTGTTTCCAATTAAAGCCACCCAGCCAAACCTGTTTATTTTATTTCTGTATTCAAAGGAGAAATGAAAAACATACAAGTCATTCTGAATGGATGCTGTACAAAATTGAATTCAGCTTTAGAAAAAAGAAGGAGCACAAAATTCAGGACTTGGAAAGCAGTACATCGTGCTAAGGCAGGGATTCAGGCACATGAAGTACTTTTCTTTAAACCTTAACAAGCAAATCTGGAATCTGTATCAAATTTTTCCTATGTCAGATTTTTACTTTTTTAGCTGTTCTTGACGAAATTGCATTAAACAATTGGATTGCTTGTCTGCCACACAGCTGCAACATTAGAAGGCACTTATGTTCCACAGTGTATAAACAGCACAAGGAGGACTTCGGCTTTGAGGTTCTAAGTGTCTTCCCCTTCCCCAGGTGTCAAAAATTAGAAAAAAGTAAAGAATACAAAAAGTTTTAGCAAAGCAAGAGGGATAAAATGAAATGTAGTATTCTTGTGAGTGTATTTATCTGGAACAAATCAATATTCATCATACATTTACTTGAAATGAGAAATAGAAAAGAACCCAAAACAAAAAAATTTAAATGGAAAACAGTGTGTTATTTTGAAAAATACGATGTTAATTTCAGTTTTTCATCTGGCTTTGCTTTTTAATAATACTTTCTGTTCCAGTCTTTTGTGTTTATTTTTTCATCACGTACTTTTCTCAATGTACTTGATTGCATTTAGGGTGGGTATAAACTATAAAAATTACAGGAGCTAGAATTTGTGTAAAATAATCTGGAAATCACTTGGGAACAAAACATTAGTAGAAGCAGATATGCAAATGCCTACATTTTAAAGTTCATCAGGCTTGCTCCCTCTCAGAAAAACAAAACACAGAATAGGATCAGGAGTCGAATTTATCCTCAGTCTAAAAGTATTTAAATCTGAGGGTTGCAAGCCGGAGGACTCCCACTTTCCTCAGCTACTTGAGTGGATCACAGTGATATAACTAGCTGTTAACCACAGGATCAGAATTTTTCTTCATCCAGACTAATCCAATGCCATGGCAGATGTGAGAAGCACAAGTACCTTTTGTTGCATGTGAGAGTACTATGAGGAGAGCAGAGGCAGAAACTGCAGTTTCAAATGGACAAGACTAGCGTGTTGTGATATGTTGTAGAAGCGAGGAAGGAATGGATTACTGCAGTCTGAACTGCAGCTGAAAGGAGACATCTTGACCTTGCAAAGCAAACATCAGAGAAAAAAGTTCACTTGTCTTCAGATATTTGTAGACAGCCATATGTCTGACTACACCTCAGTCATGTGAATCTAACCTAAACTAGATGCAGAAGTATCTCCTGACGTGAAATTGGAGGCAACTTTGTGGTTTCGTGAAATTGGAGGCAACTTTGTGGTTTCATCATATTTCCTGCAGGCAAAAATATTGTGAGTTGTATTAGCTGGGAAGCAGAAAAAAAGCCCTCATTCAAGGTTTGAGTGTGACTATATAACTAGGCACAGGTGCTTTGTTTTAAATCTGTAGAAAGCACATGTACCAGTAAATTGGCAGCAGTTAATTCTAAAACCTTTCTAATGGATTTGCGGGCATAGTTCAGTCAAAAGTTGTAGTGTCATTGTGGTTCACAGGATCCAGCTAGGAGTCCCTGTGGTGGATGAGGAGGTATTCTGAAGGTCTGAAAAGTTCTGACAATTCTTCTTTTCCCCATACAAATTTAAACACCATGTCAATGCTAAGAGAAGGTGGGAAGGTCTGTGAGCAAAGCCCTAATTATCTGAGAGATCATGGCACCCAGCTTTTCTATAAGGAAATGCTGAACATTTAAAATTTGCCAGATGTGATGCACAATTATCCATCTTGAAAGTCCCTGTTTGAAGCTGGGCAGAATGAACCCATCAAGCCTAGAGATCTGGTTGGAGTGGGGTTGGAAAGGCGCTGCTAAGGAAAAGTTTGGGCTACTAAAGGCCTTGTCCCTTGAAGCTTTGCATGTGCATGATTGTTGACAAATATGAGTGAAGAACCAAGCTTTGACTGTTATTAGGGCAAGTGTGAGGATTAGGGTTGGGAGAGAAAGTGTATAGTGCTGATTCTGGTCAGACTGCAAATGGGCTGGTGAGGATCAGATGTAAAAAAGGGTACATGAACAGGGATTTAATGTCTTTATTATAATTGGAATGTACAAAGGGGCTTTTCTGATTTTGAGGTTCCCAGTTTTGTGATTAGTAAAATACTCTTTTGACTTGTGTAATATGTAATAAATGTCAGAGCCTTGGATATTTTACACTTAGAGCCTAAATTAATGCATAGATAATTATGCATTAGTTATATTGTATTTCTGTGTGCAGTATATAGCCTTCAAACATTTTATTGGATTATTAATATTTAAATTTTCTAATGTATGAAGTGCTTTTGAATTGTTTCTGAGAGATGGCTTCAGCACAGACTGTGTTGGTTATAGCTTCATGTGGCCCTGGAAACACAGACAGCATCAGAGAAGGCAAAATAATTTTGGCAGTTCTGTTAGCTGTTAAATTGCTTTAAGCATTTCCTTCCCTTGATCTATTCACTCATTTCTGCCCAAATTTAATTCCCTCAGTTGTGTTTATATGACTACTTGTAGGCCTATTTGTTGAAAAAGATCCAAATATCTTTTTGGATTAATGGAGTTCTCGGTCTAGTCGCATAAAATGTTGAGGTGATCATGAGAATTAAAGTTAGGGCAGAGTTGCTGAGTAGAATTTTGCTGCTTAGAAATGTGATTTTGAAATTCTGGATTTAGGCAAAGTATCATCCTTTTTCTTGGCTTTTTATTCACAGTTCTGCATGCCTACCCTCTGCCACATCACTGCAGCTGCCAATGCAGAAGGTTTGCGGTCATGTTGTGAACCAGACTTTCTAGTGGCTTATCAGCAAAAAAATTCTGGGTAGCAATCCCTTCACTTAGCACTAGATCTAACAATGATTACACTACTAAAACCAAAGCATGAATTTTTTTTTACTGATGTCTCTGCTGCTCCTGTGTCTCCAAGAAAAAGCTTTTGAGAAAAACTCCCTGATATAAAAATGGAGTTCTGATTTTACCTGGCCAGTGATATTCTCTAGAACTCCATGAAATATTTTTATTTTTACCTTTGTACCTAGCTACTGTTAACAAATTGGAATTTGCACCAAAGAGGAAAACAGTTAAAAGAACCTGAATCGTGACTAATGAAATGTATTCCTGAGCATGACCTTTCCTTTCGACTAATAAGCAATAAAGGTTTTATGCTTGCAAAGCCACATGTTGAACCAAAAGAGCAATAAAATAAGAGGCAATAGAGGCCTTGTCAGTTAAGTCAATTTTAACAGGCCTGCACTCCTCATCAACAAGTTCAATATCAGTTGAATGTATTTTATATTACACTCAAATTTGTTGAACTTAGCAGTAAGATAATTAGGCAAAACCACCTAGGAAACTATCTAAGGGTTGATGCAAAGAAATAGTAGACCTATTTACAAGGTTATGTTCTTGAATCTTAATGTTCCATTTCATTTTGGGAACAAGTTGATTTTTTACATGGAGGTGAAGGCTTTCTTATTAAACTATGTACGTTTCATTTTACGAAACATCAGGAGAGTCTCTCTTACTCCCCATCCTAGTGCATGTACACCTGGTTTCTTTGACAGTTCAACATTTCAGATCACAATTCTGCAAAACAGCAGAGGAATTGCAATCTTTTTTGTAATTTCTGGATATTTAGGGTATTTGCACTGATACTGTAGGAGTTGTACAGCAATAATCTAAGCATCTATTTAATACCCACAATACCTATGCTGTATTATAAAGCTATGATTAATGATTTTTCTGTTGTAATTAGAGCTAATAAGTGTTTGATCACCTCACTTCAGATGTAATCTACAGTAATTAGCAAATACATAAATTATGCTCTGAATAGATATTGACTTTTCTTTCACTATTCATAAAGAAAGATACCACATGAAGAAGGCTGCAAATCTTAATACAAGTTGAAATCAAGTTCACTTCAATTTAAGCTCTAAATAAGAGATATTAGAATATACATCTGGTTGTTTTAATGTCAAACATGTCCTGCTGAACTTTCTACAAGGTCACAGCCAGCCCACATTGGAGATAGGAACAAAACTGAAGACCTGCCAATTTAAGGCAATGGTTTTCATTGGTTTTCCTTTTTGCGGACCCCTAAAGCTCTTCCAGAAGTGATTCTGACTCTTAGAAATTTCACAAAGGTCAAATAATGGCTATATTTCACTTGCCATGGATCCCTTAGCAATACTATACAGATTCAGGGCCAGGGTGAAAACTGTTTATCAAAGACCAGTCACAGACAGAATAGTTTTCTTGGGTTCAGGAATCTATGCTGTTTCTCCATTTAAAAGTAACTAGTGTCTTATCGGTAGATTGAATCAACAAAACCTTTTGTTCCTCTTCAAACTTACCTACATTCTGCACAAACCAGGTCAAGGTAACTGCCTAGTCTCATCAGTTATCTTGCTGGCAGTGAGGAAAAGACTTAATGGGTGAGAGGTGGGACCTTTTCCTCTCTCTGATCTTGGTGTGGTGTGGCTTGTTTTGAGGACTTTTGCAGGGCGATGTGATTGGGGTGATCGATTGGTCTATGTTGGAATTCTTTTTCTTTGAGGGAGCCTTATACTAAGTTGTGGTACAAATAGGAGTGCAAGTGAAGTCTAATGGGATAGTTATGGGCAAATTGCTTGTAGCAAGCAGAAGTAACACAGCTGGATTTATTTTTCAGTGTAACAAGTCACACATTTCTGACACTGCCAGTCACTGTGCTGGGTATTTTTTTATCAATCAAAGCTGCAGCTGTCATCTTTTGGTAAGACAAAATTCTTAAATCTTCTTTGTCATAGGTCTCCAGTATTATTTATCTCAGAAATTCAAAGAGCAAGTAGTTTCCTTCTGTATTTCTGAACACTTTTTCTAGTGCACCTGTATTGCAAACTCCCAAGAACATGTGTAGCTTTTCTGGCTCTATGGTTAATGATCTCTTTGCTGCTGGTCATGGATGTCTCTCAACTTCTTTTTCAGCTACTTTAGCCATTTGCAATTTTAAGTGTTTTGTGCAAGCATCCATGCACAAATCAGCATGGTTTCTCCATTACAATCTTGATTCTCTACTGTGTTGAGACTTGGAGTCACTTTCTCTGATGAGAAAAGAATACAAAGTGAAGATAAGGGAGACTGATGTAGACTTCACTGTCCACTTGTTCCTAGGATACTGAAAAAATAATTTTCTTCCACCGTAAGTATAGCCTGAGATATATTGCAGAAGGAATTGGTGGCTCCGCTTTTGAGCTGTACATTGGTCTTTTGATCTACAGTGTACATCTTCTGCTAATGTCTGCTACTATGGAGTTTGCCCAGATTTTTCTTCTTCAAACTCTTTTTTTTTTCTATTTTGACTAATCACCTTCCTTTAGGAACCCTCCTAACTTTACTCCTGCGCTTCTTTTGAACTCTTTATATTTCAAGTGCAGAACAGAGCATTTTATGAATCTTAAAACCCAGTCAAAACCTGGAGAGGAGAAGTGATTCTCAGGAAGAAAGTGGCATCCTTTCCCCCTGAAGCAAAGACGGTTTCCATAACATTGATCAGCATTACTGCAGCTTGATGAGCTTCTGTGTTACAGCCACTTGGGAAAAGATTACTATGTGGACAGTATGTTACAAAGCAAAGGTTATTTACAGATTGGAGTTAGCAGCCTATTTGGGGAACACAGGCACCTGCATTGCTCTTCCCTAGTCATATAATATAGAGTGTATGACCAATAACTGGACAAGGCTTATCAGAAGATGGTAGTCTTTTCAGCATTCCCTTGCATCCACAAGTCACTGATCCAAGTACTTATCAGTAATGAACTAATTTTTATTCTAGAGTAGTAAATCCAGATAAAAAGATATCTGCTCTGGTGTAAGTTAAATGGAATAACTTATTCTAATATAGCAAGAACTTGGACCAGAATAAGCATGACACTGGAGCAGTTGCATTCTATTCTGGTAGTTACCGTCTTTGGATGAGATGGAAAACTAGAGTTCTTATGACTAGGGAGAGTTTCCTGTCCTTTGAAGACCATTCATGTGTAGGAATGCTCTGCCCCAGAGCCTTTCCAGGTTTCACTAGGTAACTGCAGTCTACTTGTCCAAATGGTTTCTTCCCTGTTTCTGAAAAGCGTTGCTTCCTTGCTTTTTGAATTGCAGCATATTGTTCTTTAAAGAAGATGTAGCATTTCTATGTGAATTTAAATCATCCTATAGCTAATATCAATATTTATTCAGTTTATGTCCTCCTAAAAGACGCTAGAATTTTTGTGGTGGTGGTTTTGTCCACAGCCAACATTATTTTTTGTAGTGTAATCTAGCAGTTTTGTGAAAATCAGTCCTCTTCAAGCACTGTTCCTTTAGTACTTGGTCACTAGGTGTCACTACTGATCTAGGAGAAAAGCAGAGCTTTGTTTTCATTTTTATTTTAAATTTGTGCCAAGCAGAAAATAATTTGTATATAAGAACTTTTGTATTGTTTATATAAACTCATACCTACGGACTTCATAGTGTGGTCAGTAACTAGTCATTGTGTTCCCCAGCTTCAACAAAACATTTGCTGTGCAATCCACTTTTAACTACGCAAGGCAGAAATATTTTTTTTTCCCCCAGTACGTTAACTGTTTTGAACACAGAATGATTTTAGCTGCTGTTCAAATCTAGGACCATAACTGTAAAAGGCAAAGTATTTTTTGAAAGGAGAACAGAAAACTAGGTAGTAACAGATCAAGAAGTCGGACATATATGCAAAAATCAATTGTCAAAGTACACTTCCTGCTTGGAATTTCATCTGGGGCCTCTGGATTCCTGTTCATGTGTTAGAATCAGTATTTAGAAGGATTAATCATCCTACACACGGTATATGGTGGTCTCAAGCAAGGCTGGAAACATCAGATTCAAGACCTGATTAAGTATTGAATGGTCTGGACTTTTACTATTCCATGTAGGAGAACGAAATCTGAATCTGGACATAAATCTTGTTCACTTGATCACTGATAGCTCTTGGCAAATGTGAGGCACCATTTTGGAATGTATGCTGCTATTCTAAGAAAATGAACTTTGGCCTTTTAGTGAAGGAAAATCTGCTTCCTTTGCTGCAGTGCTGTGTAAACATCTCCTACTAATGTCTATTCTCTGCTCTTGGGATTCAACAGAGCTTAAGAAAAATATTTTAATGGAGACTGATTTCCAACCCCTGCTGAACACCTCAAGAAATAAATGTCTAATGATTACATTCGCATTTCTTCTCTTCTAATCATTTAATGATGGGCAATTGACAGCAAAATGCCTCTCTTGAAGGGGAAGGCCAGGGGGATGTTAAGTGATCCTTTCATGGAGGAAACTAACTATGTATTTTGTCAGTCTTCCTTTTTTTTCTTTTTGTTGAGACAAGCTAAATTCTATGTGCCTGAGACACCTTGTGCTGATCATAGCTGAAGGTGGCTGTGTAAGCTATCAGTGGTTTAATTCTCTCTACCTGGGAGTGGCAAGTTTTTAAACAGAGGCAAGTGGTGGTTTAGCCCTTGAATTTAGCTTTTGAATCCAAACATATTTTCATGGCACAGAGGAAAGAGCTCCATTTTCAGCTCATTGTGTTGTACCTGCAATGTGTGGCTATAGTGCTTTGGGGTTTTTTTTTGGCTGTTCAGGAACATTATCCTCAAGCACTGATGAAGCAGTATGCAAAAGATTTTTTTTTCTGTAAAGCCTTGAGAGAAGAGGATCACTTTATTTGCCCTGCTACTTCATCAGCTATCTCAGAGCTGATGACTGCTAGGAGACTTGCGATTATACTGTTAATAAAACAGTTTCTGGGTGAAGGTTTTCCTGGTTTGTCACTGAGTCAATATGTGGGTGCCTGACAGGTACCTTTGCTTGTGCATGAAGCCCTTGCTGCTTTATTTTAGAGGGCATCACCCAACTTCCCTATTGTGACATGGAAGCTGGAAAACTGATTTAGTGCTACACCTTTCCAAATGTTAAAATGTAGAGTTTCTTTCTAGAATCATAGGTTCGTACCCCCAGAGCCTGACTCAGCCGCTTTGCTGGCCGAGGCACATAAGCTTAGAATTGAGGAAATCTGTGTGTTAGTCTTCTGAAAACAACCTGAATCACAGAAGTACTGTGTCCGTACTGATCAAGCTAGTAATTCTCCGTACTTCTCTGTCAAAGTAGCTCCCCTTTCTTCCTTTTTGTCTTCTTCTCCTAATAATGACCATTATTTACAAATTTAGTGTCCTCAGTGTGCATGTTGTTCCCACAAGCAGTCTCAGGCAATGTCACAACCTCCAAGGTAAAATCTGCCTCCATGCACCAAGACATGCAAGTACTGAGAAAGGGAGTAATCGGACAGCTCTGCCAGAAAAGGGAGGGAGGCACAAGTGTGTAAGAAGAGTCTCAAAATAATTTTGCAAACTGCAGTCTATGGAGCTTCAGCTGGATCACATGTCAATAGCTCCAAATTTATGTTCTTTTAAAGCTATTTGCTCCACTTTTTCCTCCTCTATCTTTCCTATCTCCTATGTGCGTAGAAAACTCTGAATTCCCTTCCCAAAGAGTCAAGAAATGTTTCCTTTAAATCTGCGACAGCAACAGTACTGTAGTCCATGTGTTTAATAAGAGCAGAACTACACTAATGTTCCTGTAACATGTGAGCAAATATAGTCAGTAAGTCCACAATGGCTACAGCTGGGATTTTGTAATGCTCACTGCTTTAACCAGTTTAAATAGAGCAAGGCAAGCCTGAACCTAAAAACCCCAATCTGATTTGCTAAACAAGTTCTGTCCTGACTCTTTGTATATATCCTAAATCTTCCTCCAGCTGTTACTCAAAACAAATACATAATTAAGGAGAACTACCCCTTATTACTGTTTAATTTCCTGATAAAGACATTAAATTAAATTTAAAGGAATTTCCCCAAAAGCTCCCATTCCAAACCAAATCACTGCACTGACGAGCTATTAGATTTTTTACAAAACAGAACAGCAAACAAACAAACAAAAAAATTTACTTTTGGGCTTTTAGATTGGTGCGGTTTAATTGTTGGTCTATTTTCCTGATAAGGTGAGACTAGTCCCATGTCACTAGGGGAATGGTATCCTGCTGTGTTTTTCCATCCTCATTTACAATGATTATGTTATCAGGCTAGCCAGGCAAAAGGGTGGAGCAACTATAATTTCAAAGCAGGATTAGGTTGAAATAACGAGGTCACCAAGTTGTGGTTGTCATGGCAACGTCACATCTAAGAATATGGGATGCTTCTAGGAGATGAGGCAAGCCTGGAGTCTCTCTCCCTTTGCACAAAATCCCAGACTATTTCTGTAAAATTGCTTAATTGCTTTTAAACATTTTTTTTTTCAAAGTGGCTTTTGCCACAACAATGAATCCAAATTGTACTTCTACTTGCTGACAGTGTCTTAAGGATAAGGATGTGTTTATCTCTGATCTGCTATTGATTCTGTTTTCCTGTCATCTTCTGAGTATGTATTTTGGCTGTCCTTAAAAGATCTTTTGTTTTAAATCTCTGACAAAAGCTTTAGGTAATTCAGCCACGGCTCAGGTGTTTCGATTCTCCTTGAGACCTCACAATCCTTTGAAATACAGGGTTCTCTCTCAGACACATACTGCCCTGGGACCACTCCCATGCCCCCGAGTAAGACACAGTGTTTTGCTGTTAACTCTTGAATTTCCATGCTAGTGATAGTTTGTATCCATTTCTTAGTATTGTTTTATGGTTTTTTTTCTTAAATAAGCATTAATTTTTTTTTTCTGATGACACCTGAAAATATTTTTTTTAAAGACATTATTTGTCATTTTTTCAAGTTGTATTGGATAGGATAAATTTGAGTGGCTGTAGAGCCTTACTTCGCCATGTCACTGCTTGTCACTGGCTGTCAGGGGAGCTTCGTGGTGCAAGCTCATGATAAGCACAGTAGGAAGCAGTTGTATTGTGTGTGTTTTTATTTTATTATGTAAAATCTAACCAAAAGGCTAAGGGATTTGTGGAGTAAGGGAGTAAGTTACAAACCAGATAAAGGAGGTGGGGTAAACTGTAACGGTAGGCTATAGGTTTTAGTATATAGTTTGGGAGCACTGAAGCCTGAATTGTCTCACAAGATCTCGTCTAAGTTTTTCTTCAGTGACTGGTGCACTTTTGTCTCTGGGTATCTGAGCTCCACACACTATGTTTTCTCTGTTCTGCAGAAGTCTCCCTGGTGGTGTAAGTTCCATCCCCTTCTTTACATATCAGCCTAGTTACATGGAATTTATAGCAACATAATGATGGTTGAACTTGATAATCTTAGGTCTTTTCCAGCCACAATGATTCTATGATTCTATGATCTAGAGACCACTACCTGTCTCAGATTTTGGTTAGAAGAAGCAGGTGGACATTCAGACAAAGGCATAAGCACAGAGAATGGTCACGTAAGGTCTGTTGCTGAGGGACTTACAAAAACTGTAGGACGAGGGTTCCTACAAATAGGAAACAGACTGAAAAACCCTGTTTTTTTAATAATGCTAAGAGAAACTATCAAGCCTGCTATATATATAGTTTCTTTGATAGGGCTTTTGGTTTAAAAAAAAGTTAGAGAAAGCAGACAGAAAAGACCATATTCAGCATCTTGTTTCAAGGACAAGAGATGGAAGGTCTAAGGGCAGATGGTGTTTTTAGACAACCTGATTTTCAACTGACATCAAACTGCCTTCATAGGACAGTGTGGATATTTTCTGCTTCCCTTTGTCCCTTTTTCCTCCGCTATCCAGTTAGAGCTTGTGAAGAGTGTGGCATCTTGCACTTTGCTGACATGCTGGGGAGTAGGCACTATCGAAAACGGATGATTTCCATCAACAGTGAGACTAATTGCTCAGTTCTGAGAGTAAAAGGAAGAAGAAATCTCAGCTTTGGTGTGGAATGCGCTGTTTAACCAACTGGTAGCAGAGTACTATTTGCTCTCTCACTTTGTTTAGAGGAGGTGTCTGTTATTTTCCGCAAAGGGTGGGTGCTTTCCACAGTGGCCTGGAAGAGCTGTTGATTAGACCCCAGCCAGGTGAGGCTGGACTCTGTTTATTTAACAGGTCTGCCTCTTACTATGGTATATGAAAATAGGAATTTCCCTTCCCTCTTTTTGCAAGTTTGTATCTTGTCCCAAGGAAAAGCTATAGATTACTATTGAATGGATTGAGTGTATTTTTTTCTGCTAACTTAGAATCTAATATTCTTCAGAGAGCTGAAGAACTATCTGGGAAATAAAGAAAAAATTAAAACCAAATTGTCAGTGGCTGTATCCACCAGATGGTGATGTTCTACCAAATTATTTGCACGTTGATCTTGCAGTAAAAATCTTGTGGTTTGGGGGAATTCTGATTACTTCTAAAATTTCAGATGAGTGAGTCTTACTGTTGCTTCACTGATAATTAGATTTGGAAAGAGAACATGTTTCTGTCCATGCTGAAGAGTCTACCCTGTTTGTGTCCAGCACAGTGGACAAAGTGAGGAATGGGGAAGAAAAAAATCCGTAGCTCCTATCATATTGAAACTGGGCAAATACTGGCATATTGGAAGCAAGATTTACATGGCTGCTTTACAGTTATGAAGGACCATGAGTCTGACAGCCTTGTTTATCATTTAGGGCAGTTTATTTGTTGGAGAAAGCAAGCACCAGAAGGAGAGAAGGGTGAGAAGGGCTTGTATTGCTACATTGTTCCATCACTTGGATGAATGCCAAAGGTTTGGTTTGCTGGGTGGGGCCTCATCTGCATCTCAAGCTGGAAAGAGACGGATCTGCTTCCTTCACCCTCCCTTTTCCTTGGCTGCTGGTTGAGTTGAACAGCCCTCAGGAAAACTGTGTTATGGAAAGTTGCACAACTTAAAGTCTAGCTTTTCCATCTTGGTATACAATAAACATCACTGCAGCTTATGCACATGCACTGCAGCCACTCAGATGGAAAGAACTTTGCTGTTAAAAATTGTTAGTTATTGATTTAGTTTGAAGAGTAACTGCCAGTAAAATTGGATGCTGCAGAAGTCTTCACCGATTTTATCTAACAGAGTAAAAGATTCTCAGAAAACATAAGGAATGTTTTTTTTCTCTTTAGTCCTAAACTACAGTTAGAAAAAGAAGAATGATAATTTGTTGGTCCATTTTATATTTGCCTCTTTCTCACTGGCAGTGACACTGTTCTGCACGCAGAACTCCGGTGAAGCTATTCTGTAGGACATCAGCCATCTGTAAATAGAAACTGTGCTGTATTTGATCCATAAAAGTCAAGAGGGCCAATTAATATACTTGCAAAATTCACCATTTCTAGTGAGAATGCTCTTCCCAGGATAGAATGAGAGTAATGCTAATCTTAAAGTTAGATTTACTAAAGAAAATACTTGTTATTACTTAAAAACAAAGAAACATTGACATAAAAATGCTATTGTATGAAATAGCAGTTTCAAATAAGGCTTTCAGTAAAGATTATTTCAGTTAACTGTGAGGATCGTCTGCCTTTTCATATAGTAACATCCTAGCTTGGGAGGGTTCCAGTTCAGAGCAGGTCTCATGGTGGGAACACTAGTGTTGATACTGATATGGTTCACACATCCAGATTAATTTCTGGTCTTCGCCATAGGTTGTATCATTTGGGGCCACATTGCATTTGAAAGGAAACAGGATGATGTTCCTTCTTCCTGCCAGGTAGACATTAATTACATGTTGTGGGTGCTGGCCATCACCCTCAACACAGTTCATCCAGTTGTCTTCATGTCCTTAGCCTCCTTGTTTTCAGCCAGGACAGCTGGGACTGATTTTTGTGTGATTGCATCAACACTGTGAGCACAAATGTGGTAGTTCTCTCCATCCCTCACTACATCTAGCTGCTTTTGTAGAGCTTACCTGTGTATGCTGATAGTTTTTGTGGATTTTGTTTTCTTTTGAAGCTAAAAAGGTAAGCAATTGCACTCTCTCATGACCAGTATGCCTTGGTCACTTTTTGTTATCAGTCTGTTTGAAAACCAGCCTATATGTCCTCATTCCATTCTGCACTGTCATTTGTTGACAAAGAAAAACAGTTCAGTTTGCTGCTGTTGGCCCTCAGAGTACAGTGTATCTTTGAGAGTTGTAATGATGTAATTTTGTAAGTAGTGTTATCAGTGAAATGGCTTGAGGTACTTGGACTGGACTGTACCAGCTAGGGGAAGATGTCACGCAGGCAGCTTTTGTACTGTACAAGTCCATGGATGACTTGATCATTGAACTGGTTTTCTCCTGTGGCCGAGTTTTTGACAGACAGCACTGAACATGCAGCGAAGCGTGAGCGAGCTTACGTGAGTTTTCCAAGTTCTGTAACATTTATTAGGAAATTACTGAGGAACCTATGAAATCTGAAAAACCCAACAGATGTTCCGATGCACTCTTGCTCCATGTAGGTGGATGGCACTGTACTTGCCCTGTGCAAGCTGAGAGTGTGCCGCCAGTTTATTCAGCTGCACACATGGAGTGTTTGAGCTGTGGCCAGAAATGTTTGTAAACTCTTTGGGATTCTTCAGTATCTGCCTTCAGGTATTTGGTTTGGTCACATACTTTGATTAGAAGTGTGATCAAAACCATGTTGTTCTGTGAGCAGCTCTCGTCTTTATTATGGATTTGTGTCTAACGGTTGGATTCCCTTCTGTCTAGTATCAGTGAAGTTCTGACAGTAGATTTTCCCATAGTTAAGACAGCATTCACCTGTGTAGATTTTCTGTTGTCTAGTAATGATTTAGTTCACATAGTTGAAGTTCCCTCAGTAAATTCACTGATAAGGTCTCATCTAACCAGCCATTCATTTTAATGAAGTGTATATGAAAATAATAACGTTGAAAGTATTGCCCTTCTGTCAAATCTGGTTGAGATTTGCCAGACTTCTGTAGGAAAGAAGAGGGCAAGCTGGCAGATGAGGAGTCACACTGTGACTGCATAATCTTGTTTCCTATGAAACCAGGCTAACAGGGAAGCATCAGATGGCTAATCTTCAAACCTGTCCCAGACAAGGGAATCTTAGAAAGAAAGCGGTGCTTGTAGTGTCATACAGACTATCTTTGTGAAACGTATGCTGGTTTGGCACCTAGACTTTAGTGAAAGTGCCCAACTAAATTGTTAGTGGGAGCTGTGCCATCTGAACAGATGGGCACGTGTAGGCAGTCAGTAGTCATGTTTGTTCTTCATTTATGGGAATTTAGACCAGGATTTGAAATACCATGAAGCATAAAAAGTGAAAGGCCCGGGTAGGCTATCCTCAGGTTTACATCTGAACTAGGTGTCTTGAGCGTTTGCGCTGTTGCAGAGGGGATGTCCTCTCAGTAAGCTAGCCTAGGACAGGACATCTGACAGAAACAGTTTTTGGCTCAAATACTTCGCCCATCTCAATATTCAGATTTTTTAATTCATTCTGTCCTACCAATCCAATCCATTTTCCTCGTGACTCTTTAGACCATGTTATTTTTTCTTTTGAATTCTTTTAATGACTTTCCCATATCTATTGTGTTCAGTTTCTGCTTCCTTGCAGTCATAACCGTGAGTGATTCCATCTGTGCCTGGAATTCTGCTCACTTCTTTCCACATAATTTTCTTGCCCACTTGCTGGGGTAAAGTTACTTCTCAAAGTGTGTGGGTATATACACAAATTGCCATTGCCATGAGGTGGGTTAGGTTGGAAACCTACAAGGAGTCAGCTGGCACCCCCCACCCCCCAATAACTACCCAACAGCACTTTCTTCCTGGCTGTTAGTGTAAGTAATTTTCCTCCAAATTCTTGCCCTTTTAAACATGTGCATTGCTGAGTATGACCAGGCATAGAAGTAGTTAGTGAGTGTCAGACATGTAATTATATGTAGCCTTACAGTAACTTCCATGTATATTCAAGTCCAAGCTTTCTTCAAAACATTTAGCCACCACCTCTAGTATTGTACCTGGTGTTCAGAGCAGTTTTAAGCCTTTGTACATTAGCTACATTTTACAATGTTGCTGTGACAGCAAAATCTTCCAATAGAGACAGGTTATGCTAACAAAACAGTTCTTTGGCTATAATGGCCTGGACCTGTTCATCAAACAAAATAAGCTAAAACACAAAGAGATTTTTTTCTTGTGACTTTTTTTCATCTATGGTAAGGTTTTGGATAGAATGGTTATGTCAAACAGGTCTGATTTTTATCACTTTCCATCTTAGGTAATCTGAGAAAATGTTACGTGCACACCTGGCCTTAGTGAAAGCACACATATTCTGCAATAGTGTTAGATAATAACAGAGTTGAGTGATGAAATTTTGAGCCTGGGCCTTCATCTGTTCATGCTGTGTAGTATTACTTTGAATGTCTGCACTTAGCATCCTGTGTCACTTAGACTTAATTCTCAGGAGACAGGGACCTCATCTTTCCCTCTGTATTGCACAGCCTCAAATACCTTGATGGCACTCCTGAAATAATAAATAATGTAAGACCAATACTGTTGACAGATCAGCCACATATGGAGTGTTTCTGGCCCATCTGATGCAGAGGAAATTCTGTGCAGGAACTCAAAGAGGTGGCGAAGGTCAGAGTCAGCTTTACAGTCTCTGGCAACTTTCTTCGGCACATGTTAAGACACGTGCTCTTCAGATTCCAGTGGAAAGCAATAGGCAATATGCATCACCTGCCACAGACCTACAAGTGTGTTGAGACCTTTTCCCAGATATGGCCTTTCATGTATATTTCTGTGTTTACTTGTCTGGAAACTTTCTAATTTATGCAAAATCATACTAGCATAGGGGATAACCGTGTGTTTTGTGACTTAAACAGGGCCTATATGAACATTCTTTTCGTCATTCCTTGTTAATAAATGAATGGATGCACACTTGCAGAAATGGAGCACATGCACAGAACAACTGTTCTGCTACAAGTAAGGAGAGGAGAAAAAGCCCAGATGTCCAGAACAGGGTAGTCTGAGCAGTCAGTCAACAGCTTTAATCATTTGCTAGACAGGGACAACTTGAGAGCTGCCAGAATAACTGCCTGTGGATCTCACCAAGGAGCCAAATACCCTGGCTGAAACTGTAATATACAGACTGGCATCTGGGCTCTCTGATTGTCATCGGTCCCTGAGCATGAAAGAGGAGGAAGTGGATAATAGTAATTGAAATGCTCACTGCAGCATTTTAAAATTAATTATTTCAAATATTTTCCGGAAAAAATCCAACTATTGGGAAAATAATTAATCATGGTTTTCGAGAGGGGAAAGGCAGTGCTATCAAAGCAATGCAAGACTACTTTTAAGGGATTGTTGTTTAAATGGCTGTGTGTTGTTTCCTTTGCTTGGATGTTTCACTCCACACTGCACTCCTACTACTCAGGTAGGTACCAAGATCATTTCCGTTTATTTCTGTAGGCTAAGTAGTTGTTATTTGTATAGAGAGAGGTGTAATACAAGACAAACTGTGGATGTTTGTGACTGCACCTCAGTTTCCCCTTATGTGCCTTGGGATACTCTGGTGCTATGAAGCTGATGTATTCACTAGGTCATATCTTCAACAATGTTCCCTCACAAACTTTGTTGTTTCTTTTTTGTGGGCAGTCTTTTATGATGTGAAAACCAGCAGCCTTCACTTGGCATGAGAGAAATCAGCTCTACCCTGCATCTTTACCTTCTGGTGGCTTATAAAGTGGAACATCTGTTAAATTAGGGACTAGTGCCTAGTTGTGGATCTCCCATAAAGTTGTATAAAAATGTCTGAACCTTACCATCCCTCTATGCTTCTAGGCTTCATAGCTGGATGTCTGTGGCACTGCTTAGTAGTTTCAAGTGAGGATCTGAGAAAGGTTGGGCAAGCGAGGGGTAGAGCCCAAATTTCCAAGAAGCTGATCTATGGTTGACTGCTTTGCCATTTTATGCTCCAGTCACTTGACAGGATCTCAGCCTGCACTGAGGTTTCTGATTCTGCTTCTGGGAAGGTGGGGAAAGCTCGGCCATTCTTGGTCATAGGTGTAGGGGCTTACACATCCTGCTTTAACCAAGCGGCAAATGGTAATGCTTCTTCTGTTTATGGGCCTGGAGTTCTGTCTTCTTTTGTGATCCAAACACAAATGCTTTATTATTTCTTTCTAACATCCGTAAACACTATACCACAATTTGTTCCTAAAACCGGGAAGAGAAATTGGGTAGCTGCAATCTGCTAGCACTGCTGCACGACTGTGTAATCCACCAGCAAAGAGGACTTGTACATGGGGACAGATCTCTTCTACATGGGCTATTCCACAGAGATGTGATAATGGCTTTCTCTCTATGCTGCTACTTTTCTTCTGGAATTGAAGAGGTTGCAGTTGTGATTATGAAGATAAATCCCTTGCTTTTTGTTACGGCAATAAGGGATGAAGTATGAAAACACCAACAACATGCTACAGAAAAGTCACTGAAAGGATCACTGGAATAAGTTTTGGAATGGCTTTGTTGTTGGATGTTGTACTCAAAAAATAATTTAGCCCTTACAGTAATATTTGTTCTGCAATGTGTTTTTCAAAACTATTTGTATTTTGTTTGATGTTTATAATTTCAAAAATATGCAGTCTGGGTGCTGCAGGCCTGGTAGGTTCAACATGCAAAGCGGTATAGAAGATGAAGTTTTGTCAGTGCAAGCAGAGAATGGTCACTCTTGCCTCCTTGAGCTCTGTAAAGGCCAAAAATATTTAATACTTAATATTTAAATGCCTTATATTTCCACAAAGTAAGGGTTTTTTTAGCTTAAATTTACTTCTTATATCACAAGACACTACTAATGAGCTGCAGAGCCTTTCACCTCTCTCCCCCCCAGATTAATAACACTATATAAGAATATGAGAAAAAATTTACTGAGACCACAGAACCATTTCCTCATCTGACATTCCTCATAATAGACAGTAATAGATGACTAAAGAAAGAACACAAAAACACGGCAGTGTACTATGATATTACTTCTCCATACCTTCTCCATTCTTACTGTACTGCAGCTTAGTAACTTCTTGAACCTTAAGGTATACCCATTTGTTTAATATCCTTAATATATTTTTCTTTTGTTAATTTGTCTGATCGCTATTTGAATGCATCCACATTTCTGGCATCCACAGCATCTTCTTACAAGGAGTTCCTGGGCTGTTTAGGCAGTTGGTAGAAATCTGTTTCTTTTCCGCTTCTGCCTAGTGTAGTAGGGATTAATATTTGTTCCTGTTAAATGGAAAGTTCTGGCAATGTCCATCTAATCAGGTTGTCAGACTGTCCAGTGTACTTTAGTTAAGATTGTAAACTCTTCATGAGTGAGAGCACCTCTTGTGTGGTCAGTACTTGATACACTTGGGTCAGATAGTAACAGCTTTTGTAGTAGACTGCTAAATCAGTCTTGTATTTAGGGTTAGCAAGTAATTTCCCCCCATGTCAGGCTAGCTGGGACTGTGTAGGGTACTTTGCCTTCCATCTCTATGAGAAGTATCCTAGGATATCAGGATACTACACATTTTCACTGAGGAAATTCCCTGCTATTGTAAGGGCCTTTGAGGTTGAATCCCCCACTCTTTTCCTATTTAACATTGCTGAATGTGGCTTTTGTTATTTTTGTTGAGTTTCAGACAGGAAGATGGGGGGCATGCTGAGCTCAGTTAGTGAAAAGATTCGTGTGTTCATGGATTCTTCTGAGCTAAGTATCTATTATGTGATTACCTGTCACTGTGAAGACCTGGATTCAGTGACGTAGGTATCCTAGATTTCATATTTAAAACACATATGTATAAAAATTTCCAGATTTTAAAAAGCCTGATTGTTACATTATTTTTTTTCAGATTGGTAGCGCCAGAAAGTATTCGCCTTTGCTCTTTGGGCTGTTAAATGTTTCTTCAGGCCCTTAGCTCTGACCGCAGCTTTGCAGGAGCAAAGACTCCGGTTCATGTTATTCTAGACTGGCTTCTTCTGCCAGACTACTCCAAAACTTTGGCCACTATATTTCCCTAGGAAGCTGTTCATCTTTCAGCCTCTAAAAGGCTTCTTATCAAGTCTGTCTCCACAGAACAGGAAAGCAATTCTTTCTATAGTAGGCAGCATTACTAGCCTCCTGTCCTTTTGTACCTGAAATATTAGGAAGGTTTTACCCTCTGATTATGGGCCTCAGCTTGGGGAAACTCTAGAGTCCTTGATTCAGCTAAAATCTGACCAAAGAATACATGAGCCCAAAAACTCCTTTTTCATAGATGGTTCAGCAAGAGATCGTATTTCATGCTCAAAGATAGATCAGAATTCTTTGTTATGTAATAAATACAATCTAAATCTACCATGTCAAAGTGGCATGAAGGTAAGGTAACTGAAGATTTCCATATTTTTACTGGATTGTCTTCTGCTTCCTGGAGCAGAATGCAATCTCCATAGGCAAAGCTTGATTTGCAGGAAATAAACTTTCATATGACTGTCTCTAAGCTCAGTGTTTCTACTTGGAGAAGGAAGCCACAGATTGTCTAGGGCTTAACTGAGAACAGCGATCATGTGGTGAGAAGCCTGAAGAGATGGTATTCCTGTCTTTCCTGGCTATAAAAGTACTGGCTTTTCCTCCCCCTAAACTTGATAAGTTAGTTTAACAGTGGTGTGATCTTTGTAGTAACCTTTAAGGTTTTAAGCCTGTAGAATACACTCAGAACATGTTTCAAGCTTTTCTCTGCCAAAAAGACAACGCTTTTTTTTTTTTAATGGAAGTTCAAATATTGTCAAAATAACAGCTCTTCAGGTACTGGAGCAGAAAAATAAATAAGCAGATAGAATCTCGATATCATAATAGATGCAAAATCACAAGCATTTTCAGTGTCATTTGGGCTTTGCTTTTTTTCAGTCCTCAAAACGAACAATGTCCTCCAAATGCCAAATCTATATTTCCCAGAATGGGAACAGGAGCATCTGTGGAGTGAGATGGGCAGGTGTCATGTTCAATTTAGAAATGATGGGCTGGGTTGTATAACAAGGGCAGCAATTCAAAGAAGAGGGCGGGATGAAGGAGAGGATGTGTATATTTCAGTTTCATCAACTGTGTCAACATAAGCGCATTTCAGATGAGGAGGAACGTTGCATTATATACCTTACATCCAAGAAGTTAACTTTTGGGCCTGGCTATGGGTGGAAATGCTGTGCTGCCGTAACAAGCAATGGCATGTGCAAAACAAACTCCCTCAACTGGCTCTGAGACTCCTTAAAACATCGAGTGAGGTTCTGCTTGGGGCTCTGCCAGCTTCCTTTGGCATAAATCCTGGCCCAAATGCCTGGCACTAGGAAGTCTGCTGGGAGGAAAGGTTATAGCGGAACAAAACTGCTACAACATCCCTGGTGCCACAGGCTGCTTCAAGAGGCCACTTCAAACCAAAGGGTGGACAGTTTTAAAGGTGGGCAAGCATGGCTTGCAGATGTGCAGAATCAAAAACATTTGAGGCTGGAAGGGACCTCTGGACATCATCTTGTCCAATCCCTGTGCTAAAGCAGGTTCAGCTAGAATTGGTTGCCCAGGACTATGTCCAGATGTTTTTTTGAATATCTCCAAGAATGGAGACTCCGAAACATACTTGGACAACCTGTTCCAGGGCTCAGTCACCCTCACAAGAAAAAGTGTTTCCTGATGTTAAGAGGCAATCTACTGTGTTTCAGTTTGTGCCCATTGCCTCTTGTCCTGTCTCTGGGCACCACTGGCTCCTTCTTATTTACACTCTCCTTTAAGATATTTGTAGACATCGATGAAATTCCTCTTGACCCTTGTTTTCCACAGACTAAACAGTCCCAGCTCTCTTAGCCCTTCCTCATATGAGAGATGCTTTGTTTTCCTTTACTTGGTTCTCTCGAGTACCTCCATGTCTTTCTTGCACTGAGGAGCCCAGAACTGGACACAGGACTCAGGTGTGGCCTCACCAGTGCAGAATAGAAGGAAAGGATCACGTCCTTTGACCTGCTGCTCCTAATGCAGCCAAGGATACCATTATAGTTCTTTGCTGCAAGAACACATTGCTGGCTCACATTCAACTTCGTGTCCACCAGCACCAAAGCTGCTGTCCGGCCAGTTGGTTCCCAGCATATACTGGTGTATCTCTTACTGGCACTGCTCTGCTGGAACACCTGAGTTCTCATCAATCTATTTATCCTGCCATACAACTTGAGAGAAGTGTAGCATTGACATGACCTACTCTTATGATGTGGCCAGAAGGACACTGCTGGAGAGAATTGTAGCTCCCTTCTCAATGCACTGCCTTTCATAAAATGCCTTCATTCTTAGAGACAGAGTTTTAGTAGTCTTTTCAGCCCATAAAATGATGAAAGATCAGAGGTGTTTTACCCTTGCCAGATAGGTTACAAGGCAGATGTTCCAATGGAATCCTGAATCTTAGACCTCAAGATGCCATGGATGGTTTTGCAATGCCTAGGGTAGACAACAGATACAAGATGAACGTGTCTCCAACTCAGTTGCCAAGTAGAGAAACTTTGCCCAGGACTAAAGGAAAATACAGTCTTCAAGAGAAGCAAGAGTAATGAAACAGGTCAAGATATGGAAATGTGAGTGGTCTTTTGCGACATACCACAAAATGGGTCTTTGCAAAGATGATGCAATCTGAGAGAAGTGCAAGGATGGTGTTGTACAGCCTGCCTGGAGATTTTGATATAAATCCTCATGCTAAACCAGACAGTGAGAATTTGAATCTGTGTCATCACTCAGCAGAGGCCCAGACTTGAAATTGTCAGAGGTAACAAAAGTCCAAATGAGTTTTTATATAAAATTTCTTGCAAAAGCCAAAACAACAAAACCAGATTGTGGCTATGGTTGCGTGATCATTAATACCAGATCTATGTTCTGGAGAATCATCCAGCAAGACAAATTAGATTCAGATCAGGCACAAACACACAACTAAATTTCTGTCCATTTAGTCAGAACATGATATGAAATCTGTGCAAGCTTTCTTACTTTTACACTGATTTTATGCTGATTGTAGAAAGACAGGCAATATCTGATCCAGAGTAAAACCTGGAAATACAAATGTTTTTGAACAAATATGAACTACCAGAGTGAGTTTAAGCTCTTAAGTAAGTTCTGTAGACACAGCATTTTTGATCTGGCTACACAGGAATCTTAAGTTGCACTTATTGTCGCATATAACCACAGTATGAGGTTTTTTTCAATCCAGAAGTCCTACTGACAGACCTACAAGCTGTATTACATGAATTACTGGCAAACAGAACCATGTCTTCGCTTGGTACTTCTCTGCCTGCCGTGTGCTTTTGTTCACACAACTGGATACAGGCGAGAAGATGAACAGATCCCTGCAACATCCCAACTAGTGCCAGGTCCACTACAACAGCCAGACTGAGCTAAGGGGGCTCAGTCATCATAGCTGTACCTTGCTACTAAGAATATTTCTTACCATGATGCCTTACTCCAAAGAGCAGTTTTCGTGGTTATACAAAATGTCTTAACCAGAGGAAGCACCTTGGCTGTGGTATTTAGTTCTCCTATTATCTCTGTCTGGTTTGACCTTTCCCTCCCCGTCACTCCCCTTTTCTTCTTTACCTTCTGTTTTGACATTTATGGCTAAAAAGGTCTCTTCTGTGACACTGCCATGAAGTCATAATTCAGAAGGTAAGTAAAAGCAATGTCTTCAGCAGGTTGATGCTGGTACAGGTCACTGAAGTCCCATAGAAGCAGATAAAACATTGTGCAGTGTCTGCTTTTGTCACCAGGGAGACTGTCAACAAAAAACTGCATTTCCTGCCTTTGTTGTGCGCTGTTCTTTTGCCTCACCTTTTGGTGTATGTTTGTCTTGTTTTGTTTTGAAGGAAGCAACAATCAACTTTAACAGCGATTCCCACCCACATCAACTGTTGCTAAAAGGACAGTTCTTACCATATTTAATATCACCTGAAAGATTACCAGGACTATTTCCCTTTAAAAATGTCTCTACAAGTAAAGGGCAGAGGAATAAGGGGTAGTTAATATGAAAGCGTGAGTTAATACTTTACAATTTCAGTTCTTTGACTGTTTTTCCATTTTATCTTTAAGAAAAAGTTAGTGACACTTAATATTTCCTGTTGCTGGGGTCTAAGAAGTTGAAGATCAGAATCTTCTTTGCTTAGTGTTAGACAGTGACAAGACAGGCAGTGCCCAGGCCTATTTCGTCCAGGAAAATTATCCCAAAATAATTTGTCTAAACATTGGACTTCAGGGCATAAGCAGGATCTCCTTATTTCCGTGTTCTCACCATGTGCTAAAAATGCCCCCTGAATAGTCACAGATCAAAAAAAAAAACATTTCATTTAACCTGAAATGAATATCTTCAGTAAAAAAATTCCCTGGAGATCTGGTTTCAAGTTGGCCTCTAGAGTTTTTTTTCAGTTCGGTCTATGTAACAAACTCGCAGCTGATGTTTTCCAAAAACATAAACCAAGATGCAACATCTTAATATTCTTTTTCTCAGTGTTGCAGCTGAAAACAAAATGTCTCTCAGGAATTGTATTTTCTCTCCTTTCAACTAGGGAAAAGCAGAGAGGAAATATGAATAATACAAGTGACTAGTCTCAACATTAGTTGTGTACCTGTAACTAATTTTCTTTAGTTCATCATGATTAGTTAGCCCTGTTCTGATTCTTGTCATGTTGACACGGTAATTGGAAGACAAAATCCACCTAAATGAAACACTAGGGAAGTGGTTAATGCTTATTGTTACCACTTTGCTTTAGCCTAAACATACTAGAATTGCAATGAAATAAAAACCGCCTTGCTATCAAGACTTCATTTTGTTACAAGAAAATACAAGCAGAGATGTAAACCTGCCTGCGTATAGCAGTCTACAGAATGAAATTACTGGGAAAACAAAGAAGGCACTAGAAAAGAGTTGATAGACTATACAGAATACCTTGTTAGTGAGAGTTAGTTGTCTGATAACTTTGTGCCAGTCTCATCTATTTTATGCTCATTTATCTCCTGATGGCATACATCTAGGTCTGTACAGAAGATCCCAAAGTCTCTCATGATTTTTCTTTTTTACTCTTTTCTTTCTCTTTTTTTTTCTTTATTTCTTATTTCTAACGTAAAATAGTCCTTTGGCCCCACCCTTTGATTATTTAAGGGAGAAAAATGTCTTTTTCATGTTAGAAGTGTTTGGCCTTCCTCAGTTTTACAGAAAATATCTATAGTAAGCCCAGATAGATTGTGAATCTTGAAATACCCCTGGGGAAAATTGGTCAAGTTATGTAAACTTCTGTAGCTAGCAACACATGAGAACAGAATTACCAACATCAGCAGCCATCAGATAGCAACTTCTAATTCTTAGCCCAAATCATGAGATACCCTTTCACAACTGGGTAAACTGAGTTGGGGAGACCCTTACCTGTCTTAACCGGCTGGCCTATGTTTATCATGAGGTAAGTAGCCAGAAGTGAAGTGTTGAATATTTAACAAAGACTTCATTTATCCAAAACATTCACTTGTCATTGTAGACAAGTAGGTGTTAATAAGTACCAGAAAAACACCTTTTAAATAGTTTAAATAGTCTTAGCAAATATCTCTTCCTTTCTTAATTGGTGTATGCTACACAGGACATGAATTTCGAATGTACAACCAAATGTTAAAAGTTGTTTCCAAGCCTTACTCTCTCCTCAATGAGACATCAAACTGTTGTCACCCAATCCTTTTTACTTTATTTTTTAGTTCAATACTTTGATCATTCCCCTCTGACATGGTTCCTGCTGTACCAGATTAGCTAGCTGCAAGTTGCTAGCTAGATGAAAAACCCCTTTAATGGGGTCTGTTTAGTACTTCATCTGTAAATCATTTATGTAAAGAAAGTGTAACCAAGTCACAAATTGGCAGACAATTTCTTAGACATTTGTGTTGCTTATGAAATTTTTACCCAACTTTCCCTTCTGCTAAATACTCATTAAAACGTTGATATAAACATTGTTTTAAAAGGAAAACATATAGAAGATTGGAGCAAGCTAACCAAATAGTTTCTTTGAGAAAATAATATACATCTTAAACAAAGGAAATGCAAGCCCTCTAATCCACTGGAAGTCAGTATAGCCACTGATACGGTGCAATAACGAAAAAGACTGCTTGAATTGGAAAGATGGGAGTTGGTACAAGTAGCAGTGGAACTATTTAGATGAGAAAAAGTAACAGATAGAGATGAAGGGAGGAGCTAGGAGAAAGGGTTGCAGCAAGAGACCTGTAAATCTAAGGGAAACCCGGAAAAGCATCTTCCAGTACACAAAGGATTTGAGGAAGGAAACCATGGGTATTATTGCTTGGTTGAGACTATTTCTACATTACTTTTTGCTGGTACAAGCTAGAGCCTTGGAGGAAAAGAGAACTGGGGTTATTGAAGGAACAGGAGGCAAGGTCCGTTGGAGGAATCAAATCTGATTAAAGGTTAGGAAGCAGACAGCTGGGTTTTAAGGTCACTTCAGGAAGGAAAAGTCAGTATTGGAGACTCCCAGAGATCAGTGCTAGTACCATTCTTGTTCAATACTTTCATTAGTGACCTGGAGAAGGGAATGTGCAGCGAAATCTTCAAGTTTATGGACAATACTATGCTCTTTCAGGTTTTCAGTTGCCATACTGATGATGAATAACTGTGAAAGGACCTTGCAAAATTGAATGAGGGGACAAAAATGTGTTAAGTGAACCTCATTATAGATAAATGTACAGCAATGCATCTGCAGAAAACTGACTTAAAATGCACATACTGCAGATCTTGTAGTTGCGGCTCAGAAAAGAGAGAGTTATCACTGATTTCAATTCTCTGAAGCTATTGGCTCAAGGCACGGTGTCAGCCAGAAAAGCAAACAAAATATCAGACATCATCAGGAGGGGTTTTGAAATTGAGACAGGGTATGATTTTGCTGCTATGTAAAACCTTAAAGAACCCACATCTGAAATACATTGTGCCATTCTGGTATCTGCAGAGGACACAACAGAACTATGGAAGCTACAGAGGAGGGCAAATGAAATGATTGAGGGGGTGACAGCTGTTGCAATTCAAGGACAGACTAAAGAGGCTGGGACCTTCCACCTGGGAGAGGTAAAAACTGAACATGGTACACCTGATGTCTGTAAAAAATGCATTTGTTATTCCACAAATGCAGCAACAGTAGATCTAAGGACACTCACTAAAATTAGCAAGAGACAAAACCAGGGAAAATAAGGAATTTTTTACATCTGGATACTGAACTTGTGAAACTGTTGCCACAGGAGGTTGTGGAGAGGAGATAGGTGGTATCTTCAGGTGGCAAACAAGCTTGGAGAAATTCCTGGCTAACAGGGCCAAGGCAGATACTCAAGACCGAGGCAGGGACGAACCTCTGAGATCCCTAATCCAATTGCAGCAGCTGCTGGGAGAATGAGTGTGGAACGAGCTGCAGGTAGTGGCCAGGCTGACGTGCTCTCTTGTGCCGTGAGCAGGGTCTCTGATGTGGCTGGAGACAGAGGCTGGCTAGATAGCTTGACCCAGTAGGACATTTCCTGTGTTTTTATGTTAGACTGGGTGTAAGGGAGGTTTCCCCTGACAGTTCTTTGGGATTTGCTCCAGTTACAATCTAAATAACACATAGAAGGGTCTTGTCAGAGTTCTCTAGGTGAAAGCACAGAGGATGCAGTTCTTTGCATGTTATGGAGTAACTGGGTTTGGATAGACTGAGCAATAAGGAAGCCTTCAGCAGCACAAGGATCAGGGTAATTTTGGTTGCAAAATGGAAGATAAGTAGTTCCAGTAAGTGCTTTAAACTCAGTAGGTTTTAAAGTTCAAGGCAAAAAACTTTCTGTTTATATGGCTCACATACATATTTCGGTTTCTTATGTATCAATTGACACTGTCCTGTTTCTATTCAGAAATTCTTTGTGGTTTTGGCTGCTTAGATGTACTTGTTTCCCTGAATTTTTTCAGGTCTCGATTTTGTTGTTGGCAATGCCTATTTTGTTACTGTGGCTTTCAGTAAGTAAATGACACTGTATAAAGTGGCTCAAAGTGGAGTGTTTTGTAAATTAAAAATATAAAATTTAATTTGGATTTTTATTTATCCCAGTCTTCAAGGTAGCTGTGCCTGGCTAGAGCCCTAAATGTTTCTTTCTGCACTTGATACTTTTGTTTTTCAAATAGTTTTGCTGTCTGAAACATTCTCTTCAGTGCTACACTTGATGTGTTACTGCTGGGGCAAAAAAAGATATTTTCACATCTTCCACATATGCAGATGATGTGGGGCCAGAAGAGTTTCACTATTTTAGAAACATGCAGATCCCAGTGGTTGCAACAGGGTTGCATAGAAGCGTGTATTTTAGTTTATTAACATTTGCATTTGATTCAAGGTGTTGATGATTTTGCTAGTCACAAAGAGGTGTCTACCTTGAAAGCTAAAGATAGATCATGCTTCGGGTTTTTTTAGTCTACTTATATGCAACTTGCAGCATATCACTTCCAATGCTGAGTGGTAACTAGCTAAGAAATGTTCTAAATTTGTAACGTGCATGTTTATATGGTGGACTTTTGCTGGCATATCTCTGTTAGCCAGGTAAATTGTGCTCTGCTGGCTGATCCCACTCTGCCTCACATGTCTGGATTTCTCTGAAATGAGAAAAGATGCTCCTGGCCTTAATTTTTTACATTACCCCATTGCTACAAGTGAGCAGAGGGAGAAGAAGGGAACATGTATCTTTGTTATGGGTGTTTGCATTCTGCTCTGTTTGCTTAGATTGCTAGTGAAGACAGGCTTGTGCTAAACTGTGAACTGGAGTTTGTTTTTGTTGCCTTTGCTGTGGGGGCGGTTACCTCTGCCAGGTGGATAAGGTAAAGAGCAGCCAGCAATAATGTCTTAAATCATTGCAGCAGCTTTCCTTGCCTGAGAGTCAGTGTGTTATATCTAAAAAATGTATTTTTATTAGTGCTACTTGTTTAACTCTTGTGAGGATGAGACTGTGCTAGATTTAGTCTGTCAATATAGCAACATCCGCTTTAGAAGCGTTACACTGATACAGAGTGTGGTATACTTTATAGTATGCAGTACAGTATGTACCCTATTTATATAACACTAGTGTGATATACATATGGTCTAATTGATGTGTAGATATGCTCTGATTGAAATAGCTGTAGGGTGGCTCACCCAGGACAGGAGAACAGGGATTATACTTTATTGATTGGATTATTTCTCACTTTAATTATTCTTACTCTTATGAGTCACTGGTTGGTAATTCTACCTTAAAATCTCAGTACTGTATTTTGTGCAATTCCTCATCCTCCAGCAGACAGAAAAGGTGTAACCCCCTTAAAAAGGTGTTTATAAAGTGCTCTTATACACCAAAAAGTCTTAGAGAAAATGTCAAAACATTGGGCAGAAGCAAAACCTTGCAGCATACTTTTCTGATCCTTGTGAAACCTTTTTTGTGTCATGTAATGTGAACAGAAGAGCCAGACTATTGTGATGTTCTGTCTCCTCCTTCAAATGGTTGCGTGCCTGCATTAGATTTCTGTAGAAAGCCATGATCATGGTGGATCAGACCAAGGCTCACCCTTGAGATGCTGACTAAACAAGTAGGTAAGTGGTGTCACATTCTGTGTTGCTGCAGCTATGTTACCAGTGACACCTGGACTAGCTAGTTTTGAACTAGTTTATGGCTGATGCTAACAGCTACAGTCACTAAAAAGCAGCCAGACCTTGAGTCAGATTCAGTTGTAGGTCTGAGTCTGGTGAACTGGCTGTTTCTGCAGCCTTCCTTTACAAAGGAAATCAGAAAGGTGTTTGTATAAATTTTGCCCGTGAATGTTCTCGAATTCCTATATCTTTGGATGTTTTGGCACTGTTCCTGGATACACACCCTTCCAGCCTCAGGATATAGTACTGAAGGTCTGATTGTGCTGACTTGCGGTGCATCGGAACAGAGATGCTTTTCTGGTGCAGACACCCTCTTCCCCATGTTGGTGTGTTTTCCGTTTTAATACAAAAGCCAACCCCTAGCCGTTAGCCTTGAAAATGGGCACTAGGCAGGGACCTGAAACAATAGCTCCGACATATGTGATGTGCCCATTCATTTCAACAGTCTTAATGCTGATACCTAATTATACTGTAAATGTCAGTGCTGTTAACTATTTCACTGCTCATCAGAAGCATGTTAGAGCAGGATTATAAACAGCTGCAAAACCTATTAGGAGCCAGAGCTTATTTGGTACCACTAGTACCTGTGTGGGAGAGAAGCCACCTCTTTACCTTAATCAAGCAGCCAGTTGCCCTGTTGGGGCAATAAGTTTTCCCACTATTGCTTAATGTTCTTTCCATGTAGCTGCCATTATTTTCTTCTGGTGAACAAGGCTGAAGAAACACATTGAGACATACAGAGTTTATTGAGATATTGAAAATGAGAAGCCCATAAAGCTGATTGAAATAGTCAAATCCAAGTGATGAGAACCTGTCACCATGGAGCTCAGATCATATTGAGAATGTTTGCGCTAAAAGCAGCGTATGACTTCTACAATAGTGGAAGAAGAATAGGTGGATTATTCTGTAGCCAAAACCTGGAAAGCGTAATGTTTAATGGTGTTGAGGGGTTGTACCACAATTATATGATCTTGCCCTTGGGGAAATGCCTAACAGAAAAGAGAAGGGGAGAACAAATGACAACAGAGCATCTGTATGAATTCTTCATAGGAAGTTGGTATAGCTGCTAAAGCAAGGCACACCTAACTAGCTTTTGCTGACTTATTATAGTATATTGCACAGGGTTAAGCTTTTAAACAGTACTACACTAGGCTGTCTGCTTTCCCTCTGTACCTTCTGTAGAGCTGTACAATGTAATGATAAACTGGAGAAAACTGTTGTTTCCTTTTGATCGCCCTTATTTGTAATGTGAAAAGACAAGCCTTCTTTCTATTCTTCATAGTGCAGTTCTGTAATGCCTATTTCGAAAGAGCTACCAATAATGTGACACAGAGTCACTGCAGATTTCCATCTCTGTGCCCTACCTCTACACGGATCAATTCTCCTCATATCCTTGGAAGAGGAGTTGCTGTTTGTCCTTTATTGCTGCCTTAGTACACAGGTATCGGTGAGGAAACTCATTACTAACTGTGAATCAGAGTACTTGTCTTATTTCAGGTTTGTTTCTTATCTGTTTTTTTGTGATCAGTATTTAATTTTCTTTCTTAATTGATGCACTTGTAATACCAGGAAAATTCATGTGGACCTCTTCCCCTTTTGATAAACCAGGAACAAAGAAGAAAAGTTACTAAATATGTACATTGTCACAGTTGTAAGGCATGGGGTTTAATTAAGTTTTAACTAATTCCCTTTATCTTGTCATAGTAATTACGACTGTACAAGTCGTGTCACATTAATATGTGAAAGCAGCACTTTGGCATGGCTGGTCAAGGAACAAAGCCTTTATGACCTGCCTTGTTAAATTAAACCAGAGAGACTGATCAACTTGTATTTTGCTAATTTCTTTGATAAGTTATGCTAAAGACGAAGAAAAGTGCTAAAGGGCCAACACACGTTGGCGCTAAATATTGCTCAACTAAGGCAGCAAGCAAATTGAGAGGAGAGATCTTGCAGACCTTTTAAATTTACACCTAGGGCTTTGATAATGAAAAATAAAATGACATGTAGCAATGAAGTAGCTTAAGTGAATTGATAACGCTTGAACAAATCTAAACTTTATCCTTTTTTGTACGGTAGGATTGGCTACTCTAGAGTTCCAAATAATTTCTCCATCTTCTGTTTAAGCAGAGGATGTCTTCTACAGAACATAACTCTGAAGTTAGCTTGGGTGTGGATTCACAGTACCTTTGCTAGTCTCTACCACCAAATCATCCAGATACTGAGAAGAGGAAGTGCAACATAGTCTTCTCAACCTTTAGTAGGGCATAAGGTCTGCTCCATTTGGAGAAAGCTACTTTTCACAATCACAGGAAAGTTGCTTGAAATGAGTAACATACCATAAATTTGTGTTCTAGCTCACTTTGCAGTAAATTTCCTGTACAAGGAAGCTCCATCAGCAACCTTGTAGCTTAGCTAAGTCATCTTGAGTTTTAGCTTCTGTACTCACTTATGTATGTTTGAACTATATCATGATGGCAATTCATCTCTTCACTACAGTGTGAAGTCGCACTCATAAAAAGTAGAAAAAGAATGAATATGTAACCTTGTGTCAGATTCTACATGTGAATAGTCTGCTTCAACCCCTCGCACCCCACCTCCCATACACATTTTGAAGGAGAAAAGGAGAAGTGCTGTCTTTTTCATGCTATGCCAATAATTACTGGAGGGGTCCCTCACAACCCTTCTGACTGCTGTGTCAATCCCTGTATTTTGAGTCATTTTTCATTATAAATAACTGCAGTATCTGATTCTGCTGTTTTTGCATGAAGCTGCTGTAGGGGCAGTTTTTGAAGACTCCTGGCTGGATTTTTAGCTGGGGTCTGTGGCCTTTTCATAGCAGAGGCTTTAATGAGTTTTGAAATTCAGTCCTCTGTTCCATGAGGAATATGCTGAGTAATAGCAGCATAATATTGCCACCCAGCTTGCAGGCAGATTCAGGAGGATAGCCCTGTTTTCTTTTCACATATCTGCATAGATTTCTTTCCAATATCTTGAGACACAAAGGGACAAATAAAAAACAATTCTTTTTTAGACAATGACATCTAGGAAAAGCATATGTTTTAAGTCCTCCTATCTGTATGAACCGGCACTGGTGGATGGCATTCATCAAAAATAAAAGAAAAATTGTGTAGGCAATTACAATTTGACTCCATTCTGCTGAAGAAGTATGTAAAACTGATAGTAAAAGCATTGGAGGGAAAGATGGGTGGTCTGACTTTGGAAAGTAAATAACCAGGAAAATGAGAACTAAGAATAAAAGGACTATTTACGAGTCTGGAAAAGACGTTGGAGGTAGCCACCTGTTTGTCCACACCAACATTGGGAAGTTGCCTGTAATTGACATGCCACTAAAATGAAATACAGCAGCAAGATGCTTTAAGGGCCTGCAGAGTGTTCAAGATGTGAAAGATTATTTTGTTAAAAAACATAGCAAAGACCACAGAATTCACATGGAGGTAAAAGCCGCAATTTGGAGACACTTGGGTTAACCTTTTCAAAGACGCTGAAAAAGCAAGTGACTGATGTGAACTTCCAGAAAGTTCAATTTTCTGACCATTTCAGTCAACATTTTCTAAAGCATAAGACACCAAGTAACTTTTAGCTGCAAAATAGACACCAAGGTCGTATCTAGGGAATTTGTTTTACAAAATTAATTATATGGGAAAGTAAGCATACATCTACTTTGACAAGAGACCTGTTTTACAGGCATGTATACGTTGGGCATGGACCTAGTTTAAAAACTCTCTGCTCAGAGAATATTTAATCAGACTTCCATGTATTTCCTCTGCAGCTCATATAGAAGTTAAATTGCCCAAGGACAACTTTTGCAGTGGTCAACAGAACGACTGAATATTTCTGGTGAATTAGCTCAGGAGAATTTACAAAGCTCTGGGTTCTGACACTTTCTACTGAAACTAAATATAATTGTAGCTCTTTACTAAGTTTTCAGCACAATGAACGTAAACACCATCCCCCTTCGCTCAGACATGTTCTCTACCTCTAGATTCCCAACTAGCAAGACATAACAAACTTGTGTATTTACTGATGTTGCTGTTTATTGCTGCACAGTCTGCAAACAGGAAGCACCTGGGAGATTAAATCTCCAAGTGGGTTGTTAAAAGGGTAAGAAATACGAGAACCTGACAACTTAGAAGGCAATTTGATATACTGAGACCATATGAAGAATCAGAATTATGAATGAAGCTAGTGATTGGCAGGTTTCTTGCTTGAATAGAGGATTGTGATGAAAATTAGTGGAAAGCAGTGATTCAGAAAAAGTGAAGGTTCTGTCTCGGTTTGTGAAGAGGGAAATCCGGACTACATCCTGGATGTGTCCTAGAATACATCTTCTAGACTTTCATAAATCAAACTTCTTGTGTCTCTATACTTACTGTTAATTGCGATGAAAAGGTATGGAAGCTGCTTTTTGATCTCTAGATGATTATCTGCCGCAAATTATTGAAATGTGAGGCTTTGTGGTTAGAATGTGGACACCCTTTTGTTTTTGGGGAAAAAAGTACATTTTAGAATAGTTTTCAAAGCATCCATATAATTGTTAGAGTTTCTTTTTCAAAACTGGAATATTTATTTTTTGTGCTTGAGTTTTAAGTGAATAGGCTTTTTAGTTTTGTTTCGGCTTGCTTTCTATTAAAGAAAGATTTTTCACCAGCTGACTCTGCATTAATCTAAGCAATGAAAGACTTTAATCAGATGCTGCAATGTGCCCATTTCCTGCAGGCTCCTAACATGAATTGGAACCTGCTGGAAACAGAAGCTGACTTTCTCGGTAAGTCGTTGTTCAAAGTGAGCAGGAGATTTCAGGAGTGGCACCTTTTATTCCCCAGTGGGAGCTGAACCCCTACTTCACTAAAGCCAAAAAAAAAAAAAAAAAGCAGAAACACCAAAAGTGAAATCAAAGGTTAAGGAAATAAAGCCTGAAAGTGAGAAGGGGGGTAGGGAGAGGTATTAATGCAGGTCTGATGGAGCCTGCTCTGCAGAATCATGCTTTTTACTTCAGGCACTCCTACCTGCTTGCAGAGCTTGTCAGTGTAGAGTGTCTGCAGTGAAAGCATTCCCCTGCTTCCACCTTGACAGCCAAAATAGGTTGTTTGCCATAATATTAATTTTGTTTCATCACTGAGCAACTAATAGTTTCTCATCTTTAGCTGGTCCCCTGTAAATGATTCAATTCATCATCTAAGTCCACAAAAGAACCCAAACTCATCTCTGGAAGTTCAAGTCTGAATTTTGAATAATCTACTTTCCAATCAGTATTATTTCATGATTTCTAACATTCTCTGCCCACCTCCCATAAAATCGGTAATATATTCAAAGAAAAAATTTTGTACTTTGGAGGATTTCCTGTAAGAATTTTGTTTCTTTGGAAGAAGATGAAAAACAATATGCAGTTTCCTAACATTAGCTCCATCCCAGTGCATTTCACTGATCCTCGAAAGGGAAGAGATTTATATTTCCAGTCCCCACTTAAAGGAATATTTGTTCAATAACACCACCCCACCCCTCCAAAACAAACACAAATCAAACCCTACAAATAAACCCCCAAGCCTTTACAGCTTGGAGAATAGGACTCATAAAATATGTGTTGCAGAGCCTAACCAGTGTGAGACAAAACCAGTGGAACCAAGAATAAGAGATGCAGAAAGAACACTTGTGTCTGTACATTTAGCGGAAGGGAAATAGCAATAACTATATTCTAATTGTACGATGTTCCTTTTAATTCGTAAGGGTTAGTACTGAAGTCAAAGACTAGCCTAGAAAGCCCCTCCATGCATGTCCTGCTTACTCAGCTCAGTGCAGCAGCTGTTCCAATAAGCAGTCTGATGTTCAGCACCTGAGAATTTGCTCTCTCCTTCAGCCAGGATTGCAAGCTCAACAAAATGTATAAAAGCATGAAGTTTCATAACTCTTTCTCCCTAATGCAATAGCCATAGGAAATCTGGGTTATGGTGTATTCATTAGCTTTTCAGTAAAATTAATTTTTGTAATTTGAGGCTTTTCTTTTTTCTCAACACAATGAAAATATCTTCTGTGTGTCCAAAAGGAAGGGTTTAAAAGAAAAAGAAGGGACAGGGGAAGAGTATGAAAGAAAGATGGTGCTGATTCTGACCTCCAAATAGCTTGCTAAAGATAAACTTTCCATGCTTGTAGCTTACAACCAGCAGGCTACTATTATTTATGGATAAAAATGATGAAATAGAAAATTTGTCTTCATTATGTTTTTCAGTTTTATTTAAAAAAAAATAAAAAAATATTTATTTCTCTCATTCTCAGAACTTTAAATTCACATAAATTATAACTGCTCTTGAGTGGACTTCTCTCCAAGCTGCTAGGTTTACTCTTCCAGTTTTATCAGCTCCAGCAGGTTTCGTATGACTCTCACTATATTTATCTCAAATTCCTGGAGTCATGGGACTTATTGCTTTCTCATTATTGCATCAGAAATGTTGGCTTAAACATACCCAGAGATTTCAGGAACAAGAATTTAAAAAAAAAAAATCCTAAACTTACTTTTAGTTAAATCAAACATGCAAAACTTTAAAGCCACTTAGGAAAAGATGTACTTCTGATCTAAAGGAATATTTACATATTTTGTCTATATTGTATTCATTCTCCCCAAAGAGTGGCATTGCTTTCTTAGATCTGACACACTGTCCGCCTGTTCCACCTTTTCCAGGTTTTGGCTCTAAGTTGGTTCTTGGCTGCTTCTACCCAGCCTCCTCAGTAGCTGTGATAGCTCAGCGTGGCTCATGGCAGTTGGGTACACGAAGGATGTAGCCCAAGAAACAAGAAAGGTTTTGCGAAAGCGTGAGATGTTAGAGCAGTTCCAGCAAAGAGCCCATCGAAGGGTGGTTAGAACCTTCTTTTTGAGCAGGCGTCCTAATAAGTCTGAGCACAAAAGAGAACTCTCTTGCCAGGCATTAAACATCTGGGATGGGCAGGTCTGAAGGAGGAGAAGGGAAATGGGGAGGGGAAGGACTGTGTGAAAGTAATATCTCAATGGATGCAGCAGTTATTCCTCAAATGTTGCATTGCTTTTTATCTTAACTGTTTAGCAGTCACCAGAAATAAAGTTAAACCATGAAAAAATTCTGCTGGGGATGAAAGCATAAAAAAAAAAGCAGTAATGTATCATCAATTTCTTTTATGATTTACTGCAAAAAAAAAAAATGTTTCAGGAGCTGTATGAGCAAGAAGACATTGCTGTCAGCTCTGTAGCTGTTGCTCTCAGAAAAATCTTTGTGTGCACCAGAAAAGATCAAAGCAAACCCATCCTTTGTACTGGAATAAAAGATGGATTTGGAGATTGCTAACTGATTTACCAGGATTTCTAAGAGTTTCTGGGCCTGTTTCCTGTGAGGCTTCAGTGAGAGTTTGCTGTACTAATTGTTCTGGTCACAGTAGACACTTTCTGTTATGCCTCATATAGCAAATGACTGCTGTCTGAAAGGGGAGTGATTCTGAGAGAGAATTTGGAAGCCAAGATTTTTTGTGTTTGGCATTGCTTTAGAACAAAAGGGCTGAACTTACAGTGAAAATTATCGTCTTCTGTATTTGTGCACTTTTAAGTCTGATATTCCTAAATGTTGTTGCTTGGATGAGGGAAGATGGTCCTTAAAAAAGAATCAGTAGCAGTATGTGTTACTACACTGCGCTTATGTGTGGTGTTATTTGAATATTGATAACTGTAGTATTAGAACAGAATTTGACAGCCTTTGTACTATCTAGTTCTGTACATCTCACTTTTATTTTGTGACTCTCTTCTTCCCCTTTTGTCTTGTCTATAAGTTTCTTGGAGTAAGGGGATTATCTCTTATTATGATGATTGCACAGTGATGAAACTATCAGAAATTCATTTCTCCAGAGGGTTTCCTAGACAGTGCTGTTATATGTGAAGTCATCTAGCATACAGGTATGGTCAGGTTTTACTTCTTCAGCGCAAGTGTTTTGTATCTATATGCAGGTGATAGTCTTAAAGTTTTTTTGGATCTCATTATTGTTTCCGTGGACATCTGTATGCTATCTGTATGTTCAGTGTTTTGTGGTCATGCTACAATGTTAAAAATACAGGCTGTTGTAGAGAGGGTTGTCAGTTGAGGCAAGTAACACAAACACCACAAGTGGTGCATTTATCAAGCTTGGTGAGTTCATTATTTGGGGGGGGGGGCTGTGAGGGGGGGAATTTTAGTTAAATTATTTGAAAGGACAACCTATTCGGAATGAAACGAGATTCAATGGTAAATGAAGATTAATAAAATGAGTATGACATACCTTCAACTGATAATGAGGTTTATACAGATATGCACTGTTTTCTTTTGTTCCAGTGATCCCAAGTACACATAACCAGCCGAAATGTCTAAAATTTAGCATTAAAATCAGCTCTAGCTTCGCTGGTTTGTTGTAACAAGAGGTCACTTTTGTCTGAAACTCAGCAACTTTAGGGAAGAGTTGCTGTTTAGCTTGGGAATGTCCTTTCATTTTCTGTCTCTTCCAGTTCTAAACATGAAGTTCTCTGCGTTTGCACATGGTGCCACCTGATGCAGGTTAAATGTCAGCACTGTGGCAGCTAGCTTCCTTTAAGGGACCGCTACTAATGATAACTATTGATCCAGTGGTCAGCATAGCTCAAAGCAAAGATCAGCTTCAATGCTTTTCCCTTCTCCTGCCCTCTCATTTATAGCAAAGTTGCCCTCAGACATTGCTTTCATGCTTGGGGATGAAACCTACTTATTGGTGAAGCACCCTGTGCATTCATTTATAAGATTTTACTGCTACATTAGTGTTACAGCTTCATAGCTAGAACTTTCACAAGAAGAAACCTTTAATATGATATGAATATATCCCCAGGCATTGTTCATGACCTCAGAAGTGAAGATCTCACCCATTGGCACAATGTTGTGTAGAGCCAAGGTGCTTATGTGCTGGACGCGGGGTAACTTCTATTAGCTAAAAGAAGTTTTAGAGTGTTATTACAAAATAATGATGGAGTAGTTATGCTGTATATCCTCTCAGTATTTCTGTTTATTACCATATTATTAGAATATTAAAAAATTTTAACTTTAAAAATATTTTTCTAAAGGGAACTTACAAATAACTCAAGTTGACCTTTGGCTTTTAAGGAATCCAGAGTGATCCTAAGTAAACCAACAGGCTTTGATTCTTCATTTTATGGAGCACATTGAAACTGAAGTGAAAGTCATGCAGTGAGTCTGTGGAATGCCTTGCCTCAAATTTCCGTATCTGTGTGTTGTGTGTGTACATATATTTATATGTGTATATTATGTTATGTATGTGTACTTAGTGGATTTAAATAGTGACTGGACAAATTAATGGCAGAAACCCACCCAAATCCATCATCAGTTCAGGTACCCTTTCACTCAGTAGCAAATACATTGAGGCTGGAGAATACCCTGGGCAAGTAACTCTGCATGTTTTCATGTTGTTGGCTACCGCAGGGTACTAACCGGACTCGATGGACCTCTGCTATAAGTGCTTTTCACCAGTATTCTAGAAGGCAAAATATAACTCCGTCACCCAGTGGATGGAAATTCAGTCAAAAACAATGTAGTTTCAGTGAACATCTACTCTGCTTTTATGAATGGAGAGTCAGAAAATTCTATAAAATATTGGAGTTTCAAGACATTTTCTTGTTTGGACTAAGGAAGAAAACCTTAGAAAATATGACTCCTTACCCCCCTCACCCTTCTAAAACTGAAAGAAGAAAGGAAATATGAAAATCTGAATTATTTTTTTCCACCACTAAAATAATCTTCATCATAGAGTGAGGTCTGCATGTGGTGCTATGGAGGCAGAATTTGTTACTTATATCGTTAACTTGAGTAAGTAATTCGGAAACTAGTCACTGCTGAATGATTTTCCTCTTGAATGCCTATTATGCAGTTTGAAATTTAAAAGATTTGAACCATACTTTTTGCTGCTAAGTCCTGCTGAATAGCAAGTGTTGTATATGAAATAGTCATGATAAATAATTTGTTGTAAAAAGACAAGAATATCCATCAAACAGTAATAAAATGTAACCTGGTAATTTCAAAAGGTTCCCACACAGAACTGCCTGGAATGTGGTGTAACATCTGTAAATGCTTCTGATGCCTGGGACCCTGTTCTTGACACAGACTTTGTCCTGAAACAGCCTTTTTCATTTAAATTGTGACACAAAGAGATAAACCAATGGAGAGAGAAGGAAGATGACTGGTAATTTTGAACCATTAATGTGTTAGGCATGTCAAAATTCCCCATGGAGCCACACAGTGCCTTAACCAAGGATCAACTGATACTGAACCATAAACTAAAGATATAGCAAAATTGCTGTGAAATTCTAATAAAAAATTTTTCTTCCGAAGCTACACTATCAAGCAAAACTTAGAAGAAGAAAATGTTCCATGGCTGAAGATTGATTAAAGGCCTAATACAGAATGGAAGAAAGAAAATAATGAAAATACAAAATAATGCAGAAATCAGAACTGTCAGTGCTAAGGATGATAATAACCTTACTTCTAAGTCACCAGCTTGCAGAGCCCTTGTACTTCATAAGTTTTTCCTTTCTGTGAAGATAATGCCATTGAAATAAATGGGATTGAGTCAAGGTGAGGGTGGGGTTAATCATTTGATCAGAACAAGAAGAGATAAACCTCAGTTTAACTAAGATTCAAATGAATAAATCTAGGGATTGACATTATGGTGGTTAACACCAGAAAAAGGACTGTCTCCTTTTGGGACACGAGTAGACTCTGGCTGGAAATGATGGTCTAGCATTTAACCAGGTTGAAAAAAATGTCTCTAAGTAATTAATCTGGAGGGATAAGGCTTCATTTATTAAGGAAGCTCCAGTGTCCCCTATGAAAAACATCAGTACTCAGTCAACAACTCAGCTGTTAGCTGTAAAATGTAAGGAACAAATTCAGTGAATGGTTGTTATGATTGCGAGTATGTTTAAAATAGAACCAGGAAATGCACTGTAAAAACAAACAAAAAAACCCCCAAACAAACAAACAAAAAATCGGATCAGCAGAGTTTGTAGTTTACTTTTGTCTAAAAAAGAAGAAAAGCTAAAGAGTAACTAAAATAAAAAGGCAGAAGTAACAGTAAAGATGGTATGTCTGTAGTATTTAGTAATGCTGGGTGTATTTGTCCGATAAGAACAGGAGCTAAAAGCTCTCAAAACGGAAAAATATATATAAACAGTAATTCTTTATGAAATTCCAGTACAGAACTAAGTCTTTAGTTTTTACCTTAAAGTCAAAGCTACTGTTGCTTACGTGATGTTGTGAGGTACACATTCCCAGCTGTAGCTTTAACATCCATTTACATTCATGGAGCCAACAGTGTCTCTACCAGTTTGCCTTAGCAGACCAATTGAGAAATGCTGATAGATGGTCCTAGAGAATGTTAATGTTACAAAACACCTTGGCATACACAAAACTGTTTGTGCTTGACCCTATAATGTAATCTGGAAGTGAAGTATTGTACTAAAATTTTTAAAAAAAGTGCTACTGTTTGCTGCAGCAAAGTGAACTGTGTTTGAAAACCACTAAAACTGACCCAAGGCTTGACTCAGTACACTGTGGTCTCAAAGGGTCTGTGTGTTGCCTGGTGAGCTGGAGCGAAAGCACTCATCCTTTAACTGTTGACCTTCTGAAATGCAGCATGATTATTCTTCAAATGTTAGTTACTTTTAAAGAAGGAAGTGTTTGCTAATATTTTTTTCTAACAGTTCTAAAAATGAGAACCTTAATAAAGACGACTGCCACGGGATCAGTCTCTCTGAATGGATGTGGGAATTCTGGCCCTGAAGCATCAGAGGGCTATACCTGGGGGCTGTGCAGGACAGTGTTTAGCTGGCAAGTTCTGAGAGGCCAACAAGCAGAAGGCAGACCACCAGCAGGGCACTCTGTGTCAGGAAATTATTCACTTCCCTGCAGTAATCTGCTTCCTTGACTTTGTCCTACATATTAGGGTACTTGATTTTTCAGAAACTTCTCTGGGACAAAAGGAATTCCTATGTGACCTTTTTTGGAGTGACAGCTGGCATTATTCACCCTTCTTCATGGAAACCAATAGAAAACTCTTGTTCTATTAAGTTCAGCTGCTAAATATACTGACTTCTTAATTCACTTCATAAAAAGGAGATATTACCGGTGACATCAGGAGAGGAGTGATGTCTGGATACTTTTGGTTGCTGTGCATACTGTTAAAGAAGGAAGTATTAGGCTTGACAGCCTCTTCAAATTTCTTTCTCCTGGCCTGTTTAAATAGGACATCAGGTGGTTTCACTGACCTCCCCAAAATAGATTAAGCAGAAGAAAACAGGCTCTGCTGCAGCCAGCCTGTGGAAAATCAATGAGCTGCCTTGGTGATGCAGCTAAAAACAAACAAACAAACAAAACCAACCCCAAAATCCACCCTGTGACTTTGAGCTTCACAGACTTTGCCCGGCTAAGCAGCCATATGGTAGAATTTGAAGTACCACTTTTGGGAAAGGCCCAAATGTGACTGCTACTGAAGCAAAAACTTCCTCATTGGGGGCATCCTCCACAGCTGCATTATTCAGGACAGCAGCATTAAAGATCTTTTTTAAACATGAACATAATTTGGTTGCTTGGCATATATATCTTTATATATTTCAAAAATATGAGATTGAAAAGAAGCATCTAATGTGCAGTGCTATTCAGGATGCATTTATTATGAAACCTATTTAGGCCAAAAGTTAGGTTATATAAAACTTAGATTATAGGAAACCTTTTTAATATTTCAAAAGTCAAATGAAATAGTTCAACAAATGAAATTAATTCTACTAGTTAACAAAAACAACGGCCTGAATTATAAAACTTGCTATGTTTTGTTCCTATCCAAACCATTTTTTACTTTATAGAGCTTCAGAATTATAGTGTATTTTTCTTCTTTTTTTCTTTTTTTTTTTTTTAATGCATCACTGACCTGATGCAGAAGCACATGTAAAGGCTGGGGACAAAAGGTCTTGGCTGTGGAATGAACTTCGAGAGGAGATTAGGTGAATTGAAACTCTGACCATCTTTAAGAAAGGCTTTAAAACCCCTCCATCTGATAAAGTCTTTCCATCAAAACTAGAATGTCACTCACAACACCAAGCACTCACACTTCTGAAATAATAATAATTTTCTAAAATCTCAACAAGAGCAGAGCTTTTTCACAGCCTCAACAAACAGAAGGGCCAGAAATTCCACATGGTTTACCAGAGACTTCTTTAGTGCTAATCTGCTTTATGTGGAAACATTCACATTCTCCAATGGCTGGTGACAGTACAAACACTCAGATCAGAGGAAGAGGGTTTTTAATGCAGTAAGAATTTTTTTTTTTTTTTTATTGTCTTGCCTTTCAGAAAAAATTCTGTAGGCTTTCACAACTACTGATCACTTACAGCATAAGGGAGGCTGAAGCCTTGTGCTGGATGAAATAATTTCAAAATGCCTGACTCTGATACATATAAAAAAGACAAGAATGTGATGACTTTTTTATAGAATTATTTTAAGCAGAATTACGTTTTCTTAAATATTTTATACCAGGAAAGTGAAACTGAATATGAAAAACACTTGACTTAGAGCCAAGTCCTTTCTCCAGGGTCGTGGCTTTATAGCTAAACTTAATGTAGAATTATTTCATGGATGCTGGGAAAAAGAATCCTTCAACTTGCTGAACAGCAGCAAAATTATTCTTTACTTGTGACCTCAGGCCTCTGCTGCAGCTTGGCAGAAGGTAACATGCATTGGACTAGCTCTTGACTTCTGCTGTCCTCTCCTCCTCACCGTACCTCAGCACAAGATTTGATGCAAAGAAAGTTCAAAGGAGGATAAAGAGGCAATTTTGCAGATGCTTGCGGGCACTGCTCCAAGTGTGGGCAATAGCATGGAAAAAATGCAAAGGTGTTTTTTGAGAAGATTTTAAATGGGCTGGATAGGCTAATCTAATAGATCAAGTCCAGTTGTCCTCTCAGCTGTGAACAGATGGATTTGGAAGTGGTGATGAGTGGTATGCATCAGATGGTGTATCAGATAAAGACAGAAAAAATATTACATAATGATCTAATATCACATTTAAAATAATATGACCAAGCTTCTAACTAAGTTGTGTTATGGAGAAAGAGGAGGTCCTATGTAGTTCCATTGACCTCTACAGTCGGTCCCTTAGCAGGGTAATAAGTAACTTCATATTCATTTAACCAATAACCCCATTCGAAGTGCAGAATAGCCAAATCAAAACTCTACAAATCTTAAGGCAGACCTCTAAAGAGCTGTGAGGTTAGCCGGTATATGTGTACATATGTGCATTTATATACAAGAATATGAATTTATGTGCATGTGCTTCAAATATTTATATGTATTTGCTCATTTTGGTGTGCCTTTTGATTTTGAGCATTCCTGTCTGGCTCCAAAGTGTTGCTCTGATAGGATTATCGGCTGTTTTGGTCTGCCTGATGTTGTGAGGCTTCCAAAATTATAATTAACTCTGTGCCTCTCCCAACCTGCAGATCATTGCAACAGAACTGACATCTGCCTTTCCTCAATCCTGGTGCCCATTCTGAGAGGACTGAAGCTTCTCTTATTGTGGATGAATGATGTAGTTCCCATATCAGTTCCATCTCTAGATCCAGAAATTCACCTATTTCAGCATTGCCACTTTCAGTTGCATTGTTGCTCTTCCTTCAGGCCCTGAGTTTCTCCAATTCCTTGAAAAGCCTTGAAGAAGTGATTAGGATCCTCAACTTCTCCATAAAGCCTGGTGTTAGAGAGGGCAGGATAAAATACTTTTTTTCTCAACAAGAACCATATACAGGTGGGAACAGAACCTTAAAAGGCTGAGCTGCTTCTGCTGTCTTGTACTGTCTCTCTCCAATGAGAAAAGTGTCAGCCTCTGGGAGCTTGGTTTGGGAAGGGGAACCCCACTAACCTTGTTCATCAGACCTGCTTCTCTGCTTGACTTGCCGTAAATTCCCTTCCACCCTTCCAGTCAGCATGGAAATTTTTGCTAGTTTTGGAGCTTTTCTTCTCATTGCTGCATTAGCTTGTCTCCACCCGAGCTGGCACAAAAATCGTTGTGGAGTTTTGGAGCCTTTATATAGCACAAGATCTGCTTGCTCAATGTGGGTTCTGTGTTAATGCCCAGTAAAACTTCTCAGTGTTATAGGGAATGGTGGAGCTTTCAAAAAGGAGATGCAGCTCAGGAAGAGCTTAAGATCTGTCTGTGAGGCATGTTGTTGTGATAACACTTTTGGGTGTACTAACTAGAGCAACCAAACCCATACATTAGAAGGAACAGCCAAAAAATGGCAGTCAATCTTGATCGCTGCATTTTTCTGGTGTGTAAGAACAGCAGAGTTACCACTGCAAAAACAAAATCATATCCTTTTCATATAAACAAAGCAAGCATAAGCAAAAGGAAAATCATTAGGTGGCCCAACATGTGTAATGTTAGACTTGTACACATAGTGTACTTCAGATGTACTCTGCAGGGGTATAATGTGGTGTATTTAAGCAGCAAGCATTGTCACAAGGCTGCCCACAGTAACGAGCTTCAAGGATTCAAGAGATGCAGTAATATGAAATTGGATGAATAGCTCAGTGGTTACACATATGGAATAAAAAGCGATTGTAAGTGGAGTTATTTCAATTTAGGTAAAGTAGTAAATGGGGTCCCCAGGGATCAATACTTGAATTTCTACTGTTTCTAATCTGTAAAAATGCCCTAGGTAAAAAACCTCACTGCAAACCCATACAATTTTCTGGTGAAATAAACATGGGAGAAGGTGGAGTACGGAACAGTCAATGAGCAAATGTAGCTTTGAACTAGGTCAGCATATAGAAAACAGAATCTGTTACAGAATGTATACCCAAGCAGATGGGATCTCAGAACTGGGTAAATCTGACAGGAATAGAACTGTATTTGGTTAAGAAAAATTTAGAACGGAACACAAATGAATTGTGGTAGAAAGCAAGAAGGATTCGGTCATTGTAGGTAGGCTGAAATGCTGGCGACGGACTCTGATAAGTATAGTGGCAGAAACTAATATATCTCCAGTAAAGGAAAGCAGAAAAACGTGCTAACTCCAGTCACTTTTGGAAAAAGCAATTCCAAAATAATTTAAACATGAAACCTGATCTAGCTTACTCTGCACCCTGGAGAAAGCTAGGGAACTTTGAGATGAGTGCTGGCAAAATCTACTGCGACCAATTTAGAAAATCTCCAGTGATCTATCCCAAAAATCTGAGCCAGAATCAGTCGTATTCCACAGTGCCTTCCAGCAAATTCTAGCAAGGGGACTTTGAAGAAACAAAAGGCAGTGTCAGAATTTAAAAGTATTATATAAAACACTTTTCCCTATGGATTATTCACCTTACTCGAATTTGTTATGTGCTTTGCTGAGTTAATGCTTTTCTTATTTGTTATTTTTTTATATGGGATTTACATTTCTGTCATTTTACTTTGTCTTAGTTGTAGCTCTGCCAAAAATTGCCTGGAGTTTCCAGTCACATTCTTCTAAAATACAATCTAAATAAACCTAAGTATCTTTTACATGACCAAACTTCTGTGTTTTCAGATATAACTGGGTATATTACAGAGTGAAGAGCTGTCCCTGAAGAATAACTATGAGCAGGTCAAAAGCTTATGGGTAAGAATCAGAGAGAGAGGCAACAAAGGGAACCTAGTGGTCTACTACAGGCTGCCAGATCAAGAGGAGCTGACAGACGAAGCGTTCTTCCTCCAGCTCCAGGAGGCTTTGTGCTCGCAGGCTCTCGTCCTACTGGGGGACTTCAACTACCCCAACATCTGCTGGAAAAGCAACACGACAAGCTGTAGGCAATCCAGCAGGTTCCTAGAATGCATTGAAGACAACTTCTTAAGCCAGGTAATAAGCACCCCTACCCGAGGGGATGCGATACTAGACCTGGTGGTCACCAATGCGACTGACCTCGTTGGGGATGTCAAGATTGCAGCAGCCTGGGCTGCAGTGACCACGCCCTGGTGGAACTAATGCTACTGAGGGAAATGGGAATAACAAAGAGCATAGTCAGGACCCTAAATTTTAGGAGGGCAAATTTCCAACTCATCAAGGAGATAGTCAGAAGGACTCCCTGGGAAACGGTCCTCGGGGACAGGGGAACAGAACAGAGCTGGCAGGTCTTTAAGGATGTATTCCAGAGAGCGCAAGAGCTCTCGATCCCCAAGTGTAAGAAGTCGGGCAGAGAAGGGAAGAGACCAGCATGGCTGAGGCAAGAGATGCTGGTCAAACTAAGGAAGAATAGGGAACTGCACAGGCAGTGGAAGCAGGGACTGGCTTCCTGGGAAGAGTATAGGGAAGCTGCCCGGTTGTGTAGGGATGGGGTCAGGAAGGCCAAGGCACAGCTG
>Ga0065711_1000275_pt1 | contig 76387 bp, 27 predicted proteins | sample Hoacrofraction12_FD_59098 | JGI IMG/M metagenome (GOLD analysis project Ga0065711, IMG submission 59098) | Hoatzin crop microbial communities from Cojedes, Venezuela - Epithelial fraction 12 v2 (version 2) | ecosystem: Host-associated > Birds > Digestive system > Esophagus > Crop | place...
AGGTCCTGTGCAGCCTACTGTAGGTGACCCTGCTTCGGCAGGGGGGTTGGACTAGATGACCCACAGAGGTCCCTTCCAACCCCTACTATTCTGTGATTCTGTGATTCTGTGATTCTATGATTAGATGGCTTCCCTCTTTTTTATTGGTAGTGACAAAATTTGTTCTTTATCAGGTCTTCCAACATTTTATCTATGCTTCACAGTTTCTCGGAAGTAACCCTCAACTGCAAAGGCATCTGTGTTTTGGTACAGTGTACTTGTTAGCTATTTTTACACCTTCTCTCTCACCTCTAATTACACTCAGTGCAGAGTTTAATGTTTTTATGGCAATCGTTAAAGGTTACGATTGGTAACCGGAGGTTACCATTCCATTTTATGCTCTGCTTTTTGTCGGGGATACCCTGATAGACTATGACCTGCTTCGATGATGCCAGCCAAGATGCTTAAATGATTACTCTCTGTTTTATTTCTGGCAAAGTAAGCTGGGATAGCTCATTTTCATCTTCAGTTGAAACTCTTTAAGACCACCTAGCTCATTTTGACTGAAATGAGTTAGAAGGCACTCATATCATGATGTGAAGGAGAAAGTGATTAGCAGCTGGAAACAGGATAGGGGTCATTACCTCTGCAAGCAACACAGCTGGAGAAGGAAGAAATCATGTGTTCTGGCTTCAGTTTTCTTCTAGCTGAGAAAATCTAGCATTGCAAGAGATATGAGCATTGAACACTGGACTTTTTCACAATTTTATTTTCCAAAACATCTTGTAGTCAGCTAATACACCCAGTTCTTTCTTTTCCCCTGCTGCTTCTATCTAATTAACTATTGAAAGTAGAGGAAATTTCACAGGTTTGCCCTCTGCAGCATAATGTTATTTTTTCTCATTTGTCTGCATCTCCAGTTCTCAAGATTATTGTGTTCTTTCTATATGATATTCTTACACCTACTACTTTGAATTATTTTTCTGAATGTGATGTCATATGCAACTATCGTAAGCACGTCGTTATGGCTTTATATGGACATTAATAAAAGCATTAAACACAATTGCGTGTAGTTTCCTTCAGCACAGTCCACCACAATCTAATTTTTAGCTGTTGATTTACCCCCAGCACATTTTGTTTAGTAATCCTATCTTCTCCAGCTTTACTGATCATTTATGAGTAAAGGTAAAGGATGTGTCTTTTAGGAATGATGCAGAGAACGTCTTTCTGAGGTGCATGTGACACCCTGTGATGAGGTCAAAAAAAGCTGAAGGCCACAAAAACTGAGGTAGATCTATTTCTCTGACAAAGGAAAAGTGCTGTAGAAGCTATGTTTCAGTGATTCCGCCAACATCTTCATTTATCGTTACGTCCTGTTCCTCCTGGCATTAATTGCAGAGCTTTCACAGAACTTCAATGGAAGAAGAATCATAATATCAAACAGGCAAGATCTCCCACAAAGTGAAGCTCTGCATAGGAAGATCTCTAGCACAATTCATTGAGCAAATACTGGGAACACCTACATAAGCTTCAAAGTCAATAGAGATAAAAATTTGAACCAGGAACAGCTTTTCAAGAAAAGTCATAGAATGCTTGAAATCTGAATGGGAGAAGTAATGAGAAAAAAGATATTATAAACTGCATACTCTGAGATAGGTTGGAAGACCCCTTTATTATGGTGTCTAATTTATTTGACTAATCCTAGAAAGGTCTACTCTATGGTGACAGGCACAGAAATTCACATATTATTTAATACTTCTCTTTGTCTCATTGTAAATACAGTTCTTTGTAGAGAATCATGTTTTAGGAAACTGCTTTCAGTGAATTTCAGGCAGCGGTATGAGAAAATAATCATTCTTGGCCAGTTCTTATTGCAGTGATGGTTTGTGTTCTCCGCTAGCTTTAAAAACCATGAATAAAATACTCTATGGAAACACACGAAAGACCCTTTACATGTTGGGTGGTAACACCATTTCAAGGTTCTAATTTTGAAAAAGGATGACCTTTACAACTGAGGGATGGCCCTTCACAACCCTATGTGAAAAGGACTTACGCACAGCTTTTCAGTGAAGGATAAGTGATGCAGTCATTCTTATTGAGAAATGTTGAGAATTAATGAACATATTTTCACCTGCAACAGAAGTACAGGCACAACAATACCCTATCTAATTGTGAAACCAGAAAATAAGGTTGAGGCTTATGTAATAAATACTCAGGATGGAAAACTATAAACAGAAAGAATATTGTATTGCCATTATTCCAGAAAACACCACTAGAGTTTTGGTTTCGGTTATGTATATAATCTAGCTTGACCTTTCCTTATAAAGTAAGTTTGCAAGTTTTTATCTCACCATTAGGTACCTTAACAGATAGTACATTCATTGTGATGCTTTCTTGCATTTGTACACCATTGTTAAATCTAATAAAGATAGTCTAGATTATGAACATAAATCCAAGCTTCAAGATCTGAAAATAAGACAATTTCTGTGCTGCTATTTTGTTGGTATACAATTTAAACAGTTCCATTGGGTTTGGCTTCTGCTTTTAAACTGGATAGTATTCAGGCTAATGCTCCGTTAGGAGATATGCTGCATGGTATTCAGGCTAATGCTCAGTTAGGAGATATGCTTTCTGTAATAATGGAGAGACCAACCAGACACAGTTAGCACAACCAGAGGTTAGCACAAGTGCTATTGTTTCTGGATGTGATATATTTTTCTCCTTGGCATAAGAAGTCAGATTTTCTTAGCATAAAGTTAATTGCTAGCAATGGGCTCCCTGAGAAATGTTTTGCCAGGAAATTAACTGCATGTATCATTAATGAAGTCAGTGCTTCTGCATCACTGTTCATACAAAATATTCACATAAATAAAGCAATAAACCGAGAAGAATCTATCAAAGTAAATGTGCTTAAATACTTTTCTCCAGAAGGACAAAACTGTAAAAATATTGTTGCATTTCACAAATTTTTCTGATTTTTGCCTCTTTTCTCCCAGTAGCTTTACCTTGCTTCTCGCTGTATCTTAATCCTTAGAAGTACATTTTTGTGATGAGTACCTGGCTCAGATTGAAATAAGCTGGAAAGCTTCACCAGACGTAGTTCAGCCTATTCTGAGAGTCAGATGAGGAAAAAGTGGTTTTGCACAATAACTTTCTGGTCATTAAGCTTATTTATTCTCTTTGAGAAACCAGTAGAGCCATAAAATCAAGTGATGGAGATCAGATTTTCACCATTCACATGAAAAACAGCTCTTGGTTAACCAAGTCGTGAGTCATCCAAGAAGTCTCAGTTTATACACACCATACAGGAACCTGTTAAAACTTTGACAGTAAAATTTAGCATGCACTAAGCATACCCCAGCTCCTGGTGGTGTAAATGTGTGTGTTCATGTTGTGCAGAACAGGACTTTCCCTGAAAATAACGCAGTGGGCCACAAGTGCTGGATAAAGATATCTTTTTCTCTCTCTCTTACTCTCAGTGATTCCAGACATCTCATTCCTGCCACTTCTCTTACTTTCTGTAGTCAATCTACCTGTTTTGAGAGTTAAAACAGTTGAATGCCACCTTGAAGAAGACACTTGTTAATGATCAGTCACTGCCAGATTCCTCTCTAACACGAGGCAAATCAACTCAGTCTTCACCAACTACTAATGATTTTTTTCCTGTACTAGAATTACCCAGGACCAGCTAGCATGCTTTAAATACATATCTTAATGTGAATGTGTCCAAACTGTAATTCTGAGTTCTTCTTTTTCAAAACCCTCAAGGATACACAGAATTGCTGCAGGCTCACAGGTGCACTTGACATTGGCTGGAACCACAATCTGAACAATCGAGCTATAAGAAAGTCTAGGTGCTTAAGTGGATGTTGTTCTTCACTCCTCTGTGTCTCAGTTCTTTGCAAATGAAGCAGAGCCAATGTTGCCCACTTCACTTCAGGTTATGAAGATAAGTTCTTCGTTAGTGTTTTGAAAAATACCAGGTGATGTGATGTAAACAGCAGAGAAACAACAAGAGTAAACTTGTAATTCTGGATGCAGAATTTGAGTTGGTCAGGGCCCACTCACTAAGGAATTCAGATAGCAGTACTATTTATTCACTGAGTCTCTTCTTAAAGACTATTAAGATATATAGGATAAAAGCTGCACAGGCAGTTTCTTATTTTATGAGTGGTTCATTCTGAAAATGTTAGCCACAGCACATTAAAAATCTTTTTCAGTCAACTTCCTTCGTGAAAAAAGCAAGAAGCTGACAGGAGATGTATATTTGCATCTCGTCCCAGCATGGTGCTGGCCTTCAGCCAGAGCATGCACCGAGAGCCAGGCATTCAGAGGCACTCCTTAGGTTAGACGTAGCCTATAGGAGCAGAGAGCTGAACTCAACTGCCTGAAAAGCCTCTTCCATTCTTATGATAGTAATCTAGACATAAGCACTTTTATCCACAGAGCAATAAAAAACTCTTTACAGCAGCAAAACATTTGTGTCTGATTTTCGATACAAGGACCCTGGACCAATCATTTCTTCACACATGGAACAGCTACAAAAGATGGAGTTTTGCAGATACCTTTAGAGAGACAAACTGAGTACATTCTTCTCTTGAGTAGCTGCAGTTTAGTTTTATGATAAGCAATAAAATCATACCCTTGATGGCTAGTAAATTACTTTGAGATATTTCTATTTAATAGTTTTCTTACACTGAAGTACTGCCTAGCAGTAGCCAATGCTGCAAACCCACACACAATTATTTAAAAGATGTGGTTTCAAGGAAAATATTTTGGTTTGCCTCCACGGAGATACACAGTAAAAATTTCACTTTAACATTTCAGTTTTCTTCATATGGCCTACAGGGAAGTAATTAAAATTAGCAGTTGCCAAGGAAGTACTGCAAACTTCTCTTAGAGAAATATGTATAGCCCTTTGTACACGTCTGAACTAATAATTATTATGCATTATTAGCTGCATGCTGGAAATAAGTTTGGAGCTTTGCCATTTATATACTACCGTTGCTGAGCTTGAAATCAACATTAGAATACTGCAAGTTATCGGAAAGAACTGTTATTCTTTGCCTATGAAATACTCCAGTGCTAATTTTACCATGAAAAGTAATCAAGTTACAATTGGAACATGAAATCAGGTAAACCTCAGAAAGATCTTATCTCACTGTCTTGCCACGTCAGTACATAAACTTTCTATCTGTGTGATTAAAATAAAATCAAACAAGTAACACTTTTTGCTAGTAGTGGGATTTCTTGCCTCTTAAAACCGAATTCTGTCAGAATACACCATAAGAAGACACAGATAAGACTTTTGAGTTATTTTTATTCTCATCAGAAAGTATCCAGAGCATCACCATTCATCACCAGAACAGAGTGTAAAATGTATTATCTTCCCTAGAAGCATCCTGAGTAAAGTGAAGGGTAAATGAGAACACACTTTATAGATGTCCATCTCCTTCCATTTGTTACAACAAATGTTGCAGTTGCAAGTCCATCAGTCCGAAATAAGGAACAGCACAAAGAGAATTCATGATTACAGAAAAACTGACAGCCACAGAACTGAGCTACTCCAGTAACATAGTATAATAACTATTCATATCATCAATTTGGGGAAAATTCAGAAATGTACTTGAATGTTGCAAATCCATCTTTTTTGTCTACTATGTGCATATGTATTTACACACATGCAGACAATATACTTCTGGCTGCAATAAAAGCCACCTAGACTCTTAATCTATTTTTTATTCGACAACTGTAGAATAAAAAAATGGAAATGATCCAGGGCTTACTTATAACTGCTCAAATCCCCACTCAGGTTGAATTCTAATATAAGAAAATAATCACTTGATTTTTCTCCTTAGATCTCATGACTCCTGCAGTATTAGCTACGTACTGACCCCTCTCCATTATAAAAAGCCAGCTGTTTCAGAAGCCAACCTGTAACCCAGTCATTTGGGCATTCTCCTGGAGGTTCATTCCTCCCCTAGAGCAGCTCTGGAACCCGAATTTCCTACTTGCTAAAGCAGACACTTGTAGATTGCTAAGCCTTTGTACAGTCACCACCCTTTTAGGTGAAACTTAGAGCAGACAGAGTGAGCTCTGAAATCTCAGAGCATCTTCATCAGAATTCTTGCAGGACCTAAGAACAGAGTGGCCTGTTTCTGGTATGCACTTTTCAACACAGTGTACACGTCTAGATTGAATTCAGACCTACACAAATTTACCCACTTCAGAATTTTTTTTTTCTTGTCTAAAATGCTGGCACTTAGGGTATCCTCCTCTCAAAACAAAGAAGTTTGACTTCCCTGGACTGATTCTATTGACAGATTCCCATGAATGCTCCCATCCCCCCTTGCTTGGCACTTCGACTTTCTTTGAGTTTTGTAAACTGTGACACTGTACAGTTAACAGTCAGAGAAGTGTCTCGGTCACAATTCCATGCATATGGAGTGGTTGGCTAAACTAGACATTAGGGAGGGAAGGGTATCAGGAAAATGCAGTCTTTCTGCCAGACTTAAATGCCAGCTTACAACCCCGAGAAGTATGCATCTGCAACTAAGATTCACAGGCCAGCATTACCTTCATGCTGTGCTGTCACCACCCTACCTCTGAGTACAGACATCTGAAGGCACTTGTCAGTCCTGTGAAGTCATTTGATTGTACAGCCTGCCCTTTCAGACTAGGACTGTGTCTAATCATTTATATGAAAATGTCAACTGTTTTGAATCCCTCCTCCAAGGAAGCACCTGATAAGAAACTCCACTCCAACTTTTCCCTCTCTTCCCTGCCACTGAGAATTCCCACATTAATTAATCATAATTTCAACATGCTTCATTATCAGCATTCAAACAGTGATGAAGTAGGCAAATCGATTGAACAGCTTGGAACCAAGTGCCACTAATTCGAAAATGGTCCATGTTTGAATCGATCCTTCACTGCAAACAAACGTAGTGCCAACAGGAAGATGATCTGGTGTTTGAAAAAGATCCCCTAACAACACTCTCATGAAAGAACAATTAACTAGGGATGTATCTCATGTCACCAGTTCAGACCACACTTCAGGAGTGTTCTTGCATTACTCCCTGGTATCAGAAAGGAGACTCTGAAGAATTATGAACATTCTTCCTCAGCAAATGAGTATTAGGCTTCATCTCATGTTGCAGGCAATATCCTGACCTCAGCTGTTAGTGCTTTCTGTAATTTTCAGATGGTAATGGTTACCAATGTACCCTGATGTGATGTCTTCAATGCCTAAGAAATTCCAAGCAGCACCAAATGTAGTCATGTATCTCCCAGCAATGGAGGCCATCATGAGCACATAAAGCTCATTTTCCAGTGGTTTCCTAAGGAAGAAGGATATGGATCACAGACTTTCTGTGAATCTTTGCAGCAGAGTTTGTAGACAGAATAGCACACCTTGAAACTGATAAATCCACATGGTAGACCACATCATTCAGTAGACAGCCCAGTTCTGGCACCAGAGCAATGTAGCTGTATTCGTACAGCAGAGCATCTGGATGCATCAGCCTTACCTTCCACATCAGGCATCCCCCACTAATCTGCCTTTATACTGCTTTCTGGGCAGAAGCAGCAAATGACTATGTAAATGAAGTCCACACAGATATACTAATACCTTTACAGTCGCTATATCTTCTTTAATAACTTTCGCCAAATGGAGTATGCCCAAATACCACATTGGCAGATCTGGTCTCTTTTGACAAAAAGCTTGGTGCCCATTCTACAGAATACATAATCAAGTTTAAGTTCTTGGCCCTGCAGTGTTTTTTATGGCCTATGCCCAGGATAGCAGGAGAACAAAAATCTACAGCTCGGAAATGAAAAGCAGAAGTGACTGCTCTAGTCTTCCAGTATAATAGAACTTTCTACTACAGCAGTAAAATTCGCCTATGCCAGCAAAATGCATTTTTTAGGGGCTGATACAAAACTGCACTCCCTACTCTCTCTACTCTCTACCCACATCCTGCAGAAAAACATGCCATCACAAATCTCATCTGCTGCTGCCCCCAGAGGAGATTGTATTTCTTTTACCTTGCCTTCTATAATAAATACATCATAAGATGTATATTTTAAAAAACAATGAAGGAAGAAAGGCTAAAACTCTAAGAACATAAGAGTCTTTACTTTCCACTGCTACACATGTACTGTTCCCCTGGAAGAGGAGAGGACAACAAACTGTATGTGGCAGATGCATAGTCACAGTAATGAATAGTTCTCTGGAAGGTGTTCAGACACTTTGAGATTAAGATATAAATTTATAAACCTATATAGGATAGGATAGCATAGCATAACATAGCATAGCATAGGATGTCAGGTCTTTAACTTGCATTTTCTTTGTGCTGCCATCTCCATTCTAAAGCTACATTATTGTTTTGGGAGAAACACAACACAACCCTACATGTGTCAAGAATCATGTTTATTCACAATTCCATTATGCACTGTTTTCAAGTAATTGACTCATTTCTCATGTAAAGGTGTTTTTAAATATATACCTCCTAACTGAGGGCATTTTGTAGCTTAAATTTCCATGAAAGTTTATAATAAACACAGGGTAAGACAGCAACCAATCTTCATGCCACTGACTGTTTGACATATGTGACTTCTGTGCTGAAAAAATGTTATTCAGCCTGAAAGAACCAAAATGCTTCCCACAGGAATTTGGCAAAAAATGTGTGTTTATGTATCCTCACTTAAACAAACCCTGTTTGTTGGAATTTGTGAGAAGTTGTTCTGAAGAGCTATTGATTTATCTGTCATTTTCCGTCACCCTTTTTGGATTTTACTTTAAATCTTAGAACAATTTTCCTTTTATACTCTCAGAATTAATGATGTACCCTTTGCTGTCTGAGCAGGGCTGAGCCCACCTGAGCACAAGCCCTGAGCCCCCCATGCTTGGCATGGAGCTGTGGACTCCGTACTGCTAATGTCTTCTTAATGTGCTTCTACTTGGGCACACTTTGGAGCACTGCTGGTTCTGCACATTTTCTATCTTGAAAGAGAGTAATGGTGTTATTGCTTTAACTGAAAGTGTAACATTAATTTTTTTATTTATGCTCTCAGACATAATTTCTTAATAAACCAACCCTCAAAGAAGTTAGGAAGTAATTTGAAAAATAATTTGAAAAAGAAGATTTCACTAAATATTTCCTGAAGACTTTTGTTATCAATGAGGATTCCTAGTATTTTTATATTTATATGTATGTGTGCATATAGGCACACTGCTTTTTTAAATAGACATCGATTTTAGGATGTTCCTTCAAGATATACACCACTCTTGTATGTGTATTTCTTATCACTTTTTCTACATCATATTTAACCTAGAAAGGACATTTTTACCTTAAAAAAAGTATCCAGGAGATTATTTAATACATATCTCTTCCTTTCAGCTATTTTATTAACACCATGCCAGCAAATACTTTCAAAAAGCTCATTTTGGTCATGACATACTCAAAGCTGTCAGCTAACTCTTTTAGGAGAGCAGCACCCACATATTCTCACCAACTGAGATTCTCAGCCCCTATATTTAAATAGTGACAGAATTCATGCTCTGATCCCATCCAAGAAGAAGAAAGAAAGGTGACAGTAGGTAGTAATAGCAAGAAAAATGCTTAGAGAGCAAAACGAATTAGATTAGATTCCATTCCATTCCATTCCATTAGATGATAAAGCACTGAAGAAAGTGAGAAGTACCTAGATGGGAAAGAGTGATGCAAGAAACGAGGCAGGGAGAGGGAAAGGGAAGGAGCTCTGTAAAAGATGAGTAAGGAGTGAGAAGAAATTCATAGACATAAATTAAATAGAGAAAAAATTCTTGAATGGTATAGAAAATTTTGGTCCGAAAACAGTTATTAATAAAAAAAAAATTGCAAATTAATCTTGCAAAAAATGTGGGTACTGAACAGGAATAGAGATAAAGAAGTGGTCACAGGAGCTTTGGTAAAGGGTAGTGCTTGTTGTTTTATTTGAAATTGCAGTGAGCATGCTTTATAAACTATTGAACATTATGAGTCTGTGCTGCTCTGACTACAGATAGCACACACAAAGTGTGAATGTTTTCCCACATTAGATGAGAAACGAGTGGCACACCAGTCCAAGCCAGACTTGACATTCCTTTAGGATAGTACATATCACCTTCATTTTCCTCTTTGAAAAGGTGACAGTTATGCACTTCTGCCTTCAGAACACCATGGTCCAGTTCTTCCTCTGCCTGTGAACAGACCTGCCAGGCATCTGGGCCCAAAGGAAAGAATCCACTGTCCTTTTTTAAGCCAGTCAGGAGCTGTTAACTCAAATATGGCTGATTGTCTTATCTTTGGCTTCCGGATGAACCTATCTAAGTGTCAGAATATTGAGCTGTTGAGACAACTATCCAGCGATCCTTTACAGCCAAAAGTCTTTAAATCACTCAAAGTGCACGAGAGGTTTAGGGACTTCTCAGGTAAAAATTAGACCTCTGAATTGCTGTGAAAACACTTTTAAGCGCAACCTCAATTTCTGTTCAGAAAGGCTGAGAACCAGAATGCCTCAAAAATAAGGTTTACTGGGCATTTTCATCTCCTGTATCGTTTTGGTATTAAAAAATGTTGGACACACCATGCAAATCATTAAGAATCTATCCACTGAATACTGACGTTGTTCATTAAACACATAATTTATGTAATAGCACTTCATTAATTCTACAGCTCCTGAATAACGAAAATAATTGTCGAATAATATATTAACTGGATACTGCCAAAAAATAGTCAAATAGTATGAAGTAATTCCTGTAATAATTTAGCATAACAGTATTTTCTGGAAGGAAACACTATCAAACAAGTATAACAGTTTACACATAAGAAATTATTAACTCTTTCAGATTAACTCTCTCTTGGGCCTTTATAGAGTGGTATTATGCAATGAAACACCAAAGGCAACAAAGCATTCCACTTTCAGCTCACCATGTACAGAATACCGATCTAGAGTCCTGCGATTAAAATCCTGTTAATATAAAGACCCTGTGTTTATGCATGGACATATATCTATGATGTTTTCATAAATGATTCCTAGGTGTACTAAAAACCAGTTGAAAACTACCTTGAAAATTTAATCTAGTAAAAGGAATAACTTTTCCTGCATTCAGAAATATCGGGATAATTTTGCTTATCTGCAATGGTTAAACAGCTAATTCAAATGTTGTAAGTAACTCATAATAGTGGATTTAGATATTTTTTCTTTAGCAAAAATCAAAACCACCTGAAATAGTTAATTTGGAACTGCAGTTAGAGTAGCAACCACTCTTTTTTTTTTTAATATGGACATTACATTTTCAGGGGTTTTTTTGTCTGGCTACGTATGACAAACATTTATATCTAAAAAAATCCACTACAATCTTAATTAAAAAAAAAGTAGTAAGTATTTATTCAAAGAGTCAGTCATATTAATAGTCTAGGAAAGATTAATTTTGTGTTATCCACTTGTTCAAAAGTTGTGAAGCATTTGCCTTCAGAAGCAACTTCACACCCTGAGAAAGTCTCAAGAGAAAGTAAATGGCCACATCTCATATTGATTATGCTCAAATGGAGCAGCATTTGACCAGATTCACATGCAGGTCTAAATAGTTGGATTGAGCCGGTGGGAAGTGAGAGGTTACAGCACTTTACTCCTAGCTGTCATCAGAGTACACAGGATGATAGTGGTTGACATGCCTCTCTGTTCTTCCCAATGTATATTAGTACAGTTTATGTTACAATTCTGTCTATGTAGCCCCAAGATACCCAACAACCACCTTTGGAGAGGATGTCTACCAACTGCAGCTAAGGATTTTCCAGCCGTAAGAGCTGAGGTGAAGGGCTTTATGAAGCACTTTGCAATTTACGGCTATATGGGTCAGACGTAAGCAGCCTTTCATGTTAACCAAACTCTCAATCTCACAAGTTTTCCTTTTTTCCCGGAGACCTACACAATATAGCTAATGACATTGAACTCAGTATATCTATCTCAAAAGGATGAAGGTGATAATCCCACTTTACTGAACTCTGAAGGCAATTTCCTTGGTGTTCTTTACGTTACAAATTCTATATCCTTTTTCTGTAACCCTGATCATACCAGGCAAATATCACAGTCTGCTCTGAGAATATTTTAGCTCTGTTTCTTCTCTGTTTTATTATACCACTGAAGTATGAATGTTACTCGATTTGGATACATGTAGGATAAAGCTTTTCATTTCAGTAGTTCTGATAATTAGGACATTGTTTCCAGTGATGGTACTAGCTGTCATTATCACAGATGGACCTGGTATAATTCTTTTTCTTTTTGCAGTCAAAAGTAGGTATGAAATGGAAAATACTAACAGAAAGAAGTGATACAAGAATACTCATGGTCTTTGATATGGGGAAAACCTTCAGAATCAGCGAATGAAGGAGGAAACACCAGATCTGTTCGGGTGGGAAAGAGAAAGACAAATGTGATGCTGGATGGGCTGCAGAGACCGAGCAGGTGAAAAACTGAAACTAGAAACCACCACAGGGAGCATTTCTGGGAGACATTTCTAGTCAGGGGATGGTAAATGATAAGATAGTTATGGGTAGGTGAAAACACTGCAACAGAGAAATTTGCATGGGAGTGAGGCAGAACTCTGTGAACACAGAAAGTTCCTGTCCAAGAAACTAGAGCTCCCAAGGTGATGAAAAAACACTTTGTAGTAAAGAAAATAGTTGCCTGGAAGATTGTTGTCTTATTCTTTCCAGGAGCAGAAGGGAAGGGACATATGAATAACTGACCACAGGACAGCCAGTTGAAGCATGCCAGGTGCCCCAGAATAGCTTCACACGTGAATTCTCTTACTCTTCAGGTAATAGCAAGTAGTGAGACTTTGGAATTTTAACCTCTCAGGTAGTAGGAGTCTGAAATGCCTCCTAGACAGAATTTAGGAGCAACGGAGGACAACCCTGCCTACCTTCCTTAGGTACCGGAGATGACCACAGGCACAGAAGGCTTCAAGTAAAGGTCCTGCAAAGGGTTCATCTCAGCAAAGACAGTAGCCGAAAGGCCTACTTAGAGCCCTTCGTGATTCAAAGATCACAAGCCCCTAGTCCTAACTATGCTGATTTTCTCATATATATTCCCTCCTTCTTGATCTATGAGCCTGGTATTTAGGATTCTTTAGACCCATGCCAGGCATTCTCGTGTGTAATCTGTTAAAACTTAACCTGTATGGTAATCTGAGACACTTGATGCTCATTTCCCATCTCTAGAGGTAGGATGGATTAGTCCTTGAGGTGAACATGCTAAATACCTGTCTGAGAGAATGAGCTATGTGTGTAAGCTCAAAAGAGGTTTCATGGAGCAGTCATGCTGAATACCTGAGGCAGCCATCTAAGACAATTTCAGACATACGCATCCATGCCTTTGTACTCTCTACTGGCCAGCTTGAGCCTCCTAACCCTCAGTGCCCTGGCAGGTGTGTGCTCCAGTCGAGGACACTCATTGTCTTCCATTGAATGTAAATTCACCTGGGAGTATAGTTCAGCTGCTTGAACTTTGCTGTGGACACAGTAAATAACTCTTAGATGTTACAGTGCTGAGTATCACATATCCTGAGAGTCTTTGCCTCAGTGTGTCATCTTGCACAGGGTGTTGTAAGATGCACCAATTAATTTTTATGAGTAATTCAGATACTTCAGTGAGGAGCATCATGGAAATACTAATGAGGAAATTAATTATTCTACGTGGATAGCAAAATTAGATGTGTTCAGCAAAGATGGCATGTCCCCGCTCACTTGCCAGCAGTGAGAATACCAAATATTGATTAGTTGCTCATTAAATCTGCACCATTCATTCTGACAGATGCCTCTCTGAACTGAATCAGTCCTGTTCCTTCCATTATTCATCCCATCATGCTGTAGGTATTTAACTGACGTGTCCCCACTTTCCACTTTTTCCGAGGTCAGGGGGAAGAAACAGGCCACCCCAGGGACCATTCAGCTCCTGCAATGGCCGAATCAGATGTGAAAGTTACCTTCCTCCTGACAGGCTATCAGCAGAATGTTGAAAAACTACACTGAAATTTTAGGTATTTTGATGTCTAATTTAGGTAGGCTACATCAGGGCATATGTCACTGTGCAATTAAGTACTATCCTAAGACAAAGAGACAATGAGACACGGTTTAGATTACATTGACAACCTGAATTAAGGCATTTCTTAATTTTATTTGCTTTGTTGTGCCTCCCAGATAATGTTACTTTAATACTGGAGAATTTTTGACAGTGTGTTAGGGCTTGTGTCAGCTTTTCTGAATGTTTTATTTTGCTGTCACCTTAGCAGGACAATCAGAAAGAGATCAAGCTGAGCTACATGACTTTCAGCCTAGTGACTGAGTCCAGCAGTCTCTCATGCCTGCTAACATCTGCTGTGCACCACTGTTCATTGCCATGTCCCACCAGCTACATACTTCCTGTTTCCCATATCAGTAACTCTCCTTTCATTTTGTTGGTGTCCATGTTCCCCTTTCAAACTCATTTAGAAACTTTAGTTTTTTGGAACACCAGGTATCACAGGCCAAAAATGGTTTCATTTTCATTCTGATTTGAATGTCCTTGTATTCCTCTTTGTCCTGTCTCCTTTCAGTGCTCTGCCTACTTGAGTCAGTGTGTAGAATGGGTCTCCAAACAGTTCTTAATTAGCGATAATTGGACAATGTAAGAAGAGATATTCATGTCCCATCCCTGCTCCCTTTCTAAAATGTGTCATTAGCTTAAAAACAGCATTCGGTCAGATAGATAGATAGACATAAAACTAAAATTTTGACATTTCTTGTGGATTATTAATGCATGCTGAAAAAGCGAATGTAGAAGACTTTACCAAACTACTGCAGAAGCTATTATTAGGCAGCTTCTATTTTGACGCTTCTTCACTTTTCCAACTGATCATGACATTTGTTGCCTTGGCTTTCTGCCTAGGTAATCAGGAAAAAAAGTTAGAACATTCTGGAGAGCAGCTCAGACAATCCAAGATCTGGACCACTCTTTGGAGACCAGAGTGGAGACGCCCTCTCCCTTTCTCTCCAGCAAATGTAACAAAAGCTGTGGGTAGACACTGTCCTAAATTAGGCATCTCAGTCATCTGCCTGAAGTTTAGCATGAATGCACCAAAAGAAAGAGTCTGCAGTATTAACAAGTTTACTCTCCTCTCATTGAAATTCCATAGTCTGTCTTGTTCTCAAATCAAAACCAGAAGAAAGCATAGTGGTGGCTTTTATCTCACTGCTTGACAGACCACAGAGAAAATGCCTGGAATTATATAGGAAATATTTTGATGTTATCGGATGAGATTTAATTCTATGGGTCTATCCGACCCTTACCTAAAAAAAACAAATGTGATACAGGAAAGAAAAACATTCTTGAAGGCAATGTGAAAGCTGTTTGATGCTGCTAGTGGTGATATCCAAGCAAATTAAGTTTGTATTGTATTTCATAGTGTTTTCTTTAAAAAAGGATAAAACTTTCCAGAGTAACTGTAATGATATTAAAAGAAAACTAGAAATTTTGGAGAGGAAAAAAGTTTTGGGATTTTTGAGTACAACAAAGCCTGCAGGAAACTGTTTAGAGGGCATGTTATTCCATGTCCACTTACTTCTAGTTTCTTTGTACCTTTCACTGAAGCCTTTGATAGAGCTCTTCTAGATTAGAAGATGCTGATCTGCAAGAAATCTGCTTGTGATCCAGCGTGATAATTCCTATGACTCAGAAATTTATAAACTCTTTGATATAGTATTGATGCTCGAGTACTCATATAAGGTTCAGTTGAGTAAAGATTTCAAGAATAGAACATAATTAAGTAATTCTTCCTAAAATAAAATGCATCACTATAAGCAGATTCTGAGCAATAACCAAAATGAAACTCAACCCATAAAAGTCATGTTTTTACAGACAACTCAGAGAGGCTGGGCTTCAATATTGTCAGAAACTCTCCTGTTTAAGATAAATAAAGAGTTCACATGCCTAAGGAATGATGAAACTGAACTCTGGATATGGCAATTGTCATTGCCGATGGAATAAAGAGCTTGAGATATTTATTTCTTTTTCACAATCTTACTGAAATGCAGTCTCTCATTATTAAACATGTTCTACCGTTAATCCTTGAATTTCTTTTAAACTATAGGAGTCGTAAGTTTCTGAGGTGTAACAGCAAGAATGGGTGCCAGCAAAAATAACAAGATGCTATACTGTAGATTTATGTGATTTGCTGGCTCAGCCTCTCAGCTAAAATGCAAAGTGATACATTCGTCTTTTTCATCCTTCACTCATTGCTCAGTTTGTCACCCTGATTTGTAAATTAGAGTGATAGAAAAACAATCATTAACAAACCTTACTTGTCAATGGCAAATAGACTGAAAGAATCCTCTTTTTTCTTGTTTGTACATCATAATACACATACAAAGCAGGCAGAGATCGTTATACTTGGAAGTAACTGATGGCACCTAAGAAATAACTGATTTCACTTTGGGATTTCTCTTTTTGGCTTCAAGAAATACCTTCATTAACATAAATACAGAATTTTATAATTGATTTTTTTGGAACTATTTTTTGAATTGTTGTCATCAACTATAGATCCTTTTACTCTGCCCACCTTCCACAAAGCACAGCTATTTCACAGAGCATTTATTAACAATTTCACTAAGCCATGTTTTTTCCCCTTATGCTCACTGTAACTGTCCAATGGAGCACTAAGTATGGTGAAAAAATGAATCTAATTCAGAAAGAAAAGCTAAGAAGCTTCGTAAATCAGTAGACAGTGATGGCAAAAGGAAGAAGCAAAGCATGCAGATATTTTTTTTATTTAAAGGAGAGGGGAAAGTCTTAGTTTTGTGTACTGCATAATGGTGGGGGGAGGGGAGAAGTTTTGCTTTATTAAGAAGTTCTGTGTTGAAACACAGTGTGCTGGAGGAGAACAACCTTTAGGAACTGGCTTACAGTTCTGATTTATGAAACAAATACAGGGACTAGGTTCTGTTTCTGAGAGATGGAGGTCACAGCTTAGCAAGCTTGGAAAATATGTGACCTCTGAAGGCTTTGCAGATGACAGGAACTCAAAAGCCTTTTAAAGAAAAGTAATGTGACTCATCAAACTTGAAAGATTAATTTTGCCAATTTATGTACAAGCACAGACATTGGGTAAACAACATTCTCAGAGTCATTTCCTGTGTAATTTATCACTAGAATTTCTCCTTCATCTTAGAAATCTCTCCTTGCATCATTCTCAGTAGCATTCACAACTAACACAGGTTTTCTGTTTCCCACACGCCCAGACAGTGTGTTCCACTAGAAGTGATTCTGCGTGCTTATCCTACAAAATAAAAATTTACAGTGAACCCTTCTTAAAAAAAATTATAAAACATATATTTTCTCCATAAAAATTTCATTTGAACCAGCTACTAATTTTCTCCTTGTGTTGAAGTCAGGAGCATTTTGTAGAACAACAGTGGAAGTGTCCTGGTTTCGGCCAGGACAGGGTTAATTTTCACCAGAATCCAAGAAGGGGCACAGCTGGGCGGGCTGGCCCAACCCCAACCTGGTCAAACAGAGCCGGGTGTTCCATACCATGTGCCGTCATGCTGGGTTCTGGTGGGGGGGAGCTGGGGGGCGGGAACTCACTTGCGGCTCCAGAGGGCACAACGGCAGTTCGGTCCGAGAGAGCGGTTCTGTTCCGTGGGCTCGGTATGTTTTGTGTATTCCCCTTTTCTGTGCCGTTGTTGTTTCTGTTCTCTTTGTTCACTGTTCTGTTAAACTGCCCTTATCCCGACCCACCAGTTTCTGCCTGTTCCTTTCCATTCTCCTCCGCACCCCGGCGGGGGGAAGGGCGGCCGCGTGGCACTTTTGTTGCCGGCTGCAGCCAAAACAGAAGAAAGTAAGTAGTCATAGCCTCATTTTCAGTTGTTAATTACTACATAAAAAAAATAAAAAGGCCCTCCAGTTCAGTTTCTACTTGCTTCTGGATTTTTTTAAATTGGCTGCTGTCTCTTTCTGTATCTGGACCATTTTATGACTGTATGAGTCTATGAATACAAAATGTGTATATATGCAGTATTTAATATATATTACATGTCAGAAAAAAATCATTAATATAGAACGACAAGTCAGGAAATATTCTCTTAGGCATGTGTATTGTGAAGTGATCCTTAAATACATATTCACAGGCTTTTTCAAGTGGCATTTAACACCTTTGTTGTGATGCTTGTTGGCTTTTGTGTGTCAGAGAGGCAGAATCCACACAAGTCACATGAAAGAGAAACAATGTCTGTGACGAAATCTCCTCCGGAGTCTGCATCTACCAGAGTTTCTTCACAATGTGCTTCTGAAATGTGCATGCATTAAAGACAGATGTGGTAGAAAGTACTGAGCTCCACTCCTTATCAATGCCAACGCAGTCCCCATCCCAGCACCTGCAACAATTTTACGAGATCCTGATATTAAACCTAAATTATTATGTCATCACAGCTACCCTTTTCTTCTTTGTTTTATTTGATTCATATCAACAGCAACTTCCCCTTGGCAATTTTTATTCGCCACAGAGGCACTTTGAACTGTACCCACTAACATCAAAGTACCTCAGTGAATCATCTGTGGTCCCCTCCAGTGATCAGAACCTTAACCTGTCGAAGCTCTTCCGGTTGCTGAACAGAAGCAAATTGTGAAGCTGTCAAGAGCTCAGAAGAGGAATCATGCCAGTCACTCATACTTTTTTATCACGAACACTGTGCTGTTCAAGTGGCTCTGCTGAGTAGAAAGAGCCATAAGCAATACCTGAAAATAAATATCCATGATAGAGTGACAAATCTTCTTCTAGAGATGATTACCGCAGTGGTTACTGATGTGGCTTAGGTGACCAGTTTGGATTAGACATTGAACGTTTAAATGGTTGATGTCTGATACCACAAATACAGGCTATCATCTACTTCCAGGAAACCTTCCATCTTCAGATTTTGTAATAATATCTGTTAGTCTAGTTGTCCTCTTCTTTAGACATATACAACTATTTATCAGGTATATTTTATATGAAATATGTATTATTAATTTTATGTATATACACCTTACTATTTATTAGTTATATAGAGACCTATTTATGTATATGGAACAAATCTGTTCTCATCCTATTCACTTCTCATCCTGTTCATCTTTATCTGTTAAACAAGGTAAATAGACTATTAATGGATACAGTGATGTTTGTATAAATAGCAAAAATTATTCTCTGAACAGATAAAGCATCATGTGTACTAGCATTATGTATACTTGCAAAAACTTAGTTTAACCTCACTATACCTTCCAAAGTCTGAGGCAATAATTTCCATTGCCTACTAACCAGGTATTTTCTTCATTCATTATAATAATTCTTGTTTCATTAGTTATTATAAGTCCCCATGTGCTTCTATAAAGATAATTACATATGTAATAAGAAAGATAATTTTTAAGCACTCATTTTGTAGACTGAAGACAATATGTAGTTTTTATCATTTTTATTAAGAAGATAAGCTTATGCTTTATATAGTGCCTAAACCATTTCTGTAACCCAGTTAATGCTAATTCGTGACAAAAGGTATTCCCTCCTAACAATAGACTGGATCTTGTTGCAGATGCCTGTACTTCAGCAATTCATGTGTGGAGGTCATGAGGCAGCAATTGCCTGCTGGAGGCACTTATCCCTTTGTTAGTGTGATGGGGCTAATGAAGACAATGATAACCTTTAAAATTTTTCTTTTTTCCTGTGGTGGGCGTAACCTCCTGACACACATTAGAAAATATCTTAAATATGGCAAAAGCTATTCATTATCTGACAGGGGAAAGTTTTATGGGTCACCACTGAAACTGATGGCAAATTGTCAGTAGTTTCTTTAAATTTCCTTTATGTAATTCTTCAGTATTGTGCTGTAAACTACTTTTACTATGCGTCTTCTCAACTCTTTTATGCCCCTGATGTAACAATACTGTTCACTGTGTACGACATCCCCTTAAATAATTAATTTTTACAACTTAAAGCACTCCATGTCAGTCATGTGTCCCAAATTAAAGTTAAAAGAAACATGGACTAAATCTCAGGTTATGAGATTTCATTATATCAAGAATGATAAAATATCCATATTGTTTTTCTCTTCTTCTGCCCACCTTTCAGTCTTAGGAATGTTGTCTTTTGAAGTTTGTCCCCTTGGCATTCATTCACCAAATCACTGACTGGGTGTGTTAAGAGATCTGGCTCGCTGCTTCCTCTCCAGATGCAGAACATATCACCTCTGGGATATGTACAGATTCTATTAGTGGAAAGCCTCAGGCCTGACAATATCTTGCTGCAATGATTGTCTCTTGTGAGTGAACAGTTATCCACACAGATTTAATTAACAGCAGCAGTGGAGTATTCACCGTTATAGAACTCTGTGGTAAATTACTAATCAGAACTCCAGGCACACTGGAGGGAATAGAAAGCTGAGAAAATTATGAGATCAGTTTTAAACAATATGGAACTAGGGTGAGCAATGTAAGCATCGTTTATATGCAATAAATGCAGTGTGTGCCTGGGAGAAAAATGCCCAGCAGACTATCACTTAAACCTTCTCCAACAGTTTCACCAGTTAAATATGTGGGGGGCTGGGAAGGGGGGCAGAAATCACGATTGTTTTAATCAGTGGTTATTTTTACCTTAAATGGGGAAAATAATTTTATCTTGCTATGGTCTTAGTTATCAGAGTCTAGCCTTTGCTGAGATAAAATCTGGGCAACTGCAGGTGAAAAATATGTAAACGAGTAGAGAAGTAAGCAGCAGTGCTCTGGAGTAAAGATTAATTAAAATTACTTAAATCACAGACTTGGAATGGGCACCTCAGTCCTTTTATAGAGCTGATGCTTTGGCACTTCTGAAATGGGCCCACCTGCGTAGTGCAATTGAGGTCACTGAAACTCTCAAAAAGTGTATTTTCAGTTACAAAGTGCCATTGGGACTATATTGTGCAGTTAAGCTCGGAGAATGGTACACCACAGGCAGAGCTCCAGTAGGAGACAATATTTTCAGGAAGTCATAAAAGTTTCTGTGCAGTGCCATTGGCCATGAGCAAATGCAAGCCATATAAATCACCAGTTCACACATTTTCTGCCTCTAATGTTTACCCAAAGTCATTCCAGTGTCGTGAAACAAAACGCTCTCACTGGAGAAAGAAGGTTAAAGTTTTGGCTCTACGATGGCTTTTTCGTGAAGTGAAGGAAAAGCCTTTTCCAACACATTCTCAAAGCCCATATTTCTGATGTATAGTTTCCAAAACACAGGGAGAATCATGGGAACTTTGAATACCACAGAAAACAGAATTATGCATGGAAAGTGACCTCTCCCTCTCTCTTTCTCCCCCAGATCATAGTTAAAAAATTTTTGCAGCTTTAAAATATTGCAGGTCAGTTCTCTACAAATGATTCTTCAAACATACAAAAAAATCATCTCCCTATTAGAAATTTGGAAAAATTTTATGCTACAGGCTCTTGGTATCTATGAAACATTGATGAGAGAAGAAATTCACAGCCCACATGTTGTACTCTGCAAGCTAAATTGATCCTTTGCCAATTCCAACTTCACGTTATGTATTCACAATGCGTAAACATATAATCTGCATGTTCCTGCCAGAGCAACAAATTTTAAATCACCAAAGGAGCATGAAGTTTAAGCTTTCAGTAGTAAATTTCATCATGAATGCATCATCAATGTGGAAAGGACCCAGTTTCTCTTGTCTCTGAATACAGTCGCAGATTTACAAATCGTCGTGTTTTTACAATGTAGTAAGTCAATCTAACCCACAGGAGCTGACTAAAAGTGCTCTCATTGTTAATGCCTGGTAGAATATATTGGTGTAGTCAACAAGGTGAGCTAATATTTTTCTTCTCTAACTCAGGTGGACAGAGTTAGAAGACTGAATGTTCTCTCACTTTAGAAAAGTCTTTTATTTCAGATCTGTATCCAACTAAACCCCAGTAATTTCGTCACCTGCAATTATGCGAGCTTACTTTAAGAACTACTACTTCTGTCTGTCTGTCTGTCACTTCAGGAAGAGAATACAGAAATGGCTCTACTCAAAAGGCATTGTTCACAGCCAGAAACTTTTGTCAGCTCTTCAGCTGATGCCAGACAGCAGAAATCCATTAAACCAATGGGATATTTATACAAAGGGAGTTTAGGACTATTATTTTTAAAGGTGATTTAAATTTAGAAGAAGCTGAGGGTTACTAGGCTGTTAGGAATTGCAAATTGCCAGCAAGACTATGTCATGGCTGCTGCTAGTTCACCTTAGATTTGCTTAAGATAATAAGAAGCGTATTTAAATGGGAGACCAAAAAGCAACTTTGGGGAAGATAAAGAAATGTCATAGAGGAAATAAAAACCTTGCATGAACTGTTAAACAGCTAGACATGATTTACTTCATACACTATCAAATAATGCTACAACAGCAAAGTATGCAGGTAGAATTAGAGCTTGCAGGTCATTGAACATTTCAAATTCTCTGATTGTCGTTTCAGCACAAAGTGATAAAAACCTTTGTGCTGAGCCACTGCAAGAATTCCCAATGCTTGTTCATACTAAAAATATTTCTTTTATTTGTGGTGGTTTAATAAACCACTGACAGTACATTAAACCAAAACAAAATATAGGAACTTTTATCCAGTACATCTGAAAATGTATTTCTTAAAGAAATTCCTGCATCATTTGCTGCGAATTCTTTATTTATGAATGATCATTTTGCTGCTTCTGCATCGGCGTTACACAAATTTAAAACAGGTGAAATAAACAGCATAGAGGGAAAGCCTGTAGACATTCTTTATAGAGTTCAGGGAAGTCACACAAAGAAAACAAGAAACTGTTACAGGAGTCCCACATACAGACAGACAAAAACAGCTGTGGAAACAGTGACTTGGCTGGTTGTGCACTGGTTCCGTCATTTTGGAAATGGATGCAATGTGTTTGTTCCACTAGGGATTTTTCTGCTGGTGGGTACATAAAATGTTTCTAAAAGGATTTTTTCAGTTAGGGTGAAAAAAAGTGTTTGCTGTATTTTTGAACAGTTATGCTTTATCTCTGAATCCAGTTTCACATCTTGCTTTCAGCTATATTATTGCTTTTGTCTCCCACAGCTCTGCTGGGGTCCCATCTTCAACCCAAACTTTCCTTTATGGCTTTTATCTCTAGTACAACTTGTCATTGATTTCTTACTTTACACTAAGCTTTACACTAACCAACTCTCTTAGATTTCTGACTCACTTAGATTTTTTTTGAACTGAGAAAGTAGGAAGACACCACGTAGATTCCTCAGTAATTAGAATTTTCTCTTCTTATCCAACCCAAGCAGAAATACCACAAGATGAACCATACTCACACGCAGCAGTAATATTTACTGACAAGAATAGTCCCGTTGACTTTCTGTTGAAGCTGAAGGACCATTAAAGTAAGTAAAGATTGCAAGGTTAAAGCGTGACTTGGATCAGAATCTTCAGTTTTAACAAAGCTTCCAACTGTATCAAATACTCTTTGTGGGAAAAATAACACAAATCTGTTCTTTGTTATTGCACATAAATAACACAGAATGTCCATGGCATATCTAATTTTCACTTTATTTTTGCAGATTCAAAGCAAGGAATAAGGGCCAAATCAAATAAATTACTCTGATTTAATTCCTTTTTCCCTGCTTAATGATGTTCCACACTTAGGTGACTTACCATAACCTTAATTTGAGAATTAGTTAACGTTCATTTTCTCTTTGTTCATTAGGAATCAGTAGTTGTTCGCCAAAGAATCAAGAAAAAAAAGTTGTAATATATTTTGTGTGGTTCACATGTCAGATAGGCCCTTACAGGGACTAGTAATTTTAAAGTAAAATTAGGAGGTGGTTTGAATGGACTCCCCCAAGACTTCTGTGTGAATGGTGCAGCATAGTACAAAGATGAAAGCATTCAAATTTGAGATGAAGCACAGCAGGTTGAGAGGTTTAGCATGAATTTCAAATAGATATTCCTTGTACTGGTGTGCTAATTAAAGCTCTCTTTTTTTTCCTTTAAAGTGTATAGGGATTATTATAGGATCCAGTTTAACCTGAATACATCCAGTGACTTAGGAAGAGAGATCATATAAGAAATGGCTATTGTTTTCCGAGAGTTTTCATGACTGCATGCTGAATCCAGCTGAAATTTAGCAGAAGTAGACTGACGATGGTGTTGCTGAGTTGGGGGAGCTGAGGAACAGCAGAGATTATGCATTTCCGTCTAATGATCCGAGTTACGGGCATTCACAGTTCCAGTGTCTCCTGGATTCTGTTTATTTCACAAGCTTTTCACTGACAACACTAAAAGGTGTTCATATTAGTTCTCCTGATACAAAAGGAGCACTGAAAGAATGAACACAGCAGTGATAAACTGCAGCTCGATATACAACCACAGAAGAAAAGGCATGAGAAAACACAAACTGAATCCAGGTCAGTCTCTAAGAGGCTGAGAAACTACTTGTTCTGGGATGTTTCTGCAGCAGATTGTTGTGTGGCAAAAGTTGAAATTAGATTGAAATGAAAGACAGAAGTCACAAGTGCCATCTCTTACCTTACTCAGCAGAAGTGAAAGTAACGTAATATATCAGTTAGCCGATTATAATTTTTAGGTTGTGTGATAAAAGCTCATCTGTACCCCCACAAAGGAGCACAGAGGCAGGTAGGGGAGCCCATATAATGCCTTGCTCCTAGGACCATCACAGGAACCATCAGCCCGTTAAAGGCCCATCTCCGCAAACCCAGACAGGAGCACAGTGGCAAGTGGGAACCCAAATTAAGTTCTCAGAGGAAGTGAAACACTGTCCAGGCCCTTCCCAGGGCCATTCCAGGACAGCCTCAGCCACATTGTCCAGGCATGAAACCCATCTGAGCACCTTTTGGACTGAGAGGGACAACTGACTAGTGGCATGGGACGTGTTTTGGAGTGCAGGGAAAGAACACTTGAGGATTGCACAGGACTTATTCTGGAATGTTTAGGAAAGGAATTAAATGTGGGAAAAGGGAATTATCAAGGCAGTTTGGGGAGGAAGAAGTATGGGAAAATAAAGGGGAAGAAAGGGTAATTGTATGTAAGTAGTTTGCTGGTTGGTACACCTGTTTGGCCATGCCCTGCACCTAATCAGTACAGTCTGTCTGGTTTTCTTAGTAAATTCATTTCTACACTTATCCTGGATGAAGGACTCTCATGTGCCTCTATGAGTCTGGGGGTGTGAGTGCAGCCATACCATGGGTTGGGGGGCTTGTGTGTCTGTGGTGCCAGCAACTGCAGAGATGCCGGTGAGTGGATGTCAATGCCAGCAACTGGAGTAGGACCTTGGGTTGCAGGGACCTATGTGTCCACGGTGCCAGGCACCGGAGTAAGTGTAGGTGTGCAAGTGAGGGTGTGAGCAACAGCAAAGATCAAGCCAGGTGAGCCGGGGAGCAGATGAGGTGGTCTGGGAGCCAGTGGTGCTCTAAGAATGAGACCACAAGGGGTGAGGGGTGGCTACTGGGGACCAGGGGAGTCCAAGATGGCTGTGTATGTGTGTGTGTGCGCGTGTGTGTGTGCGCGTGTGTGTGTGTGCGCGGGTATTTGTGCCAGCAGCTCGACCAGGGCTTTGACCTCAGGGGTTTGTCCGTCCAGCTGCCATAAACTGGGCTCACTGGGTTCCAGGGGCAGCTACTGGGCACACTGGTGTATGAACCCAGCTGTGAGGCACCCACATTGTATATATGCACATACTCATATTCCCACTAGCAGATCTCCATCCTGCTGAGCCAGAGAGGGGAGCAGGGTGAGGCCATTGCTGTATGTGCTGTCTGTGTTCATGTGAGTGCTCTGTGTCTGTCTCTCTGTTTTGATCTGTGCAGCCCAAAGTATGTATACATGTATATATGATGCAGACGTGTTTGTGCACATGCCTGATGTGCCTAGGGAATTTGTGCTCAGCCTCACTATACCAGCTGGACCTGGGGGCATGGAGCTGTGGCAGCTTTGCCTCTCCTGAGATGCCAGATTTAGCTTTGTTCCCCTAACAGCAATGTATTGACCAGATATTTGTTTCCCTTTTACCTAGGGAAGGGAGTGCAGGTCTGGAAATGATTAAACGTCACCTGAACAAACACAAGAAAGAAGAAAGACAGTAAAGAATAAAAAAATTCATCTTTTTTATTTATAAAACACAGTAGCATTGACATGGCTTCCTAGAAATTCTGCACTGATGGATTTTATAACAGATTTTAGTGCTGTGATAATTGTTTTCCTCTCCTCTGGCTGGCTGGGTCATAGTGAGGTGATAACTGTAATCTCCTTTCACTTCAGGTGGTTTTAACTGCTCAAAGAAGTTCTGCTAGAGATTTGCCTGTCCAGCTTCTGGAGATGGTTTTTGCCAGGTTGTCCACAAAACAGCTCCTCTTTTCATTTTTTCCCTGCAAAATTATGCTTTCTAGGCCTTTTGCTTTAGTCACATTGCCGAACCTTTCCAGCTTCTCTTTTTGCACTGCTGCTAGTAGAGGCTCATGGGATCCAATTACTGCAGATCCTGCTTCTCTGTAATAGAGCTGTTAGTTCTAGGCACTATATATGGTATCCATTGAATTCTGCAGAGACATCTGAATTCAAAGCCTTGAATTCTTCATTCTGTTGCTGCTGTTGGAGTTTCACCCGTTTCACACTGTTCGTGCTCTCAAGAACACAATATTTCTAAGAAGTTTCCTTTTTTTTTTAGTCTTGGATCTACTAAGGTTGTTCTTGTCTTGCCAGGTTGTATTTTGGACTGTGAGCACTGCTAGCATGAGGGCAATTCTTTGGATTTCTGTTTCAGGTTTCCTATCTTTTATGGTAGTAGTACTAAGATACTTGAATAAGTCACTTCATTCAACTTTCTTGCTTTTGATGTCTATTTCTTGTTCAGTGTCAGTAATCCTCATTGTCATTACACTGCTCTTTTTTTGTCCTGATCTCCATACCATTCATCAATGCAGTGCTGCCCAGCTTTGCCATTGTATTTGTACATCCTGGTCCCATTCCTCCTATCTGATCTACACTATCTTGAAAGGATATATTACCTGTATTACTACCTTTAACTGATAGCACTCCTTCAAAGTTTTCAGAGTCCTTTGACAAAATGTGTTCAAGGAAACAATTGAAGGCATGTGGCAGTAGGAGACATCACTTTCTCACACCATCTGTTACATGGAACTACTTACTCAGTGTGTTGCCTTCAAGGACTTTACTCCCTGCACTGTAATAAAAGATTTCAGGGGTTGGCACCATTCTTTTGCTAATGTTGAGTGTCTTCGTCACAGTCCATAGTATTCCTTGCCAAACATGATCAAATGCTTTACTGAAGCCTGTGAAGTTGCAGTGTAGTTCCATTTCATATTCTCAGTAATTTCTGTTCAGTTTCTCAAGTTCAATGTCTGATCTATTGTATTTGGTGTCATTCTAAAACCTTCTTCTTCCTCCTCAGGTAATGTCTTTGGCAGATCATGTAGACATATGATCATACTGTCAAGGTCCCATTTCTGCAAGTAATGCCCTGACAGCTGGTATGTGTGAAGCTTGTGAATTATAATAATGGCAGTATCTCCCTTGTTTTTTTGCATATGTTTAGCTTTTCCTGCTGGGGATTTTCCAGAGCTGTAATTTCCTGCTCCTCATCTGACAACTCTAAGGATGAACAAATCCTGTCTGACTCTTGTTCAGTTGCTAATGTGTTGATGTTAGGTCAACATTTACTTCATAGTTACACAAATCCTCGCAGCAACTACACAGCCTGCCTGCAATTGCTTCTGCTGCTTTTTTTGAAGACATTCATTTTTGTCTTGAAACAAAAGCACAATTCTTCACTATCAAGCTGAAGGTAAAATTTTTCCTCTTCTTCTTCCCCACATTCTGTTGCCTGCGTGTCTGTATGATTTTCACTTTTGTATGTTTGGTGCTCAACTGGTCTATCACTATCCTGAGAAGCTTTCTTGCAGTTCTCATTTTCCAAGAAGTTTCCTAGCCACCCATCTTACTGCTGCTAAATTTGTCAGACTGCATGAATTGTTCATATTCAATTTCCTAGGGTGGCTGCTTAATTATTTTGTAGAATTTTATGTATTGATTTTTTTCTCCAGTAGCATGTTTGGCATTCTCACCTTGGCCAAGACCATTCAGAAATGAAGATATCCTCCAGGGCCCTGTCCATGGGGTTGCTAACCGCAATGATTACCATGACATCCTAATGTGCCGAGTTTCAGCATCCATGCAGGGACAGGAACGACTCTCACACACTGATGCAATGCACAGTCAGTTCAACTGTATTGCTCCGCTTGCATGGTTATATACATTTTTCATATCTGTACACCTGATCACGCTTATTCAGATAGGCTACAGACATAAATCACGCGCCGTTCATGCGCCCCATATTCCCTTATGATTGGTAACTATGCACTAACACTAATAGGAACAGACCGCCTCCATGTCCTTGAACACATCTTGGTTTTGCTAGCCCACATCATGTGCACTATCAGAACTTTCTCAATTGCTATTCTTAGCTGTCCTTTCCAGCGGCTTGTTCAGTTATGCTAACTGTTTTGCTTAAGCGGCCTAGTCATGCTAACTCTCAAACTACATCGACCCCAACTTCTCCCCCTTTTCTTTCAATAAAAAGCTAAGCTATCTTATCATTGCTTTAAAAGCATTTGCTCAATTGGTGTTAGTTGCATCACAAAAAATTTTTTTTTACAGTTGCACTAATGCCTTTTGTGTTATGCGTATTATACACGGAACCAATATAATCACTGCTTCCTCTACACTAATGGGTGATTTATCCTGGCTCTCTCTTGCTCTTCAAGCGTACATGCAACAACCCTATTGTCAGAAATAGATGACTGCCTAAAAAACAGCTCTTCAGACCACCATTTTTCATCCAGTGGTACCAGTTCCCTTGTTAGAAATGGAGAATAAGTCTGAGCTGCTATCAAAATTAGCAGCCTGCACTTGCAGAGGTATTTACCTTAAAACTTTTCTGGAAATCGGTCTCAGAGCTTTCAAAGAACTCACGTTCTGTACTTCTTCATAGAAATGATCAGAGGCAGTTATCAAGTAATGATAGTTTAGTTCAGTTTAGTTTTTTCTTCGCATTTCAAGGTGCTGTTTGAAGTATCAAGAGCTTTCCTCTTGATGTAAGAATTTTTTTACAGAAAGAACAGTCATTCACTGGAAGAATGTCCCCAGGGATGTGGTGGAGTCCCCATCACTGGAGGTTTTCGAGATACGATTGGACAGTATGCTAGATCATCTCATCTGCGTTCCCTTTCCCATGAAAGGTTGTGTCAGATGATCTTTTGAAGTCCCTTCAAGCCTGGGTTGTTCTATAATTCTGTAATTCTAATATAAATAAAGCCTTTCAAAGAAATACTTTTTGTTGCAGAGCAGTTAGTTATTGCAGAGTTCTGATGCTTTATTTTTATTTAGAAAGAAATAACCATTTAGAGAGGCAACGCAAGGAACACAGAAGCAACAAAGGGAATACAGAGGCAACAAAGGGAGCCTGGTTGTGGGTGTCTACTACAGGCCACCTGATCAAAGGGGGCCTACTGATGAAGCCTTCTTCCTCCGGCTCCAGGAGGCTTCGCATTCACAGTCTCTCATCCTGCTGGGGGACTTCAACCACCCCAAAACGTGCTGGAAAAACAGCATGGCAAGATGCATGCAATCCAGGAGATCCTCCAATGCATTGAGGGTAACTTTTTAAGCCAGGCAATTAACATCCCTACTCAAGGGGATGCAATACTGGACCTGATGGTCACCAGTGCAAGAGAGCTTATCGGTGGCATCAAGACCAGAGGCAGCCTGGGAGCCTGGGCTGCAGTGACCATGCATTGGTGGAGTTAGTCCTGAGGGATATGGGAAAAGCGAGGAGTACAGTCAGGACCCTGAATTTTAAGAAAGCCAACTTCCAGCTCTTCAAGGACTTCAGTAGGACCCCCTGGGAAATGGTCTTCAGGGACAGGAGGGCAGAACATAGATGGCAGATTTTAAAGGAGGTTTTCCATAGAGCTCAAGAGCTCTCAGTCCCCAGTTGTAAGAAGTGAGGCAAGGAAGGGAAGAGACCAGCATGGCTGAGTTGAGACCTACTGGTCAGACTAAAGGGCAAGAGGGAACTGCACAGGCAGTGGAAGAAGGCACAGGTATATTGGGAAGAGTATAGGGATGCTGCCTGGTTGTGTATGGATGAGGTCAGGAGGGCCTCAGCTGGAGCTGAACGTGGCAAGGAATGCTAAGGATAAAAAGCAGGGCTTCTACAGGTATGTCAGCCAGAAAAGGAAGGTTAAACACAGTGTTTTCAGTTTATTTTTACTGTCCTAGTTAAATGAAATAAGTTTTCCTCTAAGTGTTTTCTTATTTACATAAATTAGAAATAGCTTAGAGGTTAATACACCTCTAAGAATAGGTAAGAATTCTGTACCTACTCTTACACTAGTAAGAATAGCTGCAGAACAGTTTTATCCTCTTCTAGGTTAAGATTTAAATAATTAAATTTTTAAACTTCCCAAGTGTATAAGATTAGATGTTTTTTCTTCCCTTTGAATGTGATCGTGGCATTTTAAATCTATTATGACATTGCCACTGCACAGAAAAGCAAACTTGCAACATTCAGATTAAAAAATCTTCTTGGATATGTAAATTGTACTATATGTATAACAGTGCATAGAAACCAGCCTTATATCCAGAAAAAATGTACTCAGATACTTATTGGTTGAAAGTTAGAATAAAGCCAGTAGTTGTGTTAAGTCATAAAGTTTTTGGGTTTTTTCTAGAACCAGATTTGGTTGAAAAGGCAATATAATGCAATAAACAATAACAAAATGACTATGGCAATGTGACAGTAACTGCTGAAAAAATATTTATTGCAAATGTGGTTAGCCAGAATTAATTATGCATGATCAATGTGGAAAAAAATAGTATGTACAGTAAAAATAAAATTTACATTACACAAATCAATGATTATTTTTGGGCCCTCAAATCCGCCAAGTCTGGACATCATGTACCCTCTTACTGTCAAGTTCTGAATAGGCAAACATCTTCTGCTTTAAACAATAAAATATTTAACTTTGCTTAAGTAAATCTATGATTTTCTGTAACTATTTTAGTGAGACCACTCAGGAAAAACTAACAAAGGTAATGAAAGCTAATTGGGCTCTGTATAATCTTAATTTGATCTGACAGTTGAGAAACATGAATCCTGATGAGTAATGTAAATTTAAATTGTAGACTCTTGCTACTAATGGAGTGCAATATTATAGATACATTTGTTCATTTCTTTTATTATTAATTCTAATCACATCCAAGACCAAGGCCATTGACACAGTAATTAGTAATAGAAGTTCCTGTTATTTTGCATGGCAGAAGCAAAATGATTTCATATATTTGAGAAAAACTGTGCAAGGACAATGTGAGATGTATAATTAGTTAGTGTGAGGTGAGCAGAATGGCTGTCTCTAAAGACATTTGCAGCCAAGCTTCACTCAGAATGTTCTTTCAGTCTAAGTAAAATAAACAGGTCTGAACTTATTGGAATTTTCTATTTGCTGTTCAGTAAAACCTTATAGCTCCTGGGCTTTTATACAACTAAGATTTATGGCATCTATTCTCACTGTGCGGAGTCACAAGATAATGTTAATAGATGGCTAGTTTTGCCAATAAATCCCTCAGGGAGCAGAGAGAAATACCTGTTTCAGATGAGTTGTTCAGAACTACATCCACATCCCAAAAGGAATATTTTACTTAGGCTTAAGAGACTCGGCTCTAAAAATGTAAAGCTATTTGTCTCTCAATTCCCAATAGAGGTAAACTATGGTAAAATCAAAACCCACGGCTCCTGATAACTCATAGATCTGCTAATCAAGGCCTGGGGGCTCATTTTCTTGAATGGAATCTGGACTAGTTTGTGAGGTCCAAAATACATGTTCCTCAGGGACTTTGCTACTTCAGCCCAAGAGGTTGGAAGCTCATGAGGGAGAAAAATAAGAGGTCTCCAGCACTGCTAGGCAGAATGTCAGGAGTTCTTGATTGCCTCGGAGCACGGAAACCCATCTGAATAATACAGAAACTTGCAAGATGGAGGAGGAGAGGAAGAGAAGAGACAAAAAAGGAAATGGAGGGAGGCCACTTTTGTGTTTGTACGTCCTACAAATTTGTTTTCTTTGACACGGCATGACATTGCTGACCTATATTCAGCTTACTAACTGCTATAACTCTAATTCTCTTTCTGAAGAATTACTTCCTCATTCTTTAATTATGCAGCAGATTATTCCTGTTTCCAAGATCTATTTTCCCTAATAAATCTCATTTTTTTCTGAATGTAACTTATTTTTTCAAGCTCTTGCATACTTGCAGGATGTTCCAGTCCTTTTTGGTCAAATTTATAATTGATAAATTTATACCAAAATTTTATAGTAATGATATTAATACCAGTACTCTTAATAAATACATTCATAGCTTAAATATGACTTGTATTCTTTATTGCATCATCCAGACCACTAATGAAAACTTAGAAAGACACTTGAAGACTCCAATAAATCATCTAATGTGCCCAGGGTTACCTCAAATATTTATTTAGCTATTGTAAACTGAAGTTCTTTGGATCCTGCTGATCTGAAAGGACCTAATTAAATACTTAGCCCTTAAACTCACCTTATTCATTGCATTCCTGCAAAGGTTACAAAATCTATTAGAAAATATGTTTTACAACTCTTTATAGATCTGGACAAGTGTCTGAAACAGGGCTTTGCTTACATAAAGATGATTTATTTGGATGGACTCTGACCCTGTAGGTGTTTGATCACATGTATAGCTAGTAAATCACTACTGGTAACTTTAATTGAAAACCAGTTTTGAAATCACGGTTGCAAGTATCGATATTGCAAACATGAAGTCTAAGAGATCAGCTGATCTAGATGCATAGCCAAACCTATAAACCATATTTTTGGTAACCTAGTTTTGGCACAGCATCAGAGCAAGCAAAAGGCAGGTCTAAACTACCCTTGTTTTTCCCAGTTTTTCAGTTCTTCACACTAAGAACGGAAAGCTGTCCAGAAGCTAGGAGTGTGTAGCCAAATAAAGACTAATTGCAGCACAGCTACTCGTATCTAGAGCACTGCCTGTATAGCTCACAGAGAGCATTTTAGCATATATTGACTATCGACACAACACACATGCTCTTGGCATGTCCAGCAATCTAATAGATTTTGTCATTGGTCATGTCATACCTTACCAAAAGTTATTACGAAAGCTGACTAATTATCCACACTGCTATCAAAACTTTATTTGAAATTTCGCTATGGTTACACTAACATGTGCAAACTGCACTGCTTGCAGGGCTTCAGGAGAGTGGCTTCTGCTCCAGCTGGACCCTTCTACCATTTCTGCTTATTCCGTTCCAGGGGAACAATTTTGCTGAATGTACCCATGTATTATTTTCGCTATGCTCAAGCAAAATTTTTGGCCTAGTCTGTCCAAACCAAACTAGTTTTCTTTGAATTTCTTAAAGAGCAAACTATAGATTCATAGTGCTAAGGCAAATTATCCATTTTAAGTGACAGAAACAACTGAGAGTATGCTTGGAATTTGTAAAGAAAAGTGAAAGCACTGCAAGTCAGAGCAGAAACCTAAATCTTTAAATTCTCCCTTCGGAAGAGTATATCTTTTTTCCATTGAGTATATAAGAAGCCTAGAAGATTAGCCTGCTGTCTCATGCACTTGTAGTTGCCTAATGTTAAGTGGTGTGGAGGCTGTTCTTCCCCCATTCCCACAACATTTATAATTAATCAACTGAAAATCAGTTCATGAGCAATTCACAGTAAGAAGAGATCAATTCACAGGGGAAGGTATCTGCAATCAGTAATCTAGGCTGCTCTAGCTAAATTTGTAGAATAAATTCTACATAATGAATTATTCTGCTGGCTTTTCAACTAGTCTAGCTTCTTCTAAGCTTCGATGTCATTTGCAGGTATCGATACTTCTAGTTAGCTGAACAGCTTTCCACGGTTTCTGCTAAACTCTTAAATCTGTATAATTTGAACAGTTCCACTATCTCTAGTAACAACATTTGTCTATTCAAAAGATAGAGAAACTACTGTTATATTCTGTACTATCATCTGTTAACTCCAGTTCACCAGCGTGACTTGAACACTTCAAATATTATACTACCAACAGATTTAGAAAAAAAACAATACTACACTGTAATAAAAAGTTAATAGAATCAGAATACCTGGAAAGAAAAACATGGAATATTATATTTCACTATATTTCTACAGTCTTAGAGTCAGAGTGTTTCTATAGTACTCATCACTAATCATAAAACAATGTGGTGCAAAATCTGTCAATATTATACAATCTTACAAAATTTTAGTGAAAGTTCAGTTACCTGCAGTGCACTTTTGCTTATGCTATCTATGGAAAAATCATTACGAAATACAAAGTGTCAGTTCAAGGCATGGAAGTAACCCTTTCTAGTACTTCCTTTATGATTTCGTGGCTTAAAATAATGCAACAATGTCAGCGCTGGCCTCAGTCATTCATGAGTTTTTGTTTGTTTGTTTTATTTATCAGAAATGTCAATATCAAGTAATCTTTTGCAAAAGTTTATGTTTACCTCATAGTGGTATGTAAAGGAAGTCTCAATGTATAATAAGCTTACATAATACTCCAACTGCAATCTTTCTCCTAATACCTTATTTAGATATCCAACTCACATGTTACTAAGATATTTGACTTCCACTATGAATTATTTCTCAAAAGCAGAGTCCAAATCTTTCAAACATATGCCTTTTTTCTCTTGGGAATCAAAGGAAATTTTTTTGGCTCATAACCTGAGAATATGAGCCCCAATTTAATGAAGAGAAACAACTGCATTAACTTCATCAGGCTGTGGGTCACACCTACAGCAATTTCAAATGAGCAAGTTACAGAAACCATTCAAAAACATTTTTGAACTCCCATCTGACCCTTAAGGCCCTTCTTTACTGCAGCTTATGAACTTCTGAAAGGGTAAACTTTCAAAGCAACCCATAGCAAACGCACAAAAAAACCTCTTTACTTATGATCAAACACTACATGATTATTTTTCGTGCATAACTCCCAAAATTCATCCCAAAGTTTCTTGATTGTATTACATATTCAAAGTGCATAGAAACAGAATTGAGCTCACAAAGCAATTTGAAACTTAGGCTTTTGTAATAAAAATGTAAAAGTCCCTCCTGGGTTATGTATGATACAGTAGAAAACTTAGGAAATAATCAAAGAGGTTTGTACTTATCTTCATAATCTTTATCCAACAATGTAGTTGCACTTGGATATTTCCAGAAAGCACTATTCAGCTACTAGACACCAAAAGAGCTTCTGAAGAATTTAACACATTTAGCAGAAAAAAGTCATTAATTCATTTGAAACAGATTCCTAGTGACAAAACAAGAAAGAAAGATCTTGCAATTTTCAGGATATAATAGCACAGAATTGTAGTTTAGTTTGTCTAATTACTATGATTCCAATTTTAGGTGGAAACTGTAGAGATCAGGTCCTATATATCATTCACAGGCTGCTCAGAACAGAAACATTTCAGGAGTGATATAAGCTATACCAGCTTAATCCGCAAGAACTGAAAGTATAGCAATTTAGTAGACTGCAATTAATGCTTCTAAAAGTCATTTTGCGCTACTTTTCGTATCAATTTTCTTTGGTACTGGTTTATATTAAAAAAATAAGTTATTGACAGGAATTAGATGTAACTGTGACAAATTTTCTAGTTCATACTAAGAATATAGTCACTGCTTTCACCACGAGTGACAAACCAGAGTTGGAAGAAATTTCAGGCAACTGGATTCTTCTCAGGCTGCTGTAAAGAAAGGTTAAAATTCATATGATCTTGAAGGCTGAGAATTCTTCAGAATTTTAACCATTCAGATTTGGGTACAGATAAAAATTGAGTAACTTTGCATCAAAGTATTACAAATCCACATGTGCTTTTTGACAATGTAATAGAATTAATACCTATTTTATTACATCTTTTACTATGAGCCCAAATAGAGAAACCTCTACCTTTAACCTCTGGCTCTTAGTTTCAAATTCTTTACTGAAGAAATATAGTTGTCCAATTCAGTCACCAAGAGGAATTTTCATAGAAAAAGGCATTAAAAGCATATTAGAGGGAGAAGAGTGTTTTGCTTTTTCATTGGTTATGTCTGTTGGATTACACATTCATGCTCTGAAAGAACAGAGCAATGAAACGCATTATAAAAACAGAGTACACACTTCACCTTGTCTCTAATGATTTACTTTTACTACATGCTTCTCCAGGTGTTCTGTAAAGAATTGCATCTGACAGATCAAGAAAAACATTCAACGGCAAGTATTTGTTAGGATACCTCTGCTGGTAAATGGGAGACAAATATGCATATAAGGATGTTTTTGAGTGAGAATAGATTGTCCTACAAATGAAGACAAGCAAGAAATATTTGCTTTAAAAATAGTGCCATTGGTTGACTTTATGTTATTATGAACTTCCGCTAAAACACAGTTAAATTACTTGAAAATATACTTAATTCCTTCCCATTTAATTCAATCTTTTGTTCCTTTTTTTGCATCACATACATTGTAAACTCGCAGATATAAAACACTGACTATAACATGGAGATGGTTGACCAATGAGATCAGTATATGACCACAGAATTTGTGTAAAGCAGCTTTAACCCACCTACGGTTTTCTTTATAGGCAAGGTAAGAAGGTCAAAAACTGTTATTCAGGCAACAGGTAACAGTGAACTGTCACAATAACTTCACCAAAAAGTGAAGATACAGATGGAGATGCAAATAACTGTGAGAAGAGCACTCTCTCTGAGCAAATGACTGACAGAACCTGGCTTTGTGTGAAGTTTTGTCAACAGAGCTTGTGGATGAGAAGAAATGAAGACTGGACATGGACTTGAAAAACAGAATGAAATTAGACAGGAATGTCAAGATAAAAGGAAGAGAGGAGGCAGCATAAAAAACTGACGACCTGCATTTACTGAACAACAGAAGCTGAATGGCAGGTCAATAAAACAAAAAAAGAATGATGATAAGAACATGGCAGGAGGATTAACTAGTTAGCTTAGGAACAGCTATGCTGCACTGGGCAGCAATGAGGAGAAACATGCTGAACGAGAAGATAGGATGATAGAAGAGAGAGCCGCTAGTCCCATAAGAGAAAAGATAATGGAGATAGCTGTAAGAAATTGCCCAAGTATAAACAAAGGCATTACACAGAAGAGAAGACAAGATAGTCAATAGACAGGAGAAATATCTCAAAACAGAGCTTTAAGACAAGAGGCAGCTTGTTGTGACTGGGGAGTCCTTCATAAGAACTAAAAAAATTATCACTACAACAGATCCAGAGGAAAGTCAGTATGGAGTCTGCCAGGGGCAGGCATGCACACTGTGAAACTGAAGATGAAACGGATTTGCAAAGAAACTGGGCAAAAAAATGCACAGACATTGATTATTTTTCATGTCAGGACACGCCCCAGATTTCAAATGGAGCAGTTCAAGGGAGTTACTCTAAGCTAGAGTAGCTAGTGAGAGATACGACTGCCTCAGATGATTTCCAGCAAAATTGTTCCAACTGCTGGAGAAGCACTCTAGAGACTGCCATTCTCCTCTAGGGCTGCTCCTCAGAGTTACACTACAACAAACTCATCACATATTACATCTTACACTAGGTGCAAGATGTGTATTTTGTAATATATAACTATACACTGTAGCGTATAGTACAGACTATAAAAGTGTATTTTAGTAAGATAAGATATTGGCATTCTGTTGGACATTATTAATGGCAATGGGAAAGAACAGATCTAGAATAGTAACATCAAAATAGATAAAGACAGACTCAAAAGCAAATTTCAATAATCTCTAAGAGAAGATGGAGATCCAAGTAGACATTGAAGCATTAGTCAACACCCGTTTGATATTTTCATGAATAACCTTGGAAAGAAGAATGCAAAGGAATTTTACCTGCTGATGCAAAACTGACAGCATTGTGAGCATGGGAAAGATCAGATTCTTGTAATGGAAGGACTCCATGACATTAAAGAAAGGAATAATAGAAATATGGATGTAATTTAACTGCAAAAAGTAAAGGTCATTCATGCAGGGACTAATAATGAGAATTTCTTCTATAATCCAAGAGCTTCTCAGTTGGAAACAATAAGGAAGGAAAAGCAGCTGGATCTATTAATCAGTCACAGAATGTCTGTGAGCCACCAATGTCATATAACCGTGAAAAAACTAATGTGATTCCAGATTATATAAACAGAAGGTTACAGGCCATTCCTCAAAGAACCATGGTGCCATTCCTATAGTCTTAATAATAATACACCAGCAAGGGGTAGATTAAAGAGCAGATATAGCCATTTTCTAAATTAAATAACAAATGAACTCATGTTCTGAAAAACAACTAAGTGCTGGTGGTTTAGCCAAAGCATGACAGTATTGTTCATCACTATTGTTATGCACTAAAACCAGATATCAAACTCAGGGACTGGTCCCCATTATTCTGGTGTAATTCAATTGCACAAAATAATACAGATTCAGTCTCAAGAAACCTTACAGTTATAGATTGAATCATGCAAATACTTATGTCCATTAATAATTGCATATTGACATACTTTTCTTTTAACATTTCATATTCCAAAGTATCGGTTTAATGACTCTCCATTTAGTAATCAGAGAAGGACATTTAGAACAGTAATGTGAGTCGACAACGACTTGTTCAAATCCATATTCCAATATACAATAGTGCAATATATGATGATAGAAATGGCCTAATGAGAAGGTAGAACAAACATAATACTGCTACTCACTCATTTATTATTGTGTTTATTCAACTTTTTCATCTTCTATTCTGAAGTAAAATCATTAAGAGATATCTTGGATTTCTAATCACTGCGGATTACATGTGCTGTTGGCAGTCACTCAACATGAATATGCGAGAATCTGTTGTCTGACAGAATAGCTCCCTCCTATATGTGAACTCCTAATGAAGTAGCAAATTTAATTGCCAAGGAACTGTATAACATATTTTGCAAACTAGGCTGTTGGCACAGAAAGCACATGGTTAAAAATATGTATTGAGAGGAAGCACAGTTTTTCCAAGGGCAATATCTGCTTTATGAGCAGTGAAGTGTGAAGATCCTGATCCTCTCACAGTTGTGTTGTGGTCAAGAACTAGAATTGGCTCCCTGAGGATTTTCCTTTGCAGGAAGATTTTCCTTTGCATAAGATTTATCATATATTCTTCTTTCACCTAGACTGGTCTGGTTTTATTTTATAGTTTTTCAAAGAATATTCCTTGCAGCTTTACACCATTGCAGAACTTTTCTCTGACAAGAAAGCAAGAAGAGAAGAAAGCAATCAATAGGAAATCAGTATGAAGTATCTATTTAATTTAAAATCTGTCTTTCTGAAGGCTTAAATATGAATTATATGAATCCTTCTAATGAGAAAGCTGCAGAAGAGATGGATGGAAAGTTTATAGAAACAGGATAAAAGGAGCTACATTTTTTCACTAGGTGCACTCAAATACAGAGACAAAACAAGAAATAAACAACAAATTATTAGTGTGCTTTATTTGGATTATCTTGTCACAACAAAAACACTTTCTCCTTAAGCTAGTGTTGTGATTTAACCCAGCAGTTGGCAAATAAGCACAAGAGAGCCGCTTGCTCACCTATCCCCTTCCCCCCAAAAAAACCCCAGATTTCACCAAACTCACAAATTTCACAGAAGTTGCCAAATTCACAGAAAAAGACTGAACTCACAGAGTAGTTTGAACTCCTAGAAAAGTTTAAACTCACAGAAAAGAGACAGTTGAACCCCCAGAAAAGAGATTCCTGACCCCCCCACAACCTTCATTTATAAAATAAGTATGACATCTATGGTATGGAATATTTCCATCGGCCAGCTTGGGTGAGCTGCCTGGCTGTGCTCCCTCCCAGTTCCGTCACACCTGCTTATTAGGTGAATATGGGAAACGCAAAAAAAAAAAACCACCTTGATTTTCTTAGCAACAACTGAAAACATCAGTGTTATCAACATTCCTTTCTTACTAAATCCAAAATATAGCAGCTACTGGGACGAAAATTATCCCAGCCAAAACCAGGCCAATTAGGCTATCATAATTTCACTGGTTTTCACAACCAGGTCTCAAGCTACAAACTTTAAACATCCAGGAATGCAAATTTCTATGACAGTCTAGATAGCCTGTAGACACTGTTAAATGTTTCCTTATTATTTAAAAACAGTACAGGTACAGCTGGCTTGTGGACACAGAATAAAATAGTATTCAGCAACCCATTAAAGTTTATGGGTTGGTTTGGGGTTTGTGGTGATTTTTTTCCTCTTAACACATTAGAAATCTATATTAGGTAATGACTTAAACTAAATGGATTAAATTTTGCACAGGCAACCCCATAGTAATCACCAAAATTGCATTACCAATCAGTGCAGATATTATTCTTGTTAATATCTACTGCGATTCAAATTAAGGTTATATCTAAACTGCGAGGTGCAGAAAAGGGTTTAGAACAAACCAAAACATACCAGTACCTGCAACTCAGACGCTTTTATTTTGTAATGGTGGCTGTGCTCCTTGCATTCTTGTGTTCAGGTTGAAAAAGGACACGCTATCCCAAAGACAAGCTGAGCTTCCTCTAGCTACTTAGGGTCCATACAGACTATGTGGAATGAGAAGATGGGGTTGCGCTAGGGTGCTGAATTGACTCTGACTTACGGACGCACTTATTAATGGAGACAAAAACGTACTTTCTAGTGAGAGGCAACAGCTCCTATGCAGAGTGGACACTGTATTCAGCATCAGAAAGCCACTGAAGATGTTGGTAACAGAAGTTTATAAGTTGTGAGCACTCTAATGGAGGTGAGAACAAGGAGGGTACTGTGTGTCAGTATTATCTGACTCTTACAGAATCATTTGCTGTTATCATAGCCCAAGACAAGCATTTTTTGAAATATAAATGCAAATACATAAATTTTTGAAGGATAAGTTTCTTGGTTTTGTTCTCAAATGGAGGAGTTAGCCTGGGATGAAACCTGCCCAAAACCAGTGGAATCTCTAGGAAAAACACTGCTGAACTCCAGCACCATTGTTGTGAGTATGAATTAAGCGTGATTTCCCAAAGATTTTGAACATAGCCATGTTTTTAAAGGAATGGCATAAGTTTTACCTTTGACATGACCTCAGCCCTCTTTTCCTTACTTTCATCCAACTGTTGAGAGTTTCGAGCTTCTTTTCCAAAGCAAAGAAACTAGATCTTTATAATAAAAGCTTACAAGCACTCACTAAGAAATAATCCATAATACTTTTTTCATCTTTTCAATATGATACCATTTTAATACAAATACTCCTGAAATATCTTGTGTGAGATAAGAATTTGATGAAAAATTACACTCGGGTAGTTTAACTTTGGTTAAATTTCAATGGAAGTAGGAGAATTTGGTGTTCCAAATTTCTGAAATTTCAAATCCAGATGAAAGTATCTCACAATTGCCTATAAGCAAGGGAAATAACCAAGAAGTGCAGAAGTATTGCATCAGAGTACTGTATTTAGTAGTCTTTTAAATTAATACAAAATTGCAAAGACATGACGAGCCAGTGCAGCTACTACAGTCACTGTAGTCATTGTTTAGTAACTGTCAGACTGAGAGATGAAGGATGTTGATGTGTACTATACACTGTATACAAACATAAAAAATCCATTGAAAGCCAGATTTAACCTACAACTGCTATGAGTTTACAATCAGTTTACTTATATTGAAGGATAGTACGGACTACAAGTGGCATCTTCTCCTTGTGGGTAAGAGGATTTCCTTGTGGATTTATCTTAATCCATAAATTTTTAAGAAACAGGTACCTTTATAGCATTGCACAAAGGGTGGTAAATATATGAAAATATATGAAAGGTACTTCTAAGTTTCTTCCATAAACGTCTCAGAGATCAACACATTTATGGGGGTTACTGTCTTTATTAATAGCAGCAGAAACAGTATACAAATAAAAATATTTGACAAAATGATGTAAGAATTGATACAAAATGAATGAAGCTAACAAATAATTGTAAAGTAAATGCATTATATTTAATTTACCTCTGTTCTGCTATAGATTGTACATTCATGATACACACAGAGTAGAACAGATATTTGAAAACAGTGAGACCAACAGGCACTTAGTAAGTTCTTAGCAGCTCTTAAAGTCAGGCATTTTCCTGGAGAAAGCAAAGCAAAATTCATAGACAAAGCAGTTGTTGAAGTAAGCAAGCATAACACAAACAGAAACAGTGCACACATACAAAAGTGAATATCTGTTACCATTGGAGGTATTCATAACATATCATATGAAAAGTCAGAACAAGTGAAAATGACTAGAGATTACTCTGATGCTTAAACTTGCCTTCTCATAAGCAGTTGATACACTGCCAGAAATTATACATGGAAAGCTCCATTTTGGAAGAGTGAGAGTAACATCCAGTGGCCAGTTAAGGTAGATCAAAACATAGTACACATTCACTCAGAATCTGTGAAAGGGAACATGTATTTCACTTCCTGTAGTATTGAAGACAGCATATCAAGCTATTTCAGGTAAACCAATTTCTAATCATGTCTGGTCAGTATGTTTTTTATGTATTTGTCATGATTTTACTTTACTGAAATTAGTATTTTTAATTAATGTACTACTAAACATGTATTTTAAAATAACTCAGTTTTGCAATTAACTTCCCAAACAGTGGGATCTCTGTATTCAGCTAGATTTTGCCTTATTGGCCCAGATTTTTGACTGCTGGTGCATGGAGGGGCCAGACAGTACTGTAACAGAGGCCCAGAGTAGAGTGTTGGTAGAGGACTGGCTGAACACTCTTTGGATCCCTTACTCAGCATATGCTGCAGCACTATGTGCATGTATTTTCCAACAAAAATTATTTCTTGTGTCTTTTGAGATATTGGTAAAGTATAAATGAAAACAACATAGGCTAAAAAAAATTTTGCCTTCTGGGTTTCTGGCTGTTATCAATGTCACAGATGTGGATTTTCCCACACCAAATAACAAGGGTGTATAGAATCCTCTTCCTGTAGTTAGTTGACATGTATGGTGCAATTTTTCAAGGGTGCCCCTGGAAATCGCTCCAGACAGGAGATGTCTACACAGCCATGCAGCCTGGAATGGATGCATTCCCTTCACCTCTTCCCTTCTTTCCCCAGACAGCGAGAGGCTTCTGGTGAACCCACATTCATTTTCAGTATGTGCCCTTCAGTGAGGAACCAAGAAACACGTCCCTTGACGCAACTATTCTGCTCATTCTGTTGTAAAACATCAGCCAAATTCTGAAAAACGTGTTTCTTAGTAAATGATAACATACTCAAGAAGTTTTTCTACTCAGGGCATAGCTCTGCCAAACCTTCACTTATGGACACAGGGCTAATTGTTTCAGCAAGGAGGTCAAGAAAAGAAAGTAGTGTCTTACTAAAGCACAAGGAAGCAGAAACAGACTCAACAGCTATCTTCCTGTGCCTCTCTGTGTAAAGCAGCTGTACTCATAGCCTTTGAACTCAGACTGGAAAGAGCCTTCCCGCTGAGTCAGATCACAACTCTCTCTGCTGTAGTGTTTCAGCACTGGCAGTGGCACTGCTTCAGATTTTTCAGAATAATAAAAAAAAATTTAGAAATGAAATCTTCAGATTCAGAACAAACATCTTGTGGTGATTCTGAATAGCTCTAAGATTGTTCTGATTACAGTACTCATGACATAAAATAAATAAATCTAAATAACTGTAGGAAATACTTTTCTCTGCACACAGAAGTTTGTCTTTCTACTCCCTGGAAATATGTTGGTCAATAGCCTTTAATGTCACTGGAAGAATTTTCTGAATTACATGTTGAAAGTTTGTGGCAACTGGTGTAAAAATGATGGCAGATTTGAAAGTTTGATAGCATCTGTATTTCAGAACTTGGTCAATACTAGAAACACATGGACAAGAAGTTATTTTCTGTAATAAAAAGTAAGCAGAACCAATTTCAGTTGTTAAACAATTAAACTCATAAATGAAGTCCTCAGAAAGATACAAAACCAAATTACTAAACAATTGGTCTGTAAGGACCTTGAGGATATTATATCGATATAAAATCAATGTTTATTTGCCCAGGGTCACCAGGACACCAAGGAATGAACATGATATAGAACATGGGAACACGGGAAAAACTAGCTATAAGAAAATGGTATTCTACCATGAGAAAGGTTGAACCCGGCAGAGGGGCTCTGAACAGCTGTGGAGTCTCCACCCTTAGGGGTATGCAAAACTTGACTGGAAGTGGCCCTGAGCAGCTTTATCTTCTTGGAGCAGGAGGCCGGATTAGACGACCTCTGGAGGGCCCATCCAACCTACATGTTTCTATGCTTCAATGATTTAATTTTCTTCTTTGATGTGTAACTTGATAGGTTTTACTGGAAGGGGAAAGCTGCAGAGGAGCATTTTAGTAAAGCTCTTCTCATGTCACTAACCATCTAGGAAGTTACAGTTTTGATTAAATTACTGAAGGATAGAATTGGTGGAAATATTAAATTATTAGAATTAAAATTAAAGATGTAAAAGATAGTCACCCAAGGGTAGCAATCGCAGGAGGGGAACATGCCAAGTCAACACAACTCTGGTAGTTTTCAGTAGTGTCTGTAAGACTGCTAATCAAGGAAATATTCTGAGTCTTCATCATCCATGCTAAGTAGTAGAGCTAAACACAAGAACGTTGCGACTCTGAAAGGTTCTTACTCATGGAGCAACCACAGAGCAAACCTCTATTGGCTCTCGCCAGCTTAACTGTTTTCAATATGTGAAGAATCTGTTAAAACATGCTGTACAAAAAATGCATATCCAAGTGCTATTTGAGTAATCAGTGTATGCTTCCACAGAGAGACAGAAGACAACCTCTTTCTTGTTGTCTGCTTCCAGATCTGTTACACAAGCATTGCTCTTAAAGTAGCAATGTCCAAACTATGTTCTCAAGAGGATTTTTCAGGATCTCCTTGTGTAAGGTCTTACTTTGCAGCTGTAGTACTGCTACTACAATATTTCACAATTGTTTGCTACATAAATATACTGGCAAGCCTTTATGTTAAGGCATGAGAGGTGGGAAGTGGCAGAGGCATACCTGAATAGGGCTTGTAATCGCGTTTTATAATAGCTGTTGGAGGATGTCAGCATTCAACACAAACTAAAGCAGTTTTTAAGAAGCTCTATTTACTTCTGGTAACCAGATGACACTCCTGTTAGTCCCAGAATCAGTTTCCTAGTCCCTCTCTGCGTAACTTGTGTCAGGTATTTCTCAAAAAGACCTGAAAATCAGGGTTCATATATGCCTGTCACACCCAACAGTGGTCTTGTCATGCATTTGTGATTAGCATCCCACGATATGTCTCCTGTAGCATTTAGCAACAAGGAGCTGGCAGCAACTCATTATCTGCTAGAACCACGTTAAAATACAGAACCACAATTCAAAAGCAACTACATTTCTCATATTTTTTGAAGAGTGACTGTAATGTGTTGTACATACAACCACTTTTTATGCAGCCTCTTACTACCAGAAGATTTTTCAGATACCACAAAATCTCAGGAAAAGTAGCTGATGTCCATAAGCCACAGTTTTTGTTCTCAATAGTGACATTCAGCACAGAACAATAGCACGACATCCAGATGCTTTAATCTTTCAAGGACTGAACACAGGGGTTCCACTGCATCCTGCCCAAGAAGCCTCCTCCGTGCTGTTTTATCTGTATGTTCAGAGTCCTGCTTAGGGAGTTTGAGGTGTATGGCAGGGAACAACCACTATCTCAGCCCATGTAGAGAGGAGCCTGCAGGTGTGGCAGAGGGGATTCAGGGCTGGACTGGAGCCTGCAGTACCTCCTGAGGTTGAGCAACTGTGCTGAAGGGCCGGGAGCAGGCAGAACTCACAGCAGGCCGAGGCACTTTCCTAAGCATGGGGAGGCTCTCAGTTTGCTGCCACTTGCAAGATCAGGAAGAAAGAACATGGTGGGAAATGAGAGTGTTTAAAAAAAGTAAAATTATTATAATTTCTTTTGCTCTAGATGCTTCAATTCTTCTCAAATTAAGTATACATGTATACTACTGGTTTTTATTTAAACAAAATTAGGCTTTCTGAGTTAAAAGACCTTTTGATATTTTGTGAGATTTGGAGGAACAAGAAGTTCTAGAAAGCTGTACTTCAGAGCTCTGCCTGACTCATGGTCCTGTCACAATCACATAGAAATTAATCTGATGAGCTGGGAAACATTATTACTTCCAAGAAAGAGGTGTACAATTAAAAGTGCCATCATCAATTAACTTTGCTATCTTCTTCATACATTGAACAGCATTTAATATTTTCAGGGAAAATGGAAACAGTGGAAGAACTTTTGACAACCAGGTTGTAAAACCTTGACCTTGTTGAAGTCATTAACTTCAGGTTTGGGTTTTTTTAAAGATTATTGTGACCCAGTATTCCAAATGACACTCTTAAATAATTTAGAGATGAGAAGCTTTGCCTCAAAGCACTTCAACAGGTTTCAGACTTCCCTACTCTTGAAGACCAAATTCCGTCCATCCTCTTTCACCAATTCCTACATGACATCTGTTCTTCTTCCTCTGTTTCAGGCAGTTCTTTCAACTTCTTCTCTGTCTTTTTCCTCCTCAGGGATCCAGGACATCCCTCCAGCCCCTGCCAGGGCTCCCTTTCCTTACCAATAACCAGAAGTGCCTAACCCCTCCCTTTCTGTGCTCTTTTTGTTTTTTTCCTCATTTACTTTGCTAAGGACTCTGTGTAAAGCTATAGCTGTACTAAAAAGAAGACAGCAGCAGAAACTCCAAGTGTCCTCCTTTTCCTCCTTTCTTATTTTTATATTTTTACCTAAATTGATGCTGATGCTTTAAAATTCACGCTGATTCTGAAATTGTCTCAGTGTATTAGTCAAGTTGCTCATTGCAGGGGAAAAAAAAAGTCATCATATTGATCATATTGCCAGACCTCTCTCTTCCTCAGCCAACAATATATTTTGTTGACTTGAGTACATGAGTGAATATTTACCAGATGAGATCAAAATAATATTTTTGTTTTGGTATTGAATTCCAAAGAAATTAAATTTATTTCATTTTACTCCAGTATTTTCTGTTAAAATCTGATTTTCCATTTTCTCTTTCTTCTGTTTCCACTTTCTGGGGGAAAATAAGCAAATCCTAGCAATCCTTTAAGACACATGAGAAGTTATAAAAATATTGAAATTTTCATCTCCTCTTGGCACTTCACTGTTCATAATTCCCTGCCTACAAAGTGTCCCTCTAAGTATGTGCAGTGTAACTCTCAGGAAACATCACAGCAGATAAACTTTAAAGGTTTGAGGGCATGAAAAATTTATTTACACCATCGTTAGGCCATCCTGATTCTGCACCGCAGTGGAGTCCAGCCAGTCAACCCTCTAGCATAAGTTAATGTATTTTAGGGCTACTGTCACCAAAGGAAATGCAGCCCTGCAGCCTGTACCTGCAGACCCCATTGTGCCTCCTGTTGTAGGGATTGCAGAAGTTCATTCAGGATCCTTTCTCTCATTCCTGTGCTCTTGCTTCAGTATGGAAACTCTTCTTCAAAGTTTCATAAAGTCCTTTTTACACCACTGATATCACAGCCTGGACCCTTACAGGGCAGTTGCCACTGGCCGTGGACATTAAAGGACAAATGACAAATGGAAATGACTGAACATCTGCGAGCCACCACTTACACAAGGAGCAGTGACTTATCAAATACAAGATATACATGACTGAAAGCAATTGCTGTTACGTTATCGTGATGAAATATTGAAACCGAAAAGTTGATTTTGAGTATGTGATATGATGTTTTACACATGGAAATTCATTTAAAAGACTGTCTGAAATGTGGGAATTTTTTTTTTATTATCTGCCTTTCCTTTTTAGCACATTTTCACAGTTCTAAATTTTCTTCGTGTTAATTTTAACCTCCCTTGGTTTACATACACTTTAACTTTCACTTTAAGAAGCAGACTGAATTCTTAACAAACTTCTTTGTGAATTTATAATGGCATTACATAACTGAGTAAATTATGAAGAATTTATTGACTTTCCTGGCAGAATTTCATCCAATCAATGTAATTTGCATCCAATATTTTCAAGTGAAGGTGACCTCCTGTAACCTGGCCATTTGCTGATCATGCAGCACTCTTACTTTCAACTTTGTCTAATTTCTAAGTTCTGTATGCTGTCTTGTTATCCTGTGTTCCTTTTCTTTATACAGCTCTGCAACTATTTGATCAGTCTTCTGCTCAGCGGCTCTTTATTTGAATAATTTCTTGCAAAAGAAACCATTTTTTTACTGAAAGAGGCTCAGCCTTCTACTGCTAGCTCTTTCTTCCTCTGAGGTTGAACACTCGATGTTCTTGTTTTGTTTGGTATGTGATTTTAAAGCCTTTCTGTCATCTTTCACTTTTTGGACTGACTGGATCCGGAAGTTAATTGCGTTGACATCAACCAGTTTTAACAAGCCTAAAGTATCAATAAATCATTTCTTTAGTGGCTGCACTTTTTCTGGTGCTTTACTGATATACTGCACCTGAACTGATAAACAGGCTTAAAAGCATCCCTTTCTTCCAATATACTTCACATTTCCAGTAATTTCCTTCTAAAGAAAAGAAGACAATGGTATCATATAAGAATATATGAAAATGTGTTAACCAGCTTATTTCAGCTTTACTATTCTTATGCTTTTTTAAAAGAGTCAGTTTTAGGAAGACATTGCACTTAGAGGATGCAGTTTTAATCTGTTACGTAGTCTGACTGACAGACAAGTCCAGCTACAGATCCATATTAAACCTTCTCTAAATAACCTGAAAATTCCTCTAAAGATACAATTTCTTTCTTTTTCCCCCTTTCTTTTCCTCCCATCCTCACATTTGTGTCTTACATGTACCTTATGAACTCATACTAAGTGCACTCACATAACCTCAGCTTGTTTTACTGGCAGTCCAAAGCAAAAGTGCTATCTGCTGTCTGCAATGAGTGACACTACTGAGAATAAATTATCTGTTGCAATGCACCTCTCCATTTGAACCCAAACTTCAATGGATATCAGCATCCGTTTCCACCAGTAAATCAGTAGTACCTGTAAGTAAAATTTACTATGAAATTTTAATTGCTTCTTCTTTGTGAATAAAGCAAAGTGAAAAAATAAGCTGACATAAGTAATCTGTCAAGCAAAGATTTTACACCTGTTCATAAGAATCTATAAATTTGGTCACACATCATTCTTCTCAAACTTAAATAAGTATGGATGAGAAGAAAAGAAACCCAACAAAAAAGTAAATTAGCCACATGTAATTTATTATTCTTACATGTGTGTACGGCTTTAATTACTGGACATGAAAAATGAGCTTTGGGAGACATGGAGGTTTCTGCATATCTGAAGGAAAATAGTTTTTTGAGGTTTTAAAAAGAAAGATAAAAAAATAAGAATTCACAAATTATTTTGCTTAAGTTATTAAAATATATGCTATACACTGTGGCCACTAGATCAGTGCAAGTTTTATCATAACTGTCAGTTAGATTTTTGAAAATGGCAGTTTCCTTTGTAAGAATGAGTGGTATTTTGTATATAGTGCAAGGAGGAAAGAAAATAAATTTTGTGGCTTTAACCTTAATCAGTATACATGCATATGGCAAGCTCTCAGTGCCTATTTTGTGAATATATGAACACAAGGGACTGTGGGTGTTATCTACAAAAAAAAAAAGAAGAAAAAGAAAAAAGTATAGAAACAAATTAGTGAACACAAAACTTGTGTTCACTGAGGAAACATGCTGAATTTTCAAATACAAATCAAAACTGATTCATTTCCCTGCTCCTTATTTGACTTGTGTCTGAATCATTCTTTCAAGCTGGTTTTGCTACTGAAGACAAAACTGTAAAGCTGTGGCAATCAGAGATCATTTCTTACCTTAGAGAAGAAAGGAGGAACATCATTTCCATCTCACAGATTGTAACAATCCACGTGGTTACTGGCTTTTAATATGTAATGAATAGGTTCAAGTCTGGTGGCAAGAATGGGGAACAATAACATATCTAACAAAGCACAAATTTTCCAACATGCTAGCAGAAGCATGTAATACCTTTAGTCAAAGGCCATTTTTAACGCAGCTAGCATGCTGATTAGAAAAGATCACCCTAAACTGCTTGAATTGAGGGTATGATAACCTTTAAGGGGAAAAATGAATCCATTTTCTAAACACAGCAGACAGAAAGTTCAACTTACAAGAATCACTTGTCAAAACTAATGAAAGAGGCCATACCTAGTACTAGGTTTTGCACTACATCTAGCATTTCAAATTTCAGATGGTGCCTTAGGAAAGCAGCAACATTATTTGTGCTGTGTACTCCATGTGCAAAGGGAAACAATAAACGTTCAGTCATTTCATACCAGGCCAAGGGAATGAGAAGTCACGTGAGTAAGGACAAAACATTCAGCAAGGTTCAAACATAGGCTTCTCCCACTGTCTTCACTGGATGCAATTTATCAGTACCCAATGTTACACACTTCAAAGTTAGGTATCTAATTTGCGGGTCTAAGTTCACCATATAGTCAATGTAAACTCTTAGAAACTTCCTGAAAGCAAGCCCTCCCGTCTAAATGTCTAAAATAGGAAGGATCAAATATTTATCTCTCTCCATAGATAGCAAAGGGAGTAAAGACGATTGCCTTATCCCTACACTGGATGCTTCATTGCAACAGCACTTTTCTCACACTTATATGCATGCTCAAATTCATGAACTGACATGAATGTAGCAGTGCTCTGTGAAAACATTTTTGTACCATATGTGAAAAAATTAGCTGGATATTCATTGTATGAAAGCATTATTTAAGTATAACAGTAGGAGGCTGGAAGAATAAGAAAGGGAAAAATAAAAAAAACAAGAAGCAATTTTCTGATAAACATTTCAGGGTGATTAAAATGTGATGACATTGTTATTTTTAGAGAAAATCCTACCGTCACACACAGACAAGTTTCCAAGCTTATTTTACCCTTGTGGGGAAAGAGCACATCAGCAGGGCATTTAAAAGTGGAGTAGAGACTGTTCCCAAGGAGTGAAAAGGCTGCTGCTGAGAAGCTCTACAAATTGATGGATTGAAGCAGAGGTGAGGATGTAGAAAACTACATCAGTCTGCATCACTGTTGAGATTAGCTCAAATTCTAATGATTTATTCAGAATAAAGCAGTGTTTTTAAATAATTTCACTCCTACACTCTGTTTTGTTACTACCATTAAGACTAAATTATATTTTCATTTAAGAAGGTTGTCCAGTTACTATATTCATAACTGATGATAGGCCTGGCCTCTGGGAGGTGAATGTTTCTACGTCTAGCCAGAAATGCTGGGTAAGCACAGGTCATGGAAACCTGCAGCCCAGTGAAAAAGCAGGGTGTTTTCTTACCTTTCTTACTATGCCTTTAAGGCATGAGTTGTTATGCCTGGGAATACGTACTTAAAGAGAGGACTGAAGAGCAATTAGTTCTGCAACAGTTGCATGAACATATGCCAGTGATTTTTGTGAGCTAACAACAAATTGTCATCAATGAGTTAATCTTTTAACAGAATAACAATGGCAGAAGTGACCCTTACAGCTATTCACCTTTCAAGAAAGAGATTAGATCATCACATGTCAAGATTTTTAAAGTAGAGGAGTAGCTCAGCCATGCACCTAAGCAGATGAATGGGATAGTGTGAAGTAAAAAAATTACAGTCTTTTTGGTTTATAGATGTTTTTGTAGGATGGATAGAACAGACTGATTTATTCAATGAAGCCCTTTACTGAACTCATACAATACTCATATTCTTTTAAAGAAGTCGCTGTTGGAAAGGAAGTTGCAACTTCCCAGAAAAATTTCCTCTCTACGTTCTTCTATATAGGTTCACCTCTTGTATTTTACAACTGTAACGACTGTCGTACTGTGAGAAGACATCAGTCTGCCTGATTTAAGCACCTAAAACTAGGGAGAAAGGAACTCCATCTGAAGGCCTGCAAAGATACCTACTGCTCACCATTTTCTGGACACATATGTTAGGTATTGGTTTTTTACTCCTGGAAAAGTAGGTGTGAAAAAGGTATCTATAGGGTAGGGACTAGATCCCACTCTTGGCTATCAGGAAAAGCATATTCCACTATTTTTTTAATTATAACAGTGTATTAAATACAACATTTTAAATATTTGACCATACAGCATAGCTGTCTCACTGTGGTGATTCACTTAGGGCAACTGAATGGACTGCCCAGAGAGGTTGTGGAGTGTCATTGGAGATATTCAAAACCCAGCCGGACATGGCCCTCTGTAACTCTCTATAGATGACCCTGTTTTGAGCAGGGCAGTTGGACTAAATGATGTCCAGAGATGCCTTCTGATTTCAGCTGTTCTTGTGATTCTGTGATTTTGTATTCCTCCTGGGTGACCTAACTGCGCTTCAATACCTTATATGCATCCTTTCATGCCTGAGTTTAATGAGGAGCTCCTTGTTTATCCACACAGTCCTCCCGTCACCGTGGCTTGATTTTCTGCTCTTTGGGATGGATCATTTTTGAGGTTGGAGGAGGTCATGTTTGAAACTTGCCAGCTGTCCTGGATCCCTTCTCCCTCCAAGATGGTTTCCAATGGGATACTTGCAAGCAGGTCCCTAAACAGGTCAAAGTTGACTCTCCTGAACTCCAAGGCTGGAATTCTGTTGCTTTGATTGATCCCTCCTCTCAGGATCCTGAACTCCACTGTCTCATGACCACTGCAGCCAACAGCAAACATTCTCAACCAGTTCTTCCTTTTTTGTAAGGATCAGGTCCATCAGAGTATGTCCCTTCATCAACAGCACTGTCATCCATGTCGCATATTTGTTACACCAGTGCACTCCAGAAACATCCCAGATTGCTTGTGATCTGCTCTGTTGGCCTTCGAAAAGATATTGGATATTTTATGGTGAATTTCCTATAAAATAGAGCAAATGGAATCGTGATTTTGGGTCTGCAATGTCGGGTGTTTAGATAAGACTGTGTACCTGGGTAATACAGAGTGTATTGCTTTTTTACAGCCACAATTTCACACAGTGCCAGTTATCTTTTATATTACGGTGGTGATGTTTTAGTAGTCTTGTTAGGTTTTTGTATCTCCGTGTCACTAATTTTAGGGTTTGTTTTCTGCAGAAAAAGAAGTGAACCACTTCCATTTAAAATTATATTCTCGCACAAGTTATTTAGCAGTAAATTGTAAGATTAACAAAATATAATTCAATTTGAATTTAAATGTTAACTGAACAGACATCTTTTTTCTATATGAATAATTTAAGAGCAAGCATAGTGTGATGGATAAAATACAGTAAAAAATATGCTTAATGACCACATTTCAAAATTCATTCTTAAATCAAATTAGTGTTAATTTTGATTGAAGATCATTCCTTTAATTTTTCTCTTTAAAAAGACAATGACTTTAAGGGGTAAACTCTCCACCTGTTTAAGCAAAAGAGCATAAAATTTCAGCTTCACAGTACATTTAATCCAAACTAAACACTGGGAAATTTTGCAAACTTTGAGAGACCTAGAAGATTAAACTAAGAAATATGGTAAATACAAAAGAGACCCAAAGATCAAGATGAAAAGCTAAACTAAGAAATATGGTAAATACAAAAGAGACCCAAAGATCAAGATGAAAAGCTATCAATCTCTTTCTGGTGTAGCCTTTTCCTTTTCTTTTTATTTACCTTATCAAAAAAGGTAAATAACAAAACACAGACAAATGTAAATGAGCAGTTGAATTCAAATGTCCTGAAGTAGAAGAGAATACTACCTTCTGTACAGGTAAAGAATCACCAAATAGGCGAGTCATCCTGACTTGAAGTTTAAAGTGAGATGCTACTCAGAATAAATAAAGGGTGGTCATATATAGATATAACGAGGTTTTTGATCTGTTTGACTGCAGAAAAAAATGAAAGGCCACTCCAGCTAATTTGTGCATATCTGTACATTAGGCATGTTTTTAAATATGGTCTACAAGACAAAAGAACTGTTAACAACATTGACAATGAAGGTATCGTGCTCATCATTTTCTAATATCTCACTTAAATAAAGACACTTCCTGGTAAATATTGTTGCCCTGGGCTTTCTGCAGGTACAGGCAGGCATGCCTAAGCAGCTATAGTAAGCTTACATTTTCTAAGACTTTTTGCAACTTCAAGAGCTAGAGATGCTTGATTGTAATGAAAGTCTAAATCATGGAATAGAAAAAAGAAAACACTGTTTAAATTGGAAAGACTGATGTGAAGAACCTGAAAGATTTTCTTGGCTAATCAGGATGTTTCTGTCTTAAAATTTAATGAGAAAGTCTTCAGCAGTGATAGGTTTCTTCATATGCAAGCCTGTTTGGAAGTGGGGAAGCATGTTGTGCTGTTATTCATTCAGGATTTTTCAGGTTTCTGGGTGAAAACTGTGGAAGAAATGGTGCAAAGAGCTGGGACGATCCATCTCTCACAGCTTTCTTGTCATGCTGGGTGCATGAGATGGAGCTCAGGACCGGACAGATGAGCAGAGTTGGCATCAACACCTCTGCTTTTGACATACCATATAGGTGTAAAATCCAAACTGTATGTTGAACAGCAACTCCTCATCGTGGATTAATCTTCCATGTGAATTTCAAGTTCCAGTACTTCAGACATCTAGGACAAATTTGCAGTAAGGCTTTGCTGCCAACAGAGAGGATCTGGAAAACTTCCCCAAAAGATTCTGAAATCAGAAAGACTTTCTCCTCAAGAAATATGAATTTTAGATATGACAATGTCAGTTCTCTGACCTAGAAGGTAAATAAAAAGCTCCCTTGTAATCACACAAGCAAAGCAAAGCAAAATCGAGGCTGCGTACTGTCTTAACACCAAGAAGCCAAGTTTTAATACCAGAGATTTACAACTCTCACACACGTAAGTTGTCACACTAAGTCCTGTGCAAGAGCACTGATAAGAAACTTCACCTGACTATTACCTATTGTGAGTAAGGAGGATAAAGAAAAAGAAATGAACAAAACTATAATCTAATGTAACTGTTGCAGTATTTAGTTAGAAGTGGTTTTAATGGCAAAGTGTTCTTTCGTACGAATAACAGCTAAAATCATTCTTACACTATTTATAAGATACAACATAAACAAGGAGTGTTTGTTTTGCAATAATATGAATTGGGCCATATTTAATGTTTTAGGGTGGAATTCATCTGACATAATCTTGGATATCTGCAGTACAGACATATTCATCTGCCCTAGTCACCCTAAGATTTTTGAACAGTACTTACACTCTATTGATTATTTAGAGCATGTTATCTAGCTGTCTTCAATGTAAAATGACTTACAGTCAGAGCAAATTTGCACCACCAAAACAAACACTTACGTGCCTGCTGACCACCATGAGTACCCTCTCTGAGACCTTTCCCTTAGCTACCATATACATGGTACATCAGCACAACGAGGATGTAATTGTGTAGTTTAAAACTAACACTTTATTTTTTCATGAAGAAGCTTATCACTAGCATTTTCTTTTGCAAGACATAGAAGGTAAAGTATGTTAGTGTATTATGTGGTTATCCAGGAAATATGTCTTATACATATGCAGAAACAGAGCAGAAATCCAGTAAGACATTATAACAAGTCACTAGCAAAACCAAGTGCATTAAGGACCTTCAGTACCACTGAATAGGCTTTTCATAGATATACATGACAGTAAAAACATAAATAGACATTTGACCAAGCTGGGGTTGTAATGAGCTTGGGTTATTCAAAAAGTGCATTCTTTCATGCTCTAATCCTGGGCTTAAATTCCCCTAAATTATTCACAAGTTTTTGCTTAAGAAAAATAATCCTGAGCAAGTGATTGAATCTCTTGGTTTATTTGAAATGTAAAGAAAGAATGTATTTTTATATAAAGATATATTCTTGCAAAAGAAGGCTATTTGTAAGTCAAATAGCCTTTCTTTTGCAGAGACTGACTGGAGACAATTTATCATACCTGAACTCCATGGCACATCTTGTCTTCACAAATTACGTGGCCCATCCTGCTGTCCCTAACTCTTCTGACCATGCTGAAACCTTTAAACACAGGAACTGAGTAAAGCTTCTTGAGGGACATCTATCTGAGTCCCTAGATTGCCTGAAACAAAAGAACTGGAGGTCCTGATTTCTAGCATCCACAAAGGTATAGGGGTAGGATTCACTTTTCCAAATCTAGGCATCTGAAAGCAAGGTGCCTAGACTAAAAATGTCATCTTGGTCTTTCCACAGTAAATAGGGAGACCTAGACACCTTTAGAGAATGATTCATCATACTCTAAGATAACTATTTCATCTAGATAACATAAATCAACTTTACAAGTGGTTCTGTCTCCAGTGGTTACGGAGAGAGTCAGTAGAGGCATTTTAGGTTCTACGCCTGAATGACACAGAGGAAAAGAAAGGTGAAAAGAATTCTACTCTGAGGCTCCTCACCTTTGGTTCACTTCCCATTAGATGGTCCGCTGTCTACAAAATTTCTTGTTTCTCACTACACCACGTGTTGCTAATTGCACTGAATTGTAACTATTGTGCAAGAAGTAATAGTAAAAACAAAGACAGTCAGCTACACCTCAGTCATACCTTAGCTATTTCTATGTAGAGATGACACTGTACATACAAACTGTATCTTTAAAAACAAAATTACTAGGTTCAGAGTAACTCCTTAAAAAAAAAAGCCTTAGAAAAATAACAAATAAGATAATAAAATCAGGTCCCTAACAAAATGCTTTTTAGCTACAATTTTCAGGCTATTTAGAGTTTTATTCTGTGCCTGTATATATTTGCTGTGTTAGCTACCAAGTGACTACTCACACATACAAATCCCCTGACAAATGTTTTGTATTAAGTTCATAACAACAAAAGTGTGTGTTTAAAAGTTAAGTAAGATTAATGTTATCCTTTCAAATATGACAGAAATGCCGTATTTTATCCCTTTTCAAGGCCTCTGTCACTTAGGATACGCAGCATTTGCATTAAAATGGTTACAGTGTGAGAAGCATTGCCTTAAGTATGATTGTTTGAGAATCACTGAATGCATATTTCAGGTTCAGAAACGTTCCACTTCAATCTTTTTTTGCTACGAAGATTGCTAAGAAGCAATACAGCATCAGGAATAAGAGTTCTTATGGAAGACCACAATAATATTAAATACAAGTTGAAATTAAATTGCCTATTTTGAGTCAATGTGATTATTGTATCTGTTTTTCACAGAAGACGTAGGTTAAGAAAGTCAGGAGAATCTGAGAAAAGCAAAACCAATCTTTTGCTAAAAATTCGCCTTGCAGAGCACAAATTTTAAAACTGTTAAACTGCTTTTGAGAGATTTGGAAAAGTCTGAAGAGGGCTAGTAGGCAGAAATGCTAATAATTAAATAAATCCCATTCTTTCTTACATGGGTGACAGGAATTAGAAACAGTTAAGGAATTGCAAAAACTTGCTATTTCTCTGTCAGCAATCTGTCAGACTGCAAAGCTAAAACAGTGCTTCCAACTATTGAGGAAGATTAGCTATCTTCCAACCCTGGATTTTGCCTCTGACAAAAGCAACGACACTGATTCATTCAAGGAATCTTGTTTTATGAAGAAAGGTGGTGTCATCCTACTGAAACATAGCTGGATGATCAAAAGATATGGATAAAAGCAAAGAAACTGTAATCATATCAAGATATAGTGAAATATATTAAAAACTATTATGTACATGGTTCTATCCAGGTTTTGTCTACAAAGATCATCTCCAGTGCTCTTGTGCTTTCTGTATGTGACCAATTAGCCCACCATCCTATCTGATATTATTAGAACAAGCAATAATTATCATTCATCATAGAATTGTAGAATCGTAGAATCATAGAATCATATGTTATAGATCATCTAGTTCCAGTCTCCCCTGCCATGGGCAGGGACACCTTCCATTACGCAAGGTTGCTCAAAGCCTCATCCAAGCTGGACATGAACACTGCCAAGGATGGGGCATCCACAGTGTCTCTGGGCAACCTCTTCCAGTGCCTCACAACCCTCATAGTAAAGAATTTTTTTCTTAGATCTAATCTAAATCTACCCACTTTCAGCTTGAAGCCGTTACTCCTTGTCCTATCAGTACATGCCCTCGTATAAGTCCCTCTCCATCTTTCTTGTAGGGTACTGGAAGGCTGCTATAAGGTCTCCCCATAGCCTTCTTTTCTGCAGGCTGAACAGCCCCAACTGAACAGCCCCAACTCTCTCAGCCTTTCTTCACAGGAGAGGTGCTCATCCCTCTGCTCCTTTATGTGGCCTCCTCTGGCCCCACTCCAAGAGGTCCATGTCTTTCCTGTGCTGAGGGCTCAAGAGCTGGATGTAGGACTCCAAGTGAGGTTTCACCAGAGCAGAGTAGAGGGGAAGAATCACCTCCCTCAACCTGCTGGCCATACTGCTTTTGATGCAGCCCAGGATACAGTTGGCTTTCTGGGCTGTAAGCACACACTGCCAGGTCATGTTGAGCTTCTCATCCACCAGTACCCCTAAGTCCTTCTCATCAGGGCTGCTCTCAATGCATTCTCTGCCCAGCCTGTATTTGTGCTTGGGATTCTCCCAATCTATGCACAGGACCTTGCATCTGTCCTTGTTGAACTTCATGAAATTCACATGGGCCCACCTCTGAAGCCTGTCAAAGTCCCTCTGGATGGTCTCCCTTCCCTCCAGCGTCTCAACTGTCCATACAGCGTCGTGCCATCGGCAAACTTGCTGAGGCTGAACTCAATCCCACTGACCATGTCATCAATAAAGATGTTAAACAGTGCCAGTTCCAATATCAAAACATCCAAATTGCATGGACTCAAGTAACATTTTTGTATGAGATCACATGGAATCATTCCCATTGGTACAATGCATAGAAGTATAGTAGCCATAAATAAAAACACAGTTAAATGAAAGGTTCATAATGATCTCTGCATCTCTGTGAAAGTGCAGTGCAGGGGCTGCTTTCTAACTGAAGTACTATGGAAAAAATGTAAATAGCTTGAAGATGCAGTGCATCTTAGGAACAACTGATTATATGCATGTTACACAACACTTTATATGATGCGATTACCTGAAATAGATTCATTGACACAGTCGATCCATTCCATGCTTTGCCCTGCTCGAAGCATGTATCATTTTGCATGTTGCTCATGAGAAAACTTTACAGTTGCTTGTTTTCCATATGCTGGCACTTTCTTAGATGCAGAGAGACTCATAGTTTAGCAGAATAGCTTTATCCATGTGTATTCAGTATTTATGGCACTATGTATATAACCAAGGATTTGCAGTTTAGTTTTTGCCCTACTTCCTTTGACTTAGATTCTTACCAAATAAATATGAACACTGAGTTAGTGAATTCCTTGGGGACATAATGATTTACACCAGCAGAGCTGTAAATCTATGCTATTGTTGCCTCTTGCAAAAGTGTAAAGAGTTTTTTAAAAAGAAACAATTTGGAGCCATACTTCATTTGCCATTACTCACTGTGCATCTGAGTAAATGTCCCATTGTCATCTGGAAGGGTAGCGATTGGTCATCTGTTTCTTGGCAGGTAATGTCATGGGAAATTACTTCTTCCATTGTCTACCTGTGCTTCTGGTGGTTTATTCACAGTCAGTAGTTCTGATGATCATTTCCCCACTTACATTTACTTCAGCCACTGCGCTGACTTTCCTTTTTCTTAGGGGTATGCATATGTCAATTTCTTGTTAACTCGCGTCTGGAAGAAGTTATGCCACTTTTTTATTTACCAGGCTTTTCCACTTGTAGCAGCTGCTATGGGACAGAACAGAAATCGTGCTCAAAAGTTCTCCAATTATGCTTCATTATTTTATAACATTTTCAACAGCTGGATGCTTGATTACATGCACTACAGAGCAGAAGTCTTCTTTCTTTTGGCAAGTGTGCAGCTGCAAATCTTGTGGCTTTAAAATGATATCCTATAGCACATTAATTATCCTTCTGAAGATTCCTACCAGCAATAGCAATGTAAAATAGTTGAGAATGAGCTATTCAACAAGTGCAAGACCAATTACATATGTGCTTTGAATATTATAATTTGCAGCTCAAATAGCTTTACTGCTAGAAAGAACCTAATATTTTTAATACAATAACTTATGAAGTATTGATTGTTCAATGTTTATCGTTGGAACTATTTTTAATAACAGAATTAAAATGATAAATTTTACAGTAATCAATCTCAAAATAGACCACCCTTTAAAGGAAAGAGAAATACACGACCATAGAAAAGGCATTTATTCATTAGTAAGACATGAAAGTGATATTTGATTTGCTCTGATTAATTTTTTGCAGTTCATTTCTATATAGGCATGTACCCATAAAATATTATAATAAATTTCAGCTCTGGTAAATACAACTAATAACTATTTAAAGTACTGAAGAATTATTTTATTCTTAAGAAATTCACGAAACCTCAAAATATTTGAAAAGCAAATTGCTCCTTAGTTTTATAAAATTTTCCATCAGCACCATGAAATATGTATAGCTTTTTGCTCCTACCTTAGAGGAAGGGTGAAGGCAGTGTTACAGGTGACCTATGTGCTTTATCTCACTCTGACATTTTCTTTGCTGTCGTAGTTGGACACAAATATCTCTGCTTACGAGATCGTCACACAGTTGATCATCTGGCACCCTGGGCGGATTATCAATATATGGGCTGCATATGCCACAGTATAAATATTGCACAGCTTTTAAATCATAGAATCATAGAAAGTTTTGGGTCGGAAGGGATCCCTAGAGGTCATCTAGTCCAACCCCCCCGCAGCGAGCAGGGACACCGTTAACTAGATCAGGTTGCTCAGAGCCCTGTCCCACCTGGTCTTGAATGTTTCCAGGGATGGGGCCTCCACTACCTCTCTGGGCAACCCGTTCCAGTGTTTCACCACCCTCATTGTAAAGAATTTCTTCAACAACATACAAGTATTCTTTAGTAATTGCGTGTCATGATGGAAGCTGGCATGGAGCTGGAGACCTGGAACACATGCAGAAATTCAAGGATTTCTTTATTCACCTATTCTGTCAGGTGGGAATGCTCACTGGCTGGAAGTTTGGATCTGTAACGCTGTGTGAGTTGGGAACACGCTTACCCAAAACAGAGTCTTTTAATGACACCCTTTCATGCACCTTACTTTTCCATTCATCAAAATTGTTTACTGCTTTCAACAGCTCCTCCTACTGAATTCCATACATCTACCTCCAAAGGTGGATATAAACTCTTAGCTTTCCTCTGGGTGGATCTTTGTGTAATACCACAGCCAGAAGAAAGAACAATGAAGAACCTTATTGCCAAGAGTTCAGTGTTCCTCACCTGTCTGGTGGTTGGAAGCTGAGGCAGCACTAAGGATACACCAGCTGCATTATTGGCTTAGTGCTGAAAGCAGAAAACTGTTTGGGGGTTTGAGTTGGTGTTACAACATTCATAGCACCCAGTATCATGAAGGAAAATGTCTAAGCAAGGTATCCCCCGACCCCCTGTAAAAAAAAAAACCACACACACACAAAACTCCACCCAACTACATTTGGTTCGTTGTCTCCATGAGCTAAATCACAGACTTCTGCTTCAGATCTGGGAACACTCTGAAAAGAAAGCTGGAAAAAATTTGCTACAGAAATGATGCTGTGCAGAAAGCTTAATCAGTAAAATCTGAAATCAAGAGAACTGCATAAAACTGCACAATCTGGAGTCCTGATTAAATTACTAATGATCCTCTATGGGGGATTCAAGATCTCAGAATGGTGATGGACAAATAATAAGACTGCAGTACCCCAAGAAAACATCCTAAAAAAACTGTCAACTTGTGGATGTTAAAGAAGCATTATTTCAGCAAACATAGTTCAAAATACACATGAATTAAAGTGTATAAATAGAGAAAAAAGGGGTACTGCTAAAGCCCCCCTGAGATTGAAAAGCATACAAAACTTTAAAAAGAAAGACTGTTTAAGTTAGAGGGAATACACTGAGAGAAGGGAAAGGAGAAGATTTGTGTGAGTGACTGCAAAGAAAGGCTGATAAGCCTCAATTTAATACCTTTGATTCGGTTTCATAATTCTTTATTGACTTCCTACTTCTCAAAAAGAATTGGATCTAGAACTACTTTGTTGACAACTCTCTCTCTGTCTCTGAAAAACTGAAGTATGACTACAGTAAAACGTAAGTGATCAATCAATCCTAAAAAATTAAAATGCTAATTAGTCTAGTAATAGTAGAACTACAGAAAATTAAAGTTTATGCATTGATTTCCAGATGTTGAGGAAGACACAAAACAGAAGACGCACAGAGTGAAAAAGAATTACTGCTCCATGAAAGGGATTATAATATTTTCTGATTAATACAAATACTTTTCTACATATTTATTATCCCCAAACCATTTCTATCAGTGATTATCGATTACTTCTGTAAAGAAGACAGAGTCACAAAGAGCAATATAAATAAGCAAGCAGTGGAAATGTGTCTTTGTAGGAGGAAAATAAACAAAAATATAACCTTGCCTGTCCTCCGACAGCTCCCTTGCTACAGCACTTCCTGTCATCACAGTCGTACATTTCCTGACATCTCAGCCTGCCCCAGTGATAACATCCTTCCCACGCTAACATAAGGGCTTACTCATTTCCTAACTTACTCTTCAATATCTTCCTCTCCTATAATTACCACACAAACATGTCTTAATACCACTGACTACAAGAAGTCCTTGACAGCACAAGCTCTCTCCTGCAGCCGTCTTACCAACCTTCCTTCTCCTTGCTTATTAAATGTGCTGTTCACAAGCACAGGGTAGATTTTCTTTCGTTCTCGTCTGTCTTAGGAGCTTTCCAACCTGTCTTCTGGGCTTCATAACTGAGTCAGGTCTAGCCAGCATATGTGTCTCTGTCTTGTTAAACTGCAATTTCTTATTGGGGTGTGGTCTGGTCTTGCCTCTGTATTTTCACAATACCTTGTTTAAAGTAAATCTGATACAAATATTGCAGCGCAAAGTGAACTAAGATGATGGCTGTAACAAAGTGGTGCAAACAAAGTAAGCTGGCTCATTTGACTAGTAAATATAACCAAATGCAACGTAAGTAATCTATTTTGTGAAGTTACATAGCTTACAGAGAAGAAACTGTACTGCCTGCTGTGACCAACAAGCTGATGTTCCTGAGAGTCCATTGCAGGGAGAGAAACATTGAACACCAGTCACTCAAAAATAATTTTTAGGAGTATGCAGAGTATACTGACTACTAAACAGTAACCACTCAAGCTTGTTAAAAACATGAAGATTTTGTATCATCTCTCTTCACATTCAACTTATAGGAGACAATCTTCCTCAAGACGAAAAGTAGATCTCTAGCCAAACTGCCGTGTTCTATGATCTATTATAATAGCATGTAAAATGAACAATGTGTCATATATAATGAACTTCATGTACACGTTAATGTATTTTCATTATGTTACGATTGACTTAATGTAATGTGCTAGCAGAGTATTGCTAGCACAAAGAAAAACATTAGTTTTGTGATTTCCCAGTGACACTGGCTTTTAATCAAAGAAACATGATATTTGCAAGGGATGTACAGATGATGGAGGAAAGTAAGCAGGTGGCAAAAGCCATGAAACATTCATTTGGCTACTGAGTCCATTTTCTGGAGGAATAAACCTTATCATGATGTTTAATTCCCTTGTCTATTAGATATGATCCTTTAATACATACAAATGTATTAGGCTTCACATAGTTGCCTGCTTGTCCAGCTGCAAATTTAAACTTATTATTTTAATTATAAAGAAATCTTGAGGCACAGATAATTGTGGAGACAGTCATAGCATGGTGTTACAATACAGTAATTACATTTCAAAGAGAACCTTTTACTGTCAGTAAGAGTGTTAATCAATAATTAAGATGTGAGGAAGAGTAGTGTAAGAAGCCAAATTAGTTTCATAGCTGGTTGCTAACATTGATGACTCAATTACAGGTGAAAACTGAAAGCATTTTGAAAATGTTTTTGAATATGCTTTCAGCACTTAATTTTTAATGTATTATGAATATAAAACACCACTTTAGAGAAGAATGTATGAAAGAGTTGTTGTAGCTGGAAGAGGATTTTAATTACCATGCTTCATTTTTGATTGTAGTCTAAAGAACTTTTAAATATACTTGACGATCAGCATCTGCAAGAACAACAATAAGGTTGAGTTTCACCAAGGGCAACTAATAATTCAAAAAATCAGATGCCACTTTTCCATCAAAGTTACATTTCATTTTCTGACAGTGATAACATAAAATTATGAATGCCGAGTTCCAAGAAACAATATTATCACAGCCTGTGATGCTGTCAAGTGCAGTGTATCAAAGCCTTCAGGTATCACCGTACTTCATTTACATCTTTCATAGGGCAGACATTGTTGAACCAGCACCAAAAAATATGCAGCAGTGTGAGACAACTGCAAAGACCTCAGTGTTACAGATATCAGTCTTCAAAGAGTTTTGCAAAAGGCTTCCTCAGAAAAAAAGTCAGAACATACTGATAAAAAAAAAAATCCCTCCAGAGACTATCCAGATCTTGTTAAGGAAAATGTGCACAGTATAGGAAGAGATATTCTGGTTTATGTTTCTGAAAATGTCTTAATGGAATACACTGGTGAAGCAGAAATACATAGAAACAAAATTGTATTGCATTAATCTTCAGGGAAAAGAGTGCCTGTTGTTCATCTGAAAGCACAATGCTTGAATAAAGATTTCTGTGAGATAAAACTTCCTCAAAATTTAAAAGGGGAAACTGCAGATGTGAGGTGTCATGGACAGCATAAAAAAATGAGGTATCTAAAATCAATTGCTGTCATGTTCCTGTGGGTTACCTTCTTAGCAAGATCAGATAGCTAATTCAGATGTCAGGGCATTTGCTTCAGCATCTGATGTGACCCATGTACTACCTTGGAACATAGAAAAAGATAATTTTATGAATGAAAAAGGATTCACATTGGAGGTACAGAAATATGTGCTTGCTTACTTTCAAAGCACAGGGAATATCAAATCATTTAGAAGGTTGATTTTCACCATTTGAAAAGTCATTTCACCATGCCTTGCTCTGAAAATTTTCCTTTAGACCGGGACTACAGTCTCGTAACCTCCTAACCTCAGTAACACATTGTTGGAATTTGTTTATGAAGAGACAGTCTCTCTTAATAACCTTAGACAGGCAGTCAGGTCAAGGTCTCACCACCCCCAGCCAAGGAGCAAGGCAAGGTTGTAAGGGCATCTTCCCCCTCATCTCCATGGGAAGGAGGTCACTCTGGCAGGCAAACCTCTCAGAGTGAAAGATGCACTCAGAGCCCTTATAAAAACATCCAAGAGTGGGATTTGGACATTTCGGGACAGCAGCAGCTGGTCAGCACTGCTGGGAGAGAAAAGTGGGATGGAGCTGCAGTGTTCCAGGTGGGGCAGGGGCCACTGCCCAGAGGCTGGCTTCCTCCTGATGTACCCATGCATATATTTGCTGCTGTCACACATCTTGATGACTTCATGTGACTTTTTAAGAAGTTTTTCTTTATGGCCCTGGGTTTTTTCCCCCAGTCCTTGCTTTTGGATTCTTTAGAATTACAGGATTGACACACAGAAATTTCAGTGAGGGTAGATGATTAATATAAAGAGCTCCATTAAGGATACATGCAACCCTGTTTGTAAGTTGGTGGGCTTAATAAAGTTGTTATTGACCACTAATGGCTTCTTAATATCATGCAGTCTCCAGGGATTAAGACAAAATCTTCTCTTCTGTGAAACAGAGGCAAAAGTAGAATTTGAGATACTACAAATACATGCAGTAGTTTTAAGTAGATGGAATAATGCTGAATTATGGATATATTTTCCATGAGTATTGAATACTTAATAGTGTTTAGTGCCTTCAGTCAAACAAGCCAAACAGAAAAGATTAACAATTTATTTATACAGCTGAACACTCTGTATGTAAAGCTTCTACCAGACAGTCCCACGCACTGACATTAGGACGAGTTCCAGATGTGTTATGTTATTCAGCTATGAGAAAAATAAGAAAATGAGAGAGAAGAAATGACAACATGCTTTAAAAATGTCAAGACGTATGCAATGCACATAGAACTATCACATGGCAAAGGAGTGCTTACAGCAACAGTAAATGACACCTTGGTGGGTGACTGGATCCTCACTCTTCAGATTTGGCCAACAGCGTACTGTTGCATAAATGTGAAAATCTAGAAGTGCTGGCATCTTATGCAAGATAGCTTTTTTTATCTCACAGCTGACTGATAGTTAAATTAAGTCAGGCTGCTGTGGGAAAATTACTTTGACTTTCCATTGAGCAACTGAATATAGGCCTTTCCGTTACTGTAAATGCTATAGCACATACTCATAGTTACAGAGATGAAATTCATGAAGCTCAAAAAAGCATCAATAGATAATGAATTTGAATATAGCATATGTAGGAAATAAACCTAAGTTTAATGATGTGAATTGTATAAAGTAGTACTGGCTACTTCTACATCTCAACAAAAGAGCAGGCTCCGTAAAATCTGAGGCATACTCCCCATCTGTGTGGTTGATCTCAGATGCTCAACTGATACTCTGCGCATCATCTCTGGTGGTCAATTTAGTTACTTTCTGACTCATTTTTTATGTTTGGAACCCCTGACTTTGGAAAGGATGTTCTGACGTGTCAGAGGATATAATTTCAAGAGTACTGTATGGAAATTAAATAAAAACTGTTCCTAGTTGCCACTAATAGAAATAATCTATAACAATAAAAAACAAATGAGGCCTTGCAGTTACTCTAGTCTCTCCCTGAAGCCAGTAGAAAGACACCTGCACCTCTAGAAGGTGAATGAACCTATGTAAGATCTCACTGTAATTCTAATTAGTCACCTCAGAGTGAAATAACTTCATAAATTCCAGTAGGGTTAACATCATCTTGTGCAGGTTCCATTTTCATCAATGGAAAAAATGGAGGAAAGATGCACTTTCAGAATTTGTGGAAATTCTAAACTCCATGCTACACATCAGAACTCCATGCGTATTTCTGGGCAAGTGACCAGCTGGGAGCTATATAAACACTAAACTAGTCTGCTCATCATTTTTCTTCATTCACATAAATTATTGCAGCATTTACTTACCAATCCCTATATTTTTAATCAGAAAATTATTAACAAACAAAAAATGTTACAGGTATTTTTCCACTTTGGATATAATTTTACTGTGCATTTGAAACTGTTTTTCACCACACATAGTTGTTTATTTAGCTCCCATTGTAAGACTGTAAGGAATCATAATTTATGGCTTTCAGAAAGTTCACATGCAAAAAACGCATTTTGTTCTGCTTGGAAAGTAATTGTCAAGTTTGGTCCTGGATGACATTTTCACATATTTGCTCCAGGTTAAATGTACCATTGCCACGTTAAAATCTGAACACATTTCACAGCAAAATACCCCTTTCTGTCTACGAAAATTAGCCTCTGTGTTTGAAGAAGACACCAAACCACCTGGAAAACTTAAAAAAAATATTTTATCTGTCATAGGTACACTTATTATTTGTGTGTGCAGTGCAGATTTCTGGAAATTTACCATGCCAGTTGCAATGCTGCTTTCTACATAATTGTTATTTTCACTATGGTCAGGAATTTAACACTTTGAAGATGAAACTGGATGCCAGTCTGTAATGAGTCTGTTGTCTTACACTGAAACATTTGAATCTTCTTTCTAAGCATAAAATCAAAAGGAGAAAGCAAGCCATTCACAAGGAAAAAGGAATATTAATGGAAGATAAAAGCAGCTCTGTAAGCTGTTCCTCAGTTACTACTTCCCTTGCTAGGGTGAGGTTCCTATACTTGCACAAAGACGAAAAGGATTTGATGCAAGGGTCATTCAAGTATTAATCAGAATTATGTTTTATGTGACAAGCAACAGGCTTGTTCCCTTGTTTGTTGGAAATAGTGTAAAGCCAATGCCTGTTTTAGCTATATGAATGTAAAATTTTGAGAACTGCATTTACTGTTTCATAATGCCTGGCATTTCAAAGAATAAACAAGCTACAGCAAAATTGTTAGGGGACATTCATACTCTTACTTCAATTGACATTATCAGTGAAATTATAAGCAGTATACAATTAGTTCCTATACAACAAGGAAAACAAAACTTTACCTACCCTGTTTTCCTAACTATGAAATATAGCTGATTTTTAAACAGTCTCCCTGAAGAAGTTGTTAAAATTTTGTGCATTCATTTAAAACAAAATAAATCCATTGAGGATACAGTCAAGAGAGAAGCTGAATCATCTGTTACATCTATTCCATCTCATATACCTGAAGAAATAGCCAAAACAGGCAGAGGCTTGATAGGGGTAATGCGAGATGTAAAGCAGACAAATACTCAGCGTTAGATCCAGTGAAAGATACTGAGCTTGACAAGAATTTTGAAATCCGGGCCCACAAATGAACACTCAACATACTGTCAAGTGCTTAGGAGGGTTATACAGTGGGAGAGAAAAGGGAGAGAAAATTGATCCACCGAGGAAGGTGATTTTTATAACTAGCACCTGCAACTGTTTTGCCAAAGAGAGAAGACAGCTCACTGTTTTCCTTTTCACACAGGGAAAAAATAAGGCAGTGCTATGGTCCACTTCTAATATAATTACTTAAATAAGCAGGGCACCAGCCCAGGAACGGGGGGAGAAAAGCTCTTTTTTCTCACCATTGTGCTTGCTACTGGAGAGGGAGATATGCTAGGTACTTCAGAATATAATTGATCTCCTCCTGAAATAATGCAGTCTGACTCTCCGGGAACGGAGGCAGGAGTCAGGCACCTCGATACTTACAACAGAGCAGCTTTAGGCATGTGTAGCAGGAAAACCGCAAGTATTGGTCTTAGTAGGACATGATTCATGCTTCAGATGTACCTTTCTCTCTCCATTGATTATAGAGGATCCTGCAGCGACTAGGGTAGATCTCCTAACTTTCAGATATCTGTGTTAGCTGGGTAGATGAGAGCTGTGGGTAGGTGATGACTTCAACATGTGTTGTCTTCCCAAATCCACTTGTCAGTATGGTGCTATGTCCAGCATAGCTCTCAAGTGCAATGACCAGATATACACAGTTGAAATAAATGGCAGGGTCAGATCCAAAGCAGGGTGTTGACTTTAAAAGGGTCGCTAATTCTCCAGCCCTCAGCCCCCTATCCTGCCACTTGCTAGCTGTGTCTACCTGGCTGACATTTGCCAAGGGAGACCTCCCTCCTCAAACACAACCCCCAGAGTCACCAAGTTTTAGCCATATAGGCTACTGGGTTAAAAATCATGGTAAGAGCTAGCTGAATCTTTCTGACAGAGAGTAGGAAAGCAGAAGGAGAGTTGGAGGTCCAGGGGCTACTCCAAATCAGTCCAAGCCCGTCTTTATGTCTGCTGAGGTCAGCCTAGGGTATCTGATGGAGTCAGTTTTCTCTCTCATTATATTTATGGTTAAATTGTTATTTTCCTTCACATTTTCTCTTCCTCTCCATTGATTCTTTCTTGAGAAACAGAAACCTGTCAGCATCACTGGAAACCAAGGTATCGCAAATCCATAAACACCGCACTCTCTGGCCATATTCCGCAGACTGGTTTCTTACTGCCTGCAGTCATATTCCACACTGTATCTTCAGTAGATGTCGTCTTCTCCAGATGTTCCCTAATTTTGGTCTAGATTAGTCCTTCCTTTGCTATATGAGACTTTATCCTTCACCAACAGAATACCATTATCAACATTTTTCACTTTCCTTTTGTCAGCCTTCAGAATAAAGGAAAAAAAAAAAAGTCTTTAGTTATTTCAATCTTCATACATCAATTTAAAGTACTGTTCACAGCAAGTGTTTTGCTTCTAAAGGTCCCCAAAGCTTTGAATTACACCCTGTTTCTTTCCCATGCACATCTCAGAAAAGTAAAGGTGACGAATAGTAGTAGTTCCAGTCTGTGTGGCTCTCTTTTCCATTTCTGACATGATTACAAAACCTTGTTTGCAGTTACCTGTGTTAGCCATAATGGTAGAAATTGTGCCGTGTGAGAGTGGAAAGTTGGAAATGGAAAGATGGAGATGGGAATTTCCCTGAGAAACTTGTAGGTGAGCCTCTTAGACACCATCCAGTGCTAAGATTTTAAAGAATTTAATGTTTTGCATCTTACTATGTTTAAGCCTGTAGATTGTAAGCTCTGCTAAAAGGCTGCAGCTGGGCAGCAGGAGGGAAGGCTGACTGACTCCTCTGGCTGTTGCAGTCTGGGTCAGGTTAAACCACTTCAGAAAAAAGCAATGGGAGAGGGGAATATGCTTTCCCAACAAACATTTATGTATGCTCAGCCTGCAGACCTGTCTGGAGTGGAGGATGAGGCATGCAGGGATGTAGTAGAGTGTCTACAGCTCACATGAGGAGTGGGAGATTCCTGCAAGCAGCAGAGTCTGGCTCTGCAAGGAACATGTCCTCAGCCCAGCACAGTTGGAAACAGTGTCTCCCAGGGAGCCACAAATATGTTTGGAAGCACTTAAACTGGTGAATTGTCGATACTGAAAGAAACAAACCTTGTTGTAAGAACACAGGGACCAGGGAGAGAGCTCTTTTCCAGCATTCATTTTATCTTATTCAGAAGGTCTGATTTTTTTATTATTTAAAGTATTTTTCTTTTCCAGCTTGTATATTTCTGTTTAAATAAAGCCTAGTTTTGAAGACTGGAAGTCATTGATATCTTCTAGTGCTAAGATAGTAAGATCCATCTGCCCTAACTAAATGGTGTTCCATGAAACGAGACTCCTTTTGTACTCACAGGAGAGAAGTAAGCACTTCTTAAAAGTCATCTTATCATAAGCCTCAAAGATAAGTAAAATGAATTGTCCTACAAAGCAAGTCTAGAGTGACCAGTTCACACTTGATAGCTAACTCCTGGTATCTAAAATGGGGTGCTTGTACTCCTTGTCTTTTCATACTTTTAGTCCTTAGTAATATTTTATATATGCATAAATGTAATACTTACATTTTTTGAAGACAGTACTTAGTTATTTCCCACATTATCTCAGGGAAACTTCATAGTTATTATTATTATTAACTTATTAGTTTCCCTGATATAAAATTATTAGACTAGTGATAACTTTTAAAGGAGAACCAAGCCTCTTGCCTATTCAGTTGCACTCATTTTTTTTGAAAATTATTTTTTTCATTCGTAATACAAATTGCCATCTTTTAATAGTCATCACTAATAGCTGGATTTTTGTGAAAATTGAATAGAAAACCTAAAGTAGAAACCAAACAAGTTCATACAGCAAGGCTATAACTTCGTGACTTCAGTGCAATAGACGTTAGACGAAATTTAATTAGTTATTTTCTAATGTTACAAGTAAGCAATCGTAGTGTTATCTAATGCCAATTATAATGTTTGTTCAGCCTAAATGCAGGAAATAAACCAAAACTGGTATCAAACAGTTGATACCAGTTATCTGATTAACTCTTTGAAGGAACAGCAAACTTTAGAAATCTCTGTCATATGAGTCTTAACAGAATTTCTTTGATCCCTCAAACATGCAAAGACGCAATAATGTTTCTAAGTAAAGTTGAATTTTTGCCTTATAAAATTTACATGTCATGGATAAAAAATAAAATCTGATTTTCTGTATAAGTCCATGCTTATAGCAAGTTTGAATCAAATGGCGTAGAATGTGTAATTGAACTTGCAGAAAAATGTAGAAAGAAACATCAAAGTATTTCAATCAAAATACACTTGAGGCTTGATCTGTAAAGTCAGTAACACTTCCTTCTGTTACAACAGGCTATTCAAATAGTTCAGCAAAGTTAAACTCAGTAGTCTTATCTGTGTCATTAAGGTGAATGTATTTTTATTAATTCAGCTTAGTGCCCTCAGATCTCAACTGCAGGTGAGACAATATTTTGTTCAGTCAGAAGAATAGTCATAGAAATTGGACCAAGTTCCTGTGCCTCTCCTCTGCAATTTGAAAGATTGTGGAACCCTTACTACGTTTCCTTCACCAAATGACTAGTGCAGGGTTAGCCTCATGAAGTCTTCTGCCTTGTAAGGAACTGTGGATGGAAAGGATGACTGCTTCAGGAACAGTGTGGTCCAGTTTTGGGCTTAGTATTATAAAAGTATGGCTTAAGAGGATCTGGTGAGTGAACTCTCACCTTAGTTTTCCTAGTGTTTAGTTTCAAACGCACTCGTAAACAAACCAGGAACACAGAAATAGCTGCTCACTTCCTTATGAACTGCAGGAAACAAGTATTTATGTGCATGTGTGCTTTGGGCCCAATTTTAAAGGTACCTGAGACAAATTAAAGGCATTTGTACGGAAGCACTTTTTGCATTTTTTCATTTATCTAAATAAAAATCTGCCCTTCTAGCCTCAAAGACTATTTCTTCTGTATTGAAAATGTATTCTGGTAAGAAAATGAACAGATTTGCTAGAGGATAGAGAGACTTGTTAGACCAGCATATTTTGAACAAATAGATTTGATTTACCTGCAGTCCATCATCATTTGTTTTCTTAGCAGGTAAATGTGTCAGCTGGCAAATATCACAGTAGATGACAGAGCGCAACAGTGAAAGTTACTTGATATTAATGAAGCAATGTCTGAAGAGGTTGAGGGCTAGTTCCCCGTGAAATAGCATCAACAAAGCTGGACTATAAAACAAACTTGAAAACACTACAAGAGGTATTTGATGACATGAATGTTATGAAAAAATGAAAGGTTATTTGTGCTAGAAAAGTGACTTCAGAGGGGAAACAAAAGAATTGACTTAATGTTCTGAAATCTCAAAGCACAAATCCTTATATTGCACATTCTGCCACTGTCCCCTTAAGACTAAGTCCCTTTGACTAAGGGAAGGAGAACATTGCAGAGGTAGGAAATATGACAGTGGCAAACACTGCTTGCACATTTCGGAAAAGAATGGAAACCCCTACAGACTAACTAGAATAACAACCTTTCATTCAATGAAGCCTCAGAAGGATTGAAGCTGTCATTTTGCCAGATGAAAGACTAGTGATGTATGCCTCCAAAGTTATGGGCAAAATACAGAAGTACTCATGGAAGAAAGATTGCTATGAGCATCTTGTAAATATAAATGTATACAGAGTCATCTCAATTATCCAAATCACTAGCTAGCCAAACTCTCAATTACTAAAAAAGAAATATGTTCCCTGAAGCAAGAAGAACCAAGTAAAGAACAGGGAGAAAGAGGACCTCCCTGAATTTAAGAGGAAGATATTATGAAGAAGCCTCAGAGATGGGCTTTGGTATTCTTTATTCCCCTGAGTCATGAAGAATTTAATTTCACGCTGCAAGAAGCAAGACATTTTGTAAAAATCCATGTCAGTCATAAAAACAAAATATGGACTGTTCCCGAGAAGAGCTTTGAGGTTACTGGAGCTTGCTGTTGTAAGGACTGGGTTGATCACCAGATCTCCCCAAAGACCACATCTGTGGTTGTCAGAAGTTATCCAAGTCTACAGAAGTCTAGCTGTACACCACAGTTAAAAAACCCCAATTTTTCCTATTTTTTACTGAGGTGCAAAGCTGAAATTCATGATAGGATTTTACGTAATGAACTAACATTCAATGAGGTAAAAATCACTACATTCTGTGCTGCAAAATGCTGAAAATAAGTCATCAAGCACAAAGGAAGAGTAAAAGACATAAAGGAAGAGCAAAATAAGCATTATATAAGAATGAAAGTTACATTATTTTGTATAAATACTTTAGTCCTGTAGACACAAATTGGACTTTCCATATGCTCACATACAGATAAAGATCCTACAGAGCCCAAGTATGACAGACTCAGTAAATACAAGAAAAAACATGACAGAGGCATTAAAATTATGTAGGTTCCCTAAGCCACCTCGATCCAAGGTTGACTAAGTTTATTTGAGTACAGCATGGAGGATTTTACTGACAGGTTAAACTCCGTTTCAAAACTGATAGGCTGCATAATACCGTACATCAAGTAGCACTGTGTTAATGCTTTTTAAATGTCAACTTACATGCAGTGGCAGTGCAGAATGAATAAATATAAGAAAGCACTCCATCATTTAAACATCTGATTCTGAGCAACAATGATCCATGAGAGAGGGGAAACCTCCTTTTCTGGCCACTGGATGTAACAGAATCTCCAGATCAACCCCTGTCCTTCCCAATCCCCTCTTCCTCAAATAGAGCCCAGACAGTGTGCAGGTCTACTCACATGTTATACAAGTTTTGAAATAACTACCAGTTTTACAAAACTCTGACCATTTCAGCTGGTTTACTTTCACTTTTCTGTTAGCCTTTCTCCTAAAGGCCATGCTTTCCAGCTAGGCATCCAATATGCTATAGCCTTGTGTGTAGTTACTTTTGATGATCGTAAATCAGTAATCAAAACTCAAACTATGTTTTCTGTCTGGGACTGTAAGAAACCCACATCTGGTCTGCTTTAAACCCATTGCTCATCAATATCTTTCAGCAAATTTCCCTGCCAGCCTCCCTGTCCACCCCAGGTGCCCTTACGCAACAGGTATGAGGCTCTGGAACTGGAGGGGCAGGCAAATGACAAGGCAGATGAAGGCCCACGCACGGGGTTTCCCAGAGCTAGGCAGTCAGCCCCACGCATCACGACTGCCTCCATGAAGAAAAATAGAAGGGTAACTGTCATAGACGATTGCCTTCTGAAGGGAACAGAGGGCCCAATATGCTGATTGGACCCATCACACAGGGAAGTCTGCTGCCTCCCTGGGGCCTGGGTGAGAGATATCGCTAGGACACTCCCTGGTCTTGTACAGCCCTCTGACTATTGCCCACTTGTAGCTGTTCAGGTTGGCAGTGATGAGGTTAGGGACAAAAGCGCATGGGTAATCAAAAGTGAATTCAGGGCTTTGGGGGGACAAGTTAAGGGATCAGGAGCACAAATAGTGTTCTCCTCTATCTCTCCAGTTGCAGGGGAATATGAGGGAAGAAACAGGAGTCAACAGATCAATACCTGGCTCCATGCCTGATGTCATAGGCAAAATTTGGGGTTCTTTGATCATGGGTCATTTTATGTGGCACCAGGCCTGCTGGCGACAGATGGGGTACACCTGTCGCAAAAGAGGAAGAGGACCCTAGCTCAGGAGTTAGCAGGGCTTATTGATAGATCTTTAAACTAGATTTGAAGGGGGAAGGGGATAAAACCAGGCTAGCTAGTGAAAAGCCTGGGGGTGGCAACTCAGCTGTTAGCAGACGGTGTGCTAGCGAGGACCTTCACTCTGCTGAGTCAGTGAGGGTACAGAACAGGGAGCTGTGCAGCAGCAGCAGTGCTGCTTCATCGGGGGCTCAGCTCAAATGCCTTTATTACAGGCCACCTGACCAGGACGAGCGAGCAGAGGCCCTCTATAGGCAGATAGGAGAAGCCTCGCATTCAAATACCCTGGTCCTCATGGGGGACTTCAACCACCCTGACATCTGTTGGAGGGACAACACAGCACGGCACAGGCAATGCAGGAGGTTCTTGGAATGTGATGAGGACAACTTCCACCTCCAGGTGACAGAGGAGCCCATGAGGAGAGGTGCAATGCTGTACCTTGTTCTCATCAACAAGGAGGGGCTGGTGGGGAATGTGAAAGTCAAGGGCAGCCTTGGCTGCAGTGACCATGAAATGCTGGACTTCAAGACCCTGAGGGTGGCAAGGAGGTTGCGCAGCAAGCTCACTACCCTGGACTTCAGGAGAGCAGACTTTGGCCTCCTCAGGGATCTGCTTAATAGAATACAGTGGGATAAAGGTAGTAAGCACCCCTACCCGAGGGGATGAAATACTAGACCTGGTGGTCACCAGTGTGAGTGAGCTTGTTGGGGATGTCAAGATCGGAGGTAGCCTGGGCTGCAGTGACCACGCGCTGGTGGAACTAACGCTGCTGATGGAAATGGGAATAACGAAGAGCATAGTCAGGACCCTAAATTTTAGGAGGGCAAATTTCCAGCTCTTCAAGGAGATAGTCAGAAGGACTCCCTGGGAAACAGTCCTCAGGGACAGGGGAATAGAACAGAGCTGGCAGGTCTTTAAGGATGTATTCCAGAGAGCACAAGAGCTCTCGATCCCCAAGTGTAAGAAGTCGGGCAGAGAAGGGAAGAGACCGGCATGGCTGAGACAAGAGATGCTGGTCAAACTAAGGAAGAAGAGGGAACTGCACAGGCAG
>Ga0065711_1026358_pt1 | contig 76374 bp, 43 predicted proteins | sample Hoacrofraction12_FD_59098 | JGI IMG/M metagenome (GOLD analysis project Ga0065711, IMG submission 59098) | Hoatzin crop microbial communities from Cojedes, Venezuela - Epithelial fraction 12 v2 (version 2) | ecosystem: Host-associated > Birds > Digestive system > Esophagus > Crop | place...
AAATGGAATGTCCCTGGCAACACACAAAAAAAAAAAAAAAAGTGAGTTCTTACATATTCTACAGCAATCTTCACCTTGTTCTTGAAAACAAAATAGGGAAATAACCTCAAAACCCAAAAAATCGCACAAGACCAACATCCCCCCCCAATCCATCCATAACAAGGCCAAGACAAAATATTTAATCACAATGACTATTTTAACTAAACTGTACTTCAAAAACAACGTCAAGAAGATATCTATTGGTTAACTGTCATCAGAAGGCAAAGCTGGAACTTGGCACTTAACCCAATTCGTGTGTGGTCTGTTCCTGCCATGGCTATATTACAAAGCTATGCAAGTGGAAAGAGAATCCCAATTTACTTCTGGCAACGTTTTCATCAATAATACTCCAGCAACTAGGGAGCTCAGATTTCAACAGAGCTCTGCATTTAGAATCTAGTTCCAAGGATTAGTATGCAGGTCACCTATATTCATTTGTAAAATAAGTTCTAGAATGTGTCTGTAACTATACTTAGGACAGTCAGATAAAGAAATCAGGTACGCCATGTACGCTGTCACATTTAGTGAATAAGGATTAGAAATGCACTGTTGGAAGAGGGAGTTCTGTGTTCCTTGGATCTGTAGATAGAACTTGTATTAACATAAATGGATTGTCACACTCTACACTCACATGAATGAGTTCTTAAGTAAAATCCAGAGTTGAGTCAAGCTTAGTTATTTGACAGACGGGCTAATAGAAAACATACTGACAACGGAGACTTTTCTACACATTTCTGCCTTTTCCAGTTCAAAGTCTAATCTAAAAGCTCTCTTAAAAGCAATTTCTTCAAGTAGAGAGGGTGAAAATTGTTGCCAGAGCTTTTACGGTGGTAAATATCTGTAGGAACGGAATTCAAGATTTCAAAAGTGGTGCAGGTTTTCAGTTCCTTTCACTTCAAAGACGAATCACCCAGACCTACCTTAAATTGTGTAATAACCATCTTCCTCTTTGGAATGGTTTCAATTCAGAAGGAACTTCTCTTCAAATAAATAAATAAAAACCAGAGATCACTTGTATTATGTAACCTCCCTGTAATATTTAAGACTTCTTACGTGTCACTTAAGAAGTGCTTTCCTAAGTTACCTCATAGTAGGATTTCCCTCCCTGTGCCTCCCTTTCATAGCGGAATGCTGTCAAGACCTCACAATTTCAACCCAAATCTCTCAATAATCCACAGTTCCTTGCTTACTTTTGGAGGACTCAAAGGCACATAAATTTAAAACCTAGCTTTTACTGAGCATCTGACCCCAAACATAAATATTCTGTTACGCATTAAGACAGTTAATCTTTATGTTCCAGGTAATGCTATAGAACTTTGTGTTACAGGAGCTATGTAATCTGAATGTATGTTCACAGTCACCAGATCAGATCATTTACTAGTATAAACTACCACACTTGTACTGCTTTACACCTGCTTATGACCGACTGCATAAATATGCGTATTAACATTCTCAGGTCAAGATTCTGAAAATGCAACTGCAAGTGTAGTATTTAGCCTAAAATATTTTGAGGAATGTTCATTTTCAACAAGTATTTTAACCTTCAACTAAACAAGGACTTAAAAAATGAATTTCTGAAAATGATGCTGAATCATTAATTGTATTTCAAAATCTTGAGTTAAATATCTATACGTGGTGCTCAGTGTGTAGGTAATTACTCTGAGGCTGACATTCAGACATGAACTTCAATATATTTTCAAAATAATTAACTCCACGGCACTATAATAAAATAGTAAATACTTTTCATATTTCCAAAGCCCAACTGCTTCTCAGGCTGTTTTCAAATGGCAGGCTAACGGAGTAAAGCTGGATTTGTTAATTATTTTGCAATACTGTGCATAGTGGCATATTGGTATTACCTACACTAAATATACGTGGGTTTTTTAAGCAGGATTTCAAACAATCAAGTGCTTACCTGCAATACTAAAATGGTATCTCCTACATTATTTGCGCTTCTTATTAGAATGAATTACAACAAATTTTCAGTGTTCTGTTTTTTCCATGGTAATGTTACTGAAACATCAGGACTTGAAGAAATTCTAATTTAGTTACATACATCATTTCATGTTCAAAATTTCTTAAAGATCTTCATGAGACAATGTGTTCTAAAGATCAAACACTCAGAAGACGCTGAAGCATCCATTATGCACTTATTAATTAATGCACTCAATTATTAATTAATAGAAAACAACAAATGCTGCTAATACTGAAATTATTTCTTTTTGTTCTTAAGAGAAAATAAATAATGTTTCTCAGATACCAAAATTATTACATACTAACACCCTCACAGCTCCATTTGTGGTCAAGAGCTATAATACATTTTTCATCAAATGGCAGGGTTACTTAGTGAATAGTTTACAGATAACAAACAGTTGCAATGGCTAAACGGGAACACGACAAGCTCAGGTGTTTAAATATATCCCAAGATAACCCAGCAATGTTAATCTCTAACAGGTGTTCCTTCCTAAAGTAAGGGGTTCAGGTCATCTTGCACCAGCACAGCGCCACTACCAGCTGCAATATAACGCTAACTTGGCCACAGTATTCCTGGCTACATGTACCTCAAAAGGCAGAGGTGATTCCTTTTGCTCCGTTACCTTAGTTCACCATTTCAGAATACAGACACACAATTTACTAAAAACCAACTCACAGATATTTTCTGCATTTAATAAAGAAATCAGAAGCATAAAACACAAGATGCATGAAGATTAACAGAAGAATTACTGGTCTTGCATTAGAAAAACACCAAGTTATATAAAAATGATCCTTTCATGCAAAAAGATATATGTATTTGGAAAATACTCCACCTCTAGAATGGCATCAAGCATCACTTCAAAACAGCAATAATACTCATTGAGTATAAAAGTACATGTAGATTAAAGTAGCAGATGTAGCAGGGAAAACTTGCTAGTTCTGCAGAGATTGCTCCTATTGACAACAGAAGATTCTCTTTCAAATAACTGTGGGGCTTAGTCTACAGTAAATAACAAGTAATGCACAATAAATAGCAAAATGTCGTTCACAATGACAAACTAAAATGAGCCTTTCTTTGCTAATGTCTTCAGATTGCTTACTGGAAAAAGTTTTAAACACAAACAAGCAAGCAGTATACGGAAGAGCACAATTCATCTGAAATTCTGCCTACTCAAACAGAGACTAATTCAGACAGCAGTTTTGCTATTCACAAAACCAAAGGAGTTTAGCCAGGTCTTACACATTACTACTCCTTTTTGAAGTAATATGGCAGACCCCACCATGGAGTGGATGGATGGATAAATAGAGTCTGAAATATTTTATATTACTAGCGGTGAAATATGCCTGCATCAAAAAGAAGCATCAACTATAGCCAAAATAGTGTTTGAATATTAGACTAAAAAATAAAATCAGATATACTGCAACAGCTATATTTATTAACAACTTTTTCAAAGGGGAAAGAATGAGTTCCCCCTGTATTTCAGTGGGATTTTACTAAAACTTACCAGTTAGTATGAAAAAAGGAAATAGTAACTAATCCAAAGGCAAGACTCTGTATGATAATAGAGAAAAAAAATATAAGTAGAGGTAATGACAGCAGAGAAGGATGTGCGGACATGCATTGACAAATTGAATTAATTCCCAAACAATCAACTTCAAAACATTTGCTGAAATGCTGTTGCACCAGCTACACAGATGTGACATTTTTTATCTCTATTAACTTGACCTTGCAGTAACTCAGAGTTGGAAAATTCTGACTGAATTCTGATCCTAAAGTCAACTGAAAACACCTAAAAACTTTAAAATGGCCAGACTTTAGACTGTATCTCCAGTCCTAGGCACCTCTCCATTATTTTTATCCTATAAAAAGGAATGACAGGTGTCTATTGAAATTTTTACTCTACAGAATAATTTTCATTGACTAAGAAATTAAAATCCTTTTCATTCTTCATTACATACAACAACATAATCTTTGCAAATACTGTCTATATGTAAGACAGTTTTTTTTCCAGCCATAATTTGGAAGAAGGGCCACATAGTCTCATGTCTATTTGGAACATAAGACCACTCTTCAGTATGTATTTCGGCTATTATAAAGCGCAAAACAGTTTTCCAGTGAGAACCTAAGGAATTTAACATATTAGACAAATTAAAGGAACTTCTGGTAAACATCTCACTCTTCCTGAAGTGGAAATTTTTGCCTTAAACAACATTTAACAGAAGGTAAGAAAAATCAGTGTATAAAACTAACATACTCTTGATCTGGATTCCTGGATAGAATTTGTAGAGATTTGAAGCAGTCTGTTCTGTTATCTATCGAGTGAAGTAGTAACGAACATCAAAGATTACGGCGTGGAACAAAAGAACTCTGAGTTGTCAATACTATGTTAGTACAAACATATGGAAATACACATGCCACTGACATGCTATAACATTTATCTCAACCATTACAGGCAACCAGATAGGACTGAACCTATTTTAGATAAGTAAAAGATAAAGTACTTTGACAATGAAGAGATAAATTTTATTGCTGCCTAGATGTTTCCTAACACATATAACTCAAAGATTGTCTAATTATCCATTCATTTCAAACATCATATGTAACAATGTTGACACATTGATACCGTAAAGAATCCTGTTGAGTAATCTACGCGGTGTACAATAGAGACATGCTATTTTGTCCTCAAAAAGGCATTTTTAATTTTCGAAGCAAAATTTTCATCATAAACAATGACTGCCAGATGGGAAAGGTCAAAACTGGTAAGATAAATTCTTTTTAAGCTTCTAAGAATATATAATAAGCAACTGAGAACTACAGAGAGGGAGAAAGGTAGGTTATTTAAACAAAGTGCTGCACTGTTCTTAGAGTATGAATACGTTTAGCAATCAGTGCAAAACAAAGCAAGTACTTAAACCTTGCAGCTTTGAAGAACAGGCCTGATGCTCTAGGCAGGTGTGGATTTCTATACCTGTTTTCTGTTACACCACAGTCAATTAAAACATTCCCAGTGTACAGTTCGAAAGTGTGAGAGAAAGAAAATACGCTTCCCAGAAGAATATCTGAGTCAAAGTATCACCTTTCATCTGAAGACACTTGAATATCTACTTATGAAGATCTGTATTTATTCCTTGTGGTCACTAAAGCCTTAACCCAAGAAATATCCAAAATTTCTACTTACAGTTTATCACCAAAGAGTTGAAAGGGAAATAACACACTGATTTCTTTTTTAAGATCACTGTAATTGGAAAATGAGTATTTCATGTATGTGCAGAACCCTGGCAGTATATCTTTGTTTTCAGTTCATTTTGGGAGACAACATTATATCCATAAATTAACTGAAAATAGTATTACTTATTAACTACATGCTATGCTGTAAAGTTCACAGTATTGCATACTGCAGAAAAGTACATTATAATGAAGTCTAGATTTTTATCTTGAAGTTTTTCTGAGATTTTTCAACTGTCTTTCTCCACTTGCTCTTTAAGAGTATATATTTCATTTTGAATACCTAGAATTATTAAGTATCCCCATAAACTGCTTAGCTGTATTGTCTGCAGTTACAAATATTTCAATGCATTTTCAACCTACTAAAAGCATCTTTTGTACATGAGGTAAGGGTAGTCCAATTTTACAATCCAAAATTAACCACAACACAATTAAGGAGACGCATATCTGGGGCACTGATAACACTACTTTCTTAAATGTTATTTCAGACGCTTATAATACCCTTCTAAGGTTAGAGGAATGTGGGCTGATAGGTGACACTTAACAGCATACCAATATCCACCATCAACAAAAATCTGTTGACAGACTATAGAATCACAAATGTAATTATTTAATTATTTATAAACCATGTAAGGGCAAAGCAGAAATCTTAGAAAGGGATTTCATTTAATGAGCCAAAGTGCATGGGTTCAGATTTTGACTTCAACAAAACAAATCTCACTTATGATAATTCAGCTTTTTTCTCTGGAAAGAAAAACGTAACCTTTTTAGAGCACCATAGTCATTATTATATGGGTGAAAGTCTACAAGATGGAATATGAACTGTTTTATCAGTAATATCATATATTGTGAGTTTCAGTGAGTCTCTGCAAACATTTCAGGCTTGCTTTAAGAAACTTGTCAAATTGTAATTTTCCCATTAGAATTTTACTTTTGTTTTATTATTTCAACTTTAAATACAGAAGTGCAAGGAACACCGCCTTTGTGAGAACTGTCTTGGACACACTAAGAAACCTGCTCAGAACTGCTGTTAAGCTTAAGTTTTAAGAAACATTTAATTTAAAATGTACATACAAAGGGTTTTAAGGAATGAATTTCAAAATATGTAGTGAAGTACAGTAAAAATGATATTTTAAGTAACAGATTAGTTTCTGTATTTGTCATTTTAGGACTGTTAAAATACATACTTGAAAAAAAGTATGTGCCATGCTAGTAAAAACAGCTTTTGCTCTTTGCTTTTATCTTGGAAGATTAACTATGGATAAAACAGTAGAGGAAAGCCCACAAGATATTTGCAAGACTTTCAAAGATCTGTAAACCAGCACAGAAGAAGGAATCGTTGATGGGATGATGAGGCAGACAAAGCAATGCACAGCCAAGGGGATAAACCAGACGAAAATTAAATACCACAGACCATCTCCACACTGAGGCCATAAGAAACATGTAAGGTTGGTCATGGGATAAGTTAACTAGTGAAACTAAGTAGAACTCTGGTATTGAAAAATGTTACCTAAAAAATCCAAACATTCAAATAAATTAGTCAGCGGTGATGGAGTTTCCTCTAATTTTAAATGATTTAAAGTATTCTTAGATTAATTGCAACTCAGTACATCAACTAGTCACAGATTTTACAGCTGATTCTGAAATGAGTTCTCCAGATTTAATATCAGAAATATAATCAAAATGATCTTAACCCTAAACTATCTTTCATCATTGTCACAACTGATTTGTAAATACATTTAAAAGCACTTCTTAATTGTCAAGCTTTTCAGTACAGTAAACTGAGACAGGACTTCCAGTACTCTAATAATACCCTGTGCAATAACATCCTGAAGAACTAGTACATCCAAAAGCTCTAGTCTTAAATCTAAGCACAAACAAAAATACGCAGACATGTTTTTGAAGGACATCTTTAAAACAGCATTAATAAGACAAGTATCCAAGTATACATAAACCCAATGTTTTCTAACAGAATTTGCAACTGTACCCTCACATGTACACAAATAAGTTTTTATCCTGAAAGCAACTATGCAGTGTCAATCACCTACATGGGGAACGCTCACAGCTCAGTTATCCAAGCACACAAAGTCTCAGCTGGAGTAGGATTCTAATTGTTAGCTCCACCACTAAAAAAATAGCAGTTGAAAAAAATGTAACCGTCAAAGGAATTGAAAAAGATGAGGAGGATGTAATCCATAGCAAGCGTTTAACATACTAAAGTTTTCTTTACCAACACAAAAGACTTTAGATGATAATTCAAAGAAAAATACTGATGGAAGCATAAGAAAAACATACCACCAGTAGAACATACAAATCACTGGCCTGATATTCTCAGCCCTGACATTTTGCCCGACATTTCTGAAAGAAGTGAAGCTTTCCTTCCATAGGAGTCTGGCACTTCCTTCTTCTCTTTAGTCAAAGTAAGCAGCAGAGATGCCTTATCAATTGACCTTTCCTGGATGAGCGCAGTCAGTCTTTGCAATTAGAATGTAACACTCTCTAGTTGAGAACAATTTACCCAGCAAACTTAGTTTCTGCATATTACACATGCAAGATGTTGAACAGCTGCCAACCTCAATCAGATGAACGGACTGAAGAGTCATCAGCATTTTTTAGGAAGTGCTCCGTAACAATTAGAGCATCATTATCAATACTGGGAAGACAATGTTGAAAGGCATTATTAGAAGCTGCAACATACACTCCTGTCACAAGTGACTTCTCCTACAGAGTCTGATACAAAGCACTGTAACAAGGAAGGCAGAACATGAAACAGAAGCAGCTGAGTTTGCTATACACTACCTAAATAGGTCTGAGCTCTAATTACCCATTTGTGCTTCTAGCCATCTAATTGGTCTCACAGCCAAATCACCAGAGGCACCAGTACTCAAACTAGCACCCACATCCAGTAAGAGACACAATGTATGGGCACAGTTAGAGCCACAACAAGAAAGGAAATTCAACCGCAAAAGTGCTCCTTGAAGCCTTAAATCATACTGGATATTGCTTGGTAAATCCTACTAATGCAGTTTGGTACAAGCTCGCAATACACAATCCTTTCCCTCACTGAAATTTAAGACCATAGGCTCTTTCTTCTACCTTCTTCAAGAGTGGTTATATAAAAAAAATCCATCAGGTTCTAGCTAAAGGGTAATCCATGTTTTTCATATTTGGAACAGGAACAAGCTCACAGCAAAATCTAGTCCAGTACATATTAGTGCCTTAGGTCTGTATGTGGATGTTTTACAGATATTTATTTAAACATTCAATTTCTTTTATTTTCTCTCTTTTAGTCTGTTCCTTTTTCTTGCAGGTTAAGAATTTCAACTGAGTTTAAATTCAGCGTCACAAATGACAGGTACAACATATGTTTGAGTTTGAGGCAATTTCTGTTACAATGATTAATAAAATATTACACCACTTCAGTTTTGAAACTATATTTTCAGTAAGTAATAACCAGCAAACTTGCCATGATATCTGCATTATGAGGACATCTTTCAATCACCCTTTTTAACTTGCCTATTAGGTGCTCAAATCCATATTGTAAGACAAAGGAGACAATTCTTTAACTTGTTTTAATTAATCAGATAAAGCATTAATGTAATTTCCACAAAAAGTAAAATTTCCACTAAAAGTAAGAAACTCCAAACTTCAAAGACCATGTATAAGTCCCATCTTTGCGATTGCTTGGTGCATAGGCATCGCTATGAGACAGCTATACTATCACAATTGCCCACTCTTACTGTTCTTTATCATACTGGAACTTCCATGAAATGTAATTGGTATAAGCAGCAGATAAACAGAAAACAGACCTGTTCACGAACTAGGTGAAAAAATTATAAAACCCCACAAAATTCTCTTTAATGTAAGGAAGCAGAATGAAAAGAAGATTAAACAAGACTGAAAAAAGAAGACAATAACTTTGTTTTGGACATACATTAATCACAGTTCACCTGAATCAATAACAAACTAGTACAAAAGTGCCAGACTATGGTGTTGAGCAGCACAGCTCAACAATATTAAAAAAAATATCATTATTACAAACTCTGCTAATCCCATTTTCCATGACAGGTAACAAACAGGCAATACATTAAAACAAAAGGGATATCCTTTAGATAAAATAATGTGCATCTAGATTGTCCACATAATCAAACCTGCATTACTGTTAAAATAAGAAAACACCCACATTGTAGTAATGTTTAGATTTTTCTCCAGGAAGCAAGTATGAAATTCTTACCAGGACCAAAAATATCATGATTATTCCATTAAAATGTAATTACACCACAAATAATTTTAACACATCAAAAATTCAATGGGATGGCACACGAAAATACGTATAAGGTTATTTATAAAAATCTACATGTAAAGATATACATTTCTTTCAATAGCTTTTTAAAATAACTTATTTATAATGGGTCAAATCAGACTTTTTTAAAGCAACTTGTTCTGAACAATGCTCATCAAGAGTTTATCTCTGCTTTGGATACTGTATCATTCAGAATTATTACAGGGTTTTTTTTGCATAAACTATGTTTGCATCAGAGGCCAACAGATAAGTTACCTGGGTATAAAGCATGCTCATTTCAAGTTCTAAAACAAATTACATACTATAATATTGGTGTACTGTTGGCATTAAGTACATGCTTTCAGCAACATAAAACAAGGTTCACAAATTCATAAATTATGAACAACTGATGTCACTCATAAGAAAGTGGCAGTTTTGATAACATCCTTTATGAAAAGTTTGGCAGAGTAAAACTTACAAAAAACTGCAAAAGGAATAAACATTTTTGTAGGAATTGTTCTGCCCGTAAGAGAGAGAGCCAGGCCAGAAGACAACTGTTAACATTACAGAACAGCAGTTTCTTTGTCTTGGAAATGTGTTTTGAAGAGTTTCTGCAAAGCCTGAAGAGCCTCTGAATTGCATTTCCAGTCCCCGAAAATTTTTGAATGTGCCTGTAAGCCACTTTTTCTGCTCTGTCTTGTCAACCAGCCATCAAACATCACCACCAATTCCACTGCTGATCGGTAGATACTATACCTAGCTTCAGTGTGTCTTCCCCCCCATATATCTCGCTCACATCTTCTCAAAAAAAGACAGTCACAGCAAGAAAGGATTTCAAGAAATCCATTTGTCAGTCAACTTCATGTTTGTGTCCTTTTCCCCATATCCTGAATTTCTCCTACCATTCCTGTGCTACCGTAATATTAATGTCACTCTGTACCCTTGGAATGTAACATGGAAACGCTTAACTAATCTCCACTTTCATGTAAACTACTTTTCTTTCTTTACTTCAAATGTTTACAGCTTTCAAGATATCGGGGGGAGTAGTTTACTGGGATTTAAATTTCTAAATTATATTTGAGGACAACACTGCTGATATTATTGTGTTCTAGTACAGGTTTTTTTCCACACAAATAGAAAAGGGAGAAATCAAGAGATTAAATTAGTATATCAATTTTCTTCTTCTTCTAATGCCATAATGTATCTACATTCATGCAGGAAACTAAAAGGAATGCAAAAAAAAAGCATTATATTCCAATAGACAAAAAAGAATGAATCAAGGAATCAGTATGCGTCTCTTCGATTAACTTTATGGTCAGGAAGGACAAATCATTTTATCTCTGCACATTTCTCTGTGTAACTCATAAAACAGGAACAGCAAAATCCCTTTCTTCTCTTCGGGAACTCCGAATCTCAGTATTTGTTCTTTAAACATGCCACAACTAATAATTAAGCAGTGTTCTAACTTGTCAGAACAGTGATATTAGAAAGTCAGTAATTGTCCAAAATAGCTTTTTTTTTTTTACTTTCAAGACTTCCTAGATAAACTCTGTGTGTAACACACATCAACTTGCTACTCAGATTATCTGTCAGCCATTTAAAGGTTTTTTTTTAAGGAACTAAGGAATAATAATTGTAACAACTTCATTCTTCAGTGATGATTCTTAAATATATTTGACTTTCAATATTTTACCTTTAATTTGATTCTTAGCATACAAATCAGAATACTGCAGTAATCAGCAGTTATGCTGACTTTTCAAAAATCGGTCTTGCAGAATCGTTATTTATTCATCTCTACAACTCCTTAATATCACAATGCTTCCTTTCAGTCTTTGTTGATTAACAACACACTGACGCACTTCATGCAAAACCTTGAGGAATAATGAAACTATATCTGCATAAGCAAATAAACTACATTTCCAGTACTATAAGGGAAAAATATGCAAATGCCAAAGGTAACACTTTTAGAAGTATTAGTAACTAATATATTGAGGAAGTTAAGAGAATGCTGGAGCGCTTCTGGACATCTTATCTCAAACAGAGCTATTCGGAATGTTCCCAGATGTGCTTTCTGTATACTTCCAACTGGATTTAGCCTACTTCCTCTGCAGATAGGATTTGCTGGTAGTAATGCATTTGTAGTTCTGCCTTGTGAAGTACTAGCCAAAACAAAACAGGTTTATTGGAACTTATTTTTGTCCTGCATTTTGGTTCTGATCTACAGAAAAGAACAGTGGATAAGTAATTTTGCAGAATACTGTCCCATAATACTAGTCTGGCAAAACAGTGGATTGTCCTCACATGTGATGAATGAAAGAATCAGATCATCTGAGTGGCCATCATACCCTTCTAAAAAAAGGAAAACTTGTTTTCTTTTAGCTGCTCGCTGTGACCTCTATTTTGACACCATGTATTTTCACTCTTCAGAAGAGTAAACCGATTACATACAGATAAATTACAGATATTAAAAACAAAGCATGTGGAATAAAGAAGCAGTATTAGAACATATAAAAAGCTTTCTTCTACTAGGAAAACACCCACAAATCCATCACTTGACAGAAGTCAGCAAAAAGAAAAAAGCCTGAAATACCAACATCATCCTGAAATATCTCAAAAAGCCAGAAATCTTAGTATAATTGTAAATATCAGTACTAGAGCTACTTGGAAACTTTTTTCAAAATACATCTTAGTAAAAATCATAGATTAATTGAAACACAAGAAAGGTAAACAAATAACTCTCCAAAAGAGCAAACAGCTCATGGGTTAACTCATTTTCAAAAAAACTATTTTCTGTGCAATTTCATGGGCTACAAAACTATGGGTTATTGGCTAGATGAAAGTCTCTTTTGATTTCCCATAAGCATTTTGAGAAACATTTTTTGTCACTAAATTAAATTATTTTTTAAATGTTTGGTATATTCTCATATTACCATTACAAGCTTAACTGTAATTACTGTATTGCCTCCTATATCCTTTCAATGATCACCTCGACTATTCAAATTTCATGTAAAAAGTATACAATATTAAAATAATGTGTATTTAAAAGTTGAAAAAAGATACAGTAACATCCTTTTAAAGGGAGACGAGCTCCACGCAATACTATTAATAGGCTGCATGCATGAATCATTTTTCTTAAACATTAGAGCTCTTAGAAATTCTCTTGTTGCCATGCCAATACGACCTGAACCCTATGTTGCTCAATTTTCTAAATCCACAAAAATTTAACCAATTTTAGAAGGAGTGATCAGGAGGGAGAAGCAGATGAGTTCTCTATTTAAACACCACTGTCCAAGTCTTCTGACATTTCTCCTTCCAATTATTTTTTTTTTCTCTCCGTTAAGCAGTAGCTGTCTAGAGCCTTACCAGAAGACAGGGAATCTGGGTATTGCAAAGTCACGTCTACAAAGCAAAGAACAGTTCATGTAAGAATAACTACCTTCTTATCACAACCAAGTATTATGGGGACACCAGTGCATTAGCACAGCTACTAATAACTCAGTTCAGCTTTACTGGGCTATCAGACATATACTAAGAAAAGCAGCTGTAAACATATGTGTATCTACATATTTTGAAATGCAGATCGTAGAACTGATACATAATGCTACACACACAATCCTGTATTTCAGAAAACCCAACTGATGAATCTGATTGTAAGACAACTACTTTACCACAAGAATTTGTCTTAGCTAGAGCAATAGTGGGGAAGGCAGAAGTTTCTGAGGCTCAGAACACGCTTCCTGTGCCCAATGTCTTAAGCAACAAAATTAACAATGCAAGCATTTCTTCAGGACTGACAACTTGCTTTCGTGTTGAAAAATTAGCTTTGAACACCATGCAATAACGGTAGCACCTACCGGAGTAGTGTGATGGTCACTTCAATTACCCTTCCAGCAAACCTCCACGTAGCTTTTCATGGACTCAGCTCCACAAAAGAATCATGAAGACTACTGCAATGTTGCAGCAGCTAACACAAACACTATTTGACCTCGAGGTTTCTTTTATCCTTTTCTTCATTATCATTTCTCCAACTACTGGATATATCTCCTATTCAGGCGGTATAATTCCTTTAGCACCCTCAAAAACTGTCTATGAACTACTAAGACCATTCCTCACATTCAGAGAAAAAACTAACATGATTAAGTGTTAGAGTATGTCATATAACTAACACACTTCTCACGTGTCAGAAATTCCTTAATAAAAATTCTGAAATAAATTTCATCCTGTCATCTTCCTCACTTCACAGCACCCACTATTGTCTGAGAAATCTTTAATGTCTGCAATCTACAGACTATAAGTACCCATGCTTCATCCATCTAATTCTCTCTTTAACTTATAGCTCTCAGAAAACATTCACTGATTCTTCCACTTCAGACAATTACTACTATTTTTATTCTTTTGATTGGGTCATGAACGAATATTTGCTATTGTGTTGAAATTGCATTAGATAGACTTGTTGAATCAGTTGGATCAGTCAGTTCTTCCTTTGTCTGCCAGTTACAATAGATGTCACAGAAGCCTTCCCTATTTTAATACCAGATCAAGATCAATTTTAATGGCTGCATACCACTAACACACACAGCATCTTGTTCTTTATCCTCAGAAAGATTGAAGTCCTTTGAACTACTGATCAAGAGTGAAGATCAAGAAATGAAACATACAACATAATAATAGTTGATACAAACACTAAAATAATTCCGTGGTAGTTGATTCAAAAAAGCTGAGTTCTAGTTAAAATGGAAAACCAAATTATACTCCTACCAAAAATCACATTTTATTCCCACATCTCATTTTATTTTGAGTCATAATTTAAACATGCAAAATCAAAAGACTATGCAGAACCTGTTCAAGTCCAATTTCTTATATTTAGCCCAGTATTTTGTTGCCCTTCCTATCATACAGACATGTTTTCCAAAAGTGATACAGCCAGCCAGCTCTTATCAGCTGGACTATAAAGGAGAACATTATAAGGTATACTCTGGGGCCTTCTGGCTTTGTGTCACAGTTCCTGGGTTCTTTTAGGCCATTCTGTCCCAGATCACTTATATTATTATTTTTTCTTAATATGAGTGTCAACAAAAACCTGTCTGTCAGACTGAATTTATTCTAAACTTTGTTACCTGCTCAGTGTCATAGAATAGTTGAGGAAGTACTTCTGGAGATCACCCAGTCCAACCTCACTGCTCAAAGCAGCCCCAGTTAGACCAAGACCATGTCCACCTGCATTTTGGGTATCTTCTCATATCATTCTTCTATGAATGGCAACTCCTCTCTCTGTTCAGAGGATAACATTTTTAATTTTTTTTGTTCTATGAAGTTGAGGGAGAAACTGAGACAAAGAAAAGCATTTTAATAAACATAAGTCCTGTAGAAACAAATCATAAAGAACCTGACCCAAAACAGAACAGACATTAATATTCAAGAATGATCTCTGCTAGGATCACAGAAATTTTAACTTAGAAATGACCATAGATTTGTATCACTAAAAATTACTTTATTAAGATTTATGTTACTATTTGTAAATCTCTTCTAGTATTTCTACATATGCTTTACGATTTTTAAATCTATTACAGGATTTGCAATTCAACTTTTCATCTTACAATGACAATAAGACATGTAACTAAAACCTATCTTAAAGCACTGATTCCTAAATCAGGGCTTCAGAGTTTAGATTTACAGGTCCATTGTATAAATTAAGAGGATAAACTCAGACTCTAGAAACATAGATGTGTTTTGTCTAACAAGATGAAATTGCCACAAACTCAAGAAATAAAACTGAACCTGTAAATTCTAGAAAACGTTGCTGACCAGCTTAAGACTACTGCTCCTGTCTAAGTGTTTTAAGCATGCTTCTTTTCTATGCTTTGATATGCTGTACTAACAAACAAATATAATTTAAAAAACATGAGTAATGCCTAATATGAAACCTACTTAAAATCCACAGATGTCTTCCTCATTTCCATTCAGTTCTGGGATTTTTTATTCTTTTTAATTAGACAGCAGTCAAGCTGCACTTCTAGGTTTCCTCGAGTATCCTAAAGCTCACAAAGTAATGCTTTCACTTAAAAAATAGACTGCTAATATTAAAGAAGTGATAAGAACATTGAATGATCTAAGGCTTACAAACCTAATATGACTAAAAAGTAAAATTAACCACACACAGTAGTAGCCATTTCATACCTACACTTTTGGTATTACTAAATTTCTTGCCTTCCCCCTCATCCTTTTTTTAAAAAATAAATACTTCTACAAAATTATCTATATGACCTTTACACAACTCCCCTTACACCTGAGTCACCTAATTTTAACTGAAGAAATATTCTACTCATACTATCTTCGCAAAGCCTATGTTCCCTCTTTCTGAGGAACTTTTAAAACATTCCTCAAGATAGTCCATGCAGGTGATCTATTTTTTCAATGGATTAGCAACACAATACTACTGCCCAGAGAGATATTTTGTCTCTAACCAGTAAAACTCAAAGTCACATCTAATACAACAATTTTGGAAGGGAGCAGAGGTAACTGACATGGGAATTAATTCTCAGTTTCATCTCACCTCTACACTTCATTTACTACTACAAAAAGCAAAATGGATTTTATACTATGCAAAAATTACTGCTGCTCAAGTTTTAACTGATGAAGGCTTGGCAATTTGTGGTTCAGTTCTCTTAGAGTATGCAAAATACTGCTGAAAAACCCTTGTAGTCCTGGATTAAACTAGGCTTGGCAGAAATCACACAGTGGACTAGTTGGAAGATTGCTGATGCTTGGAAATCAAGAAAAAAAAAAAAAAAGAAAAAACACTAGGCATTTTAAAACGTGAGTAGGCCAGCTGTTCTAAAATTAGTCTTGTTGTTATGAGCATTATACCAGAAAGCAATAGATTGTCACCACATGTCAGCTTTAGCTGACATCTGCCATAAGAAAAAAAAATACCTCCCAAGTAGGCAGCACAAACATTTGTTCATTACATATTCTGTAAAGGGTGGTCCCTATAGCATAACATTTTAAATAAATATGCAAATCATTATATCACTATTCTAAAAGATCTATGACTTCTACGAGGTTTTAAATAACCCAAGAGGTTTCACTCTTTTTTCCAGTAACTCAACAGACCCACCTGTCAGCTATGCAAAATTAGCATATAAAAAGTATTGGAATTTACACACATTTTGTGCATATATTTGTTCTAATTGAAACTGAAACAGTTATCAAAGTTTCAAAGGTTTATTCAAATCATTCTCATAGCCTAGTTTTGCACATGAAAAACATGTCAGATAACAAAAGCATCTGGCAACAAACTGCGTGTTTCTCATTCTGGCATTGTACCCATCACACAGCAAATACTGAGTGGCATTACTGCATACAGGACTACCCCAAAAGCACTGAAGAAACAAGCTTTGTAAGCTGTGACTGCCTCACTGTTACAGAAATTCTCCCATATTTATGAAATTCTTTTGGATTGCACAGCTGGCCCCTGGCCATCTCTACCCCCAAATACTTTTTCCAGTACTACCCCTTTCCCAAAATGAAGCTCCATGCTTTCACAGAACGAACATCAGAGCATTTTAAACTGATTTAGTAGAGGAAAGAACAGCTTTGCATCAAAATTGATGCAGTCTCTTACATAAAGGAGCCTTGCAACTTTGCACCAGCAACAGAACATGAATCCAATGTCCCTTAATAGCAAGGAGTCACTGTGTCTACAGTCACATTGAGCGTACCTGGCAATATGTCTACAGTGGTTCACAATGTCACACCTAAAGACCATCTCAGTGGAGGTTAACCAGGCAGAGGAAGAAATAATGAGGTTTCTTAGGTATGGCAAAATGTAGCCCTACAAAGTGTTTTTGAAGCAGGGAAGTAGTGAGGCATCATGCCCAGTGCTGTTCTATGGATAAGAGGAGCTTCCTCTGCCTGCAAAGATGCAATACAGTCATGAAAGGGAAAAATAGCTTAAGAGTGTCCTAGCTAGAGGAAGATGTTAATTCAGCCATCAGGGCAAGCCCTGATATGCTGGGAACCCTGAGGGATGAGGGAGCTCACGGGTGTCATAGCAAGGCCATAAGAATCTTAGAAAGTTCATGGTGATGGGTCACGAGGACATCATGCAAGCAAGTATCACTCCTATCACCCTAAGAAGGAGGATCTGGGACCAGCTGTACTTTAGTCCCTGGGAAGGTGATGAAGCAAATACTTTTGGAAGTCATTTCAAAAAATATGAAGGACAAAAAGTCATTGGGAGTGGTACGAATGGATTTAACAAAGGGGAAATCACGTCTGAGCCACCTAATAGCCTTCTACAATGAGATGACTGGCAAGTTTGAAGAAGATACAAAACCGGGAGGAGTGGCTGATAGACCAGATCACTGTGCTGTCATTCAGTGGGACGTCAATAACCTGGAGTAACGGACTGCCAGAATCTCATGAAGTTCAGCAAAGGGAAAGGCAACATCCTGCACAGGAAAGGAATAAGCCCATGCACCAGTAACTGTTGGGGGATGACTGGCTGGAGCACAGCTTGGCAGAAGAGGACCTTCGTAGACAACAGTCGAGCATGAGCCAGCAATGTGCCCTGGCAGCAAAGTGGCCAGCAGCATCCTGGGCTGCACTAGGAACAGTGGGTCAGTGGGTCAAGGAAGGTGATTCTTCCCCTCCGTTCAGCACTGGTGAAATGACACCTGGACTGCTGGGCCCAGTTCTGGGCTCCCCGATACAGAACAGACATGGACATCATGGAGCAAGTGCAGCAAAGGGCCACGAAGACGACTAAGGGATTGGAGCATATGACATATGAGGAGAGGCTGAGAGACTTGGGATTGTTCATTCCTGAGCAGAGAAGACTTGTAGGGATCTTATCAATGTGTGTAAATATCTGATGGGAGCGTGGAACAGCATGGAGCCAGTTTCTTCTCCAGGGGTATTCAGGGAATGGAGAAGGGGCAATAGGCACGAACTGAAATACAGGAAATTGTCCTTAAGCATAAGGAAAGCTATTTTATGATGAGGCCGGTCAAGCACTGGAAGGGGTTGCCCAGTGAGGTTTTGGCATGTGGCTGGAGATGCTCAAAACCCAACTGGACAATGTCCTGGGCAACCTGCTCTAGTTGACTTTGCTTTGAGCTGACGGCTTGTCCTTCAACGATCTCCACAGGTCCCTTCCAAGCCCAACTACTCTGTGATTCTTTCCTCCTGTGCTAATGACTGTGATCCCTTTACTGACAGAGACATCCCAGCCACTCCACGATACATCATGCTCTGGAGTGCAGTCACTGACATCACACCCCCAACACATTCAGATGGTTTTGACCACATCTCACGTACACATACTGTTTACCCTGTCTTGACATAAGTGTTCCTCACCACTCATGGTAGCCAACCAACTAAACCATCAAAACAGCTTCTCTCTCGCTTCCTCCCCCGACCCTATTCTTCTCCCCCCGGGGTAGAACATTCTTCTGTCCCCAAAAGGAAGGAAAACAGTGCAAGTCTGAAAAAAACTCTGAAAAATACAAGCAAAATGCTTCTGAAAATTGGCACAACCCAAATTTTGATGAATTATTTATGTCTTTCAGTGTCCTGCAGAACAGTAGTATATAATATGATAGTACACATTCATGTAACAAAAAAGTATTTTCCACATCTCCATTTTAAGATGATTAGGTTTTCTTCTGGGGGAGTTTCTACCTGTCTGGAAGTAGGAAGAGGTACTATTATCTTTTTTATGCAGCTGCTGAATAAGGTAAGCAGTGGGCTGGAACAGAGATCAAGTAAAATTAAAGATGGTTTGGTTTATTCTGGTTTGCAGTATTCAAACTGCACTAGAAAAAAATTCAATTATAAAACTAATTACATCTTTAATTGCTTAAACAATCATCCAGCTGACTTTATGGTGCTCTTGATACTATGCAGGTGCACTTGCAGGTGTTAACTCTGCAATACATAGGAGTTACATTGTAGTATCCCAGCTTGTGCACAGGCGTGCTAGGAGGATAAAATACCCTTGTATTACACACATGCACAAATACATAGGAAAGTTAACCGAGCTTTATTAGCAAATACAATTCCTTTATTGATACACCTATAGCTACTATCTGCTCTGTCTTCCTGTGAGGCATACCTAAACTGCTTTACAATCATTCTGGTTGACATTTTTTCTTTTAGCTTCTATATGGCCAAAATTACTGGTTGAATCTGAGCAGAACTTGTACTTTGAGACAGCCATATTTCTGACAATTGCAGGAGCATTAATAACTAGCACCACCTACCAGAAATGCCTGCCTTTTACTCTGAGGTTTCATCTTAGCAGACTGGAGAACAGTCTTCTCCAAAATATGTATTTCCTCTGTACATGCAAAATAAACCAGGAAAAATGCATAACTAACAGTGAATTGGGCCCACTACATTAAAAATGTTCAATCACTAAACTCTTTTGTCTCTTCCTTATATTTTATCAACTTTTAAATAGGAGAGGAAAGTTCAATTTCCTAAAAATTGAGAAAGAAATGAATGGCTTTTTAAAATCCCCTTTCTGCACAGAGAACTAAATTCAGCTTAAATTCACAAACATATTCCGCTCCCAGCATTTCTTTTAAACTAATTTAACTCTTCATTGAGAAATTAATAGCCAGTTTTAAATATAAGCTGCCTAAATAGTCATACTGAGAGAAACTTCTGAATTTTGACAAGCATAATTTTTCAGAATGTATAATACATCACCTGACACGGAAGATGGTGATAATTAGACTCAACTACTAGAAACACTGGAAGAACAGGTCTAGGACACTGAGGTTGTTTTACTGTAATATTATAACCAGAGTTTTGGAGCCTTCAAAAAGAAGTCCACTCAAAAGGTAATTACCTCCTCTTCTAAGCCCTTTCTGGATCCCCAAACACCAGCAACATGACTGCTGCTTGCTTGCAGTGGGGAGCTGTCATCACTAGCTTGATATTGGTCTAAGCAAGTGTTTCAGCTGCAGCAAACACATAAATATGTTTACATGTTGCAATTAGTACAAACCTAAAAGCAACTGTATTGATTTGCTATTTCTATGCATGTTTTTGCTGTAAACTCAGATTTCACGTGCAGACACTGCTAAACTTTCCTGTCTATCTGCTAGACACTGCTGGATGAAAAAATCTCAAGTAACATTAGCTTAATTGGGTTCTGAAAGAAAACTACCCCTGCTTGAAACACAATGAAGCCACTGGAACAGGCTGTGAAAGATACAGGATTAGAAGAAACCACAGTAATGCGCAGAGAAGGGTGGTAAGTAGCAAATGACTGGCAACAGAGCAAGCGGTCCATAAAATTGGCCTCTAGTTGACAGTCAGTTCAGAGCTTAGCTGGTTCTTAAAATGGATCATTATATATTGCTTACGTGAGCAAATGCACAATTATTCATCCCTCTACCTTTGCAAACAAAAGTAATTCCTTTCCTCAATTATTCATGCCTCTACCTTTGCAAACAAAAGTAATTTCTTTCCTCATCCATACACATAAATCTAGTAAAATATCTCCTCAATATCCTGTCTTGGGTCTCATCCTGTCATCATCAATATCCTGTCTCGGGTCTAAGGTCTCATCTTAACACCATTCCCATTTACAACCAGAAGCTGTATATGGGAGCGCAAGGGAGCACTCACAAAACTTCCTGACACTGTAAAAGCAGCCCCCTGTCCCGGATTCTCAGACCACACAAAGTCAATTGATTTCAACTAGATGCTGCAGGCACCCATGCCTTTGAAGTTGCAGATTCCAATATACCAGCTAGACTTACTGCCATACAGTAATGTTTGCTGTTTCAGGAGCACAAAATAAATTAGCTCACTCACACAAATTACATTGAGCTGAAATACCATGTCAGTAAAGCTATGGCAGGATTATTTAAAATTATGATTGCACAAAAGACTTAAAGATGCTAAACTCACTTGGGAGTTGAGTAGCTTCAAAAATTTAATCTGGACACCATTTAAAAATGTTATTTTTGCTGGATGAGAAACAGAGTGGCTTCACCCGAAAACATTCTGTAGGGAGTCAAGGCAGTTCAGTAGCTCGAAATTGCCTGAAATGTCAGAAATACTGAGAAGTCTTCTCCAACTTCTAAGGCGTTTCCTTTCTAAGGAAACATTTAGGCAGTATATTTTCCACTAAAATAATTCTGCAGCATAGGAAGTGCTGATTTGTTGTTTTTCAAATAATTTGGTGTTTACCACTTGTATATTCCACTACTCTTTTAAATTCACTTTTTCATAATTTTCTTTTTGAAATTTAAAAAAGTTTTGACCATGTGGTTCAGTATGGCGTTTGCAGAGGTCAAATGATACAAACATTGTTAGCAAGCTATTGCAGTACCATTGGCAGTAATTTCTCCCTTCCTCTTCTAATACTCTAATTGATAAAATCACTGCATTTTCACTTCAAATTTGGTTCCTCCCCCCAAGACAAAACTACAGGCAACTTAACAGAAGGTAACATGACATCTGACATACAGAGGTCCACACACTCAAACCTGTAAGCCTAAAATATCTTGATGTCCAACTGATTTTCTCAGTTTTACATACATGCAACACCAATTGAAAGCCAGACAGGAGGAGAAACTAAAAACCACAAAACCCAAAAACTCTGAGCATGTAATTTTGTACTTCAATACAAATATAGTTGCTTCACTGTATCCTGCAAAATCTGAAGAGGCAGGTCATGGATTCAGATAACTTTTGAACCCTTAGTGCAAGAGGTATTATTGAAAATCTACTGAAATTATTACTTACTGTGCTTACTATTTAAAAGCCAGCATATTATCTAAAGATTTAGCTCTCTATTGCATTAGCACAGATTTTTTTTCAGCATATCAGATAAAGTAGTGTAGCTGGTCATGACAGTGTGGGCTTTTTTTATGGCAACCACTAAATTTATGCCATAAGTAAAAAATAAAATGATCAAGAGTCTATGTAAACATATATACATACACACTCCTAAAATTAAAATATGGCACTCTCAACTTTTCTTTCTCCCCAGCTTCAGTCTGCCCATAAGGAAAATAAAACTGTCCTGGCTTTGGCTGGGATAGAGTTAATTTTCTTCCTGGTAGCTGGTGTAGTGCTGTGTTTTGGATTTGGGATGAAAATAATGTTGATAATATACTGGTGTTTTTAGTAATCACGGACTTTTCAGCTTATCATGCTGGCCTGCCAGGTGCACGGGAAGCTGGGAGGGGACACAGCTAGGGCAGCTGACCCAAACTGGCCAAAGGGATGTTCCATACCATATGACGTCACGCTCAATACATAAGCTGGAGGAGGTGGCTGGGGAGCATCAATCGCTGCTTTGGGAAGGGCTGCGTATCATTGATTTGGGGGTGAGCAATTGCATTGTGCATCACTTGTTTTGTATATTATTATCTCTTCCTTTGATTTCCTATTAAAGTGTCTTTATCTCAACCCACAAGCTTCAATTTTTTTTTTTTTTTCCTTTCCTCCTCTCCATCCCACTGAGGGTGCGGAAGAAGCGAACAAGTGGCTACGTGGTTCTAGTTGCTGGCTGGGGTTAAACCACAACAAAAACAAAACACAAAAGCCCATAAGTCTGAATGTAGACAGTCATTTTACACCAATTTATCATCATATTTCATTTATCTGATGTTATTAGCAAAATGTGAACACAAATTTAAAAAAAAAAAAAATTCAAAAAACATTTCCACGATCATTTCCACAGCTTCAAAGGCAAGAACAGAAAAACTATCTTTGAAACTCTGCTTTGTTCTTTAAAAGAACAGACAAACCAGGGTTGAGGACAACTTGTAAAAAGTCAAGATGATTTATAACAAAAGATTTTAGAACATATGTTGCATATGCATGGTTAAAACTGCTACACAACGTTCTATTTTCTAGTTAACTTCTGCTCAGCCGGTTGCTTCAGAGGAGTAAAATATCATGAAGCAAAGGACAGAAAGGACAAACTCCGGTAAGAGGCAGGAAGCACATAAACATAAAGAATCACAAGGGTAACTAAAAATAAAGTAGACACACATTTCCATCACTGCAAGTACTTGCTTACCCATATTCCAAGTAGTAGCAGTAGTTCCCTGTGTTCACTGCAGAAGAACTGGCTAAGCTCAATTAAAGAACGGCACATGGCGAAAAAGGTAAATGCCACGGGCTTTTTATGATGCATATTTGGTGTTTAACGTTTGCTGTAATTTATCGAAACATGGAGAACACCGTGTGGTGCGTTAACCTTGGCCAGCTTCCAGACACTTACCCAGCCATGCTCTCATCCCTCCTACTCAACAGGATAAGGGGAGAAAATAAGATGGAAAAGCTCATTGGTCAAGATAAGGACAGGGAGCTCACTTACCAGTTGCCACCCTGGGCAAAACAGTCAACTATTGCCAATTAAAACAGATTTGGATAGTGAAAAACAATACCAGAAAGATTAAAACAGCACCTTCACCCTGCCTTTTGCCAGGCTCAGCTTCACTCCCCTGCTTGTCCAGTATTCTTGTCTTTTCTCAACGATGTTTTCAGAGGCACCACCAACTTTGCTGATGGGCTCAGCTGTGGCCTGCAGTGGATCTGGATCAACACCTCATCAAATCCTCATCTTCCTTGTCCTTTCCTCTGGAATCAAATCCTATTAGCAACGTTTGAGGAATGCTCATGTCAATTCCTTTACCTGAATAATGTTCACTATTCACAATTCTAGGGACACTGTACATTTCCCCTGTGTTACTGATTTTTTTTATCCAAATCCCTGTATTATGGCTGACATGACTAGCTGTTAACACTGTCCTGAAGCATGGACTACTTCCAAATATACCACTTTGCCTGACTGCTATAACCTCTGTGTAACAATTCTCTAAAACAACATTACACTTCATACTCCAGCCGATAGCATAAGATTGTATTTTACAGCTGTTACATTTCAGCATTTTGAAGCTCACCGTATTTTCTATGATGCTGTCTGAATTCTTCATGAAATAACTTCTCTTCCACCACTGCACAGATAGGGCTTCTGCTATGAGGTACCTTATCTCAGAGGCAGGGTTCTTAATGCTTATCACAATGCCATTTTTCTATTTACATACTAGGATTGACGAATAGGTCCTATCCATATTTTTGTTTACTGAGGCATTTCTTCTGTGGAAACAAACTTGATTTAGAATGGCTCTGAAGTACAGCAACGGAGAAATTTAATGTGTCTGCCATATAAAGGTAGGTGAAGGGAAGTGCAGCATTCCAAAAGTTAAAATGGAAAAAAAAAGTGGATGGTGGAATTCACTCAAGTTTTTTGTTATTCTTCTAAACTTTATTTTTAGGATAATTTTTGCAACACAAGTCTCTTCTCTCCCTCTCAAGCTTCTTAATCCAGTATGTTTAATTCCTTCAGTCCCGCCCACTGGGTCTGCTTCATTTCAAAAGCAGGAAGATAGTAGAAAGATTTCTAAAAATGGAGGATATTAGTCTTTGGCAATCAGAATCGGGAAGACAGAACTGTTGCTCACAAAGGCTCATACGATTGTTTCAGGACTGATCTGACATAGGACTGGGAGACTCTTAAGAACAGAAGAATTAAATTATCAAAGCTGCAGAAACTTCTACATAAGTGTTGCTGACGTCCCTTTCCATACAATAGCTTTTTTCCCTGTATCAAACAGAGATCAAAAAAATCATTCCACTCATAGGCAGTAAGCATCTCAGACCCATGTTCAATCTATTTCTGTACACTCTAAAATAATTCATACACAGAAGTGCAGCATTTAATCTTCATGAAACAAAAAAAATTGAGCTAAAACCTCATGAGAACTCCAAAGTTCTCTCTGAACTATTACATAAACCCCATTTGAAAATGTTGTCATTTCCCAAAGATTATTTTCCTTAGGAAAAGACCTGAAGCAGCCCAACACACTGACGCCACAGAGAAATTTATTTTCAGACTAAAAGAACGTGAAAAACATAGGCAGCAGCATGCAAATACAAGTTTCCTACCTTTCATTCACCTAGTATGAGACTAACTTTGGATCACTCATCTTACTAGGAACTTCCTAGTAAAAGGGAGAATGGTTGTAGAGCAGTCCCTGAGATTGTAGTAGTAACAGTTCTTTTGGCAAACTGTGAAGTGCAGATGGTATCAAAGATATGCCAATAACTTAAGCAGGAGCTTCCAATAAAATCTCTTCCAGTGCATGTTATACTCTGTGAATCACAGTGATAGGGGCAACCCTAGGTATCTAGCACTTTTATTCTACATGTAGTCAGTTTAACTACCTTACATGTAAGCACATCCCTCAGGCAAAAGTCTGTGCTCCAGATGTATTTGTATTTATGCCAGGCATAAGTTATTTCTAAACACGTAGATTCATAGTCTACAGAAAAGAAAACCATCATCAGAAACACAGAAATTACTTCCATCTGATCTACCTTCCAGTGAGAGAACCACAAAACAAAGTTTCCTCAGGTGTTCCTTTGCTCTCTTTCCAGCTCCTAATTGCATTTAATGACAAATATACAAATGATTTTAGGAACATGATAGCCTATTCCTGCTTATGAATGTTGCTCAGAGATTTAAAGCCACACACAAGCCACCCTAAGGATTCTAGGAGAAACCATCAATGTACTTAGAAGGATATCACCATTTTCCATCTAATTAAGCTTCTTTTTCTCAAACTGGGGATTGGAATACACACTTCCAAGGAGATAATTTACTGACAGAAAACCAGCGCATAAGGTTTAGACACTGAAGTGGCATCTTAATATTGGTGGATCTGTTTTAATTAGCTTTACTTTTCATGTAGGGTAAATAAAACATTAAGGAGTCAGCCAGACAGATAAGCGACAAACTGTTTTTCAAATAGCTCCAAGAAATGAGCAAGAATAAAGCTTGAAGAGTGTTATATTTACCTCTGCAGCTCCCAGGGCAGTTTTAAGAACACTGGGTCAGGTACACTGAGACACTGAGAAAATGTGCAATTTTTTTCCCACCGAGCTGTCAAGGCATTCACGCTGTGAATAGCTAACACCCTGCTTTGACAACCAGGCAAATATTTCTATTTTCTGCCATTCTAGTCATGAAGTATCTCAGTGTTGCCTCAGTTGATTTAGTGCCAGTTCAAGTCAGACTTTAGATGTCTGAGCTAGTAACCAGACCAAATATTCTTGATGAAGCCTTGTCACAAACTCATACACTGCTGCTTAATACATTTCCAAATAGTTAGATAGCAAAAAAGGCTGTAAAGCTGAATAGGCAGCAGAGAAGCAGAACACATGTTCACTGAACTGCCAGGATGGAGATTTAAGTAGTACATCGAAGTCAAATATGCTGCTGCTTCTATTTATTGTTAACATTGCCTTAAAGAAACGCTTAAACTTGCTAAAGACTACATAGTTCCTTAAAATCAATTCTTTATTTCCCATACTTCGAAAATACACATATTTAGAGAAGCACAACTAACAATGAAGTCTGTCCAGGCAGAACTGAGACACGGTTAAATGAACATACCCTATTCAAGGGGTAACTGCACATAGATACTATAAAAATTAATTTTTCTTAAATCTTTAAAAATATTAATTTCTGACTGCATTGCACATGCATCTATTGACCAGAAGTTTCCATTAGCAATACCATGACAGTGGAAGACAGAATGAAGGGAACAATACTTTCAGTGGGGCCATATCCCATAGGATGTGCTCAGAAACCACTGGATCACTACTTCTCAGCTTTTTTTTTTTCATGGGATAAGAATAAGCAGGCAGGAATCATAGTTCAGTGTATGAATACACAAATAGAAAAAGCAACAAAATAAATTATTTGGAGTACAGACTTTGTGCCAAGAGCTTGGAGTAAAGCACTTTTGAGACTGGATTCCATCCTTGAGCCATGCTGCATTACACAGTGTTCCCTTACTCAGGGATTCTATTTCAGGCAGGATTTAGTTTAGCCTTTTAACTCCCATACTTGCAACCTACAGAGAATTACAATGTCCATTAACTGAATACGCCATGAACAGTACTTACCAATACTGGCATAACCAGGTGTTGATGGATCTCCTCCGCTGTTCAAGGAAACCATAAAAGCTTTATCAGCAAGATCTGTAGTCTTTGGTAAGTCACAAGGATCAATGTAAAGAAGAGCACCGCCAAACCCTGCATCTTCTAACAGAGAAAGCTGAGGAAACAAAATAATATAGATGACTATGAACAAAAACGATGTTAAAACACATTTTTATTATTTCAATTACTGTTGAGATAGAGGCTTTATCATGTGTCAGGCTCTCACCATACTATGCTCTGTACAAAAAGAATAAAGACAGGTGTAGTTCCAAACTGCTTGTCATATAAAACCAGCAGCTATTCTTTGAAAAGACAAAATCAAACCCCCCCAAAAGTAATTCAAAGTCTTGTTTCCAAATTCATGACAAAAGCTACTTTAAAAGCCTAACAACAAAAATAATTCTTACTTTTAAATTATATGGAGCATGTTGAGGAAACACAGCGCTAACACTCACTAAAACTGCATTTGAGATTTGCTAATGTTCCATCCTCACCTTTTTTATTGTGACAGTGAGACAAGGCCAGTGTATTTGAGATTATATTCAGATGAGGTACTGGCCATGATTCAGTAAGGTACACAAAGAGATATGAGCAGAGTCACCTTTCCCCCTACTCATTGGACACGTGCTAGACTTTTAACCCTAACACATTTTCATGTGATATAAATACCACCTTGAAAATGCCTTAGTTTTGAAACTAATCTCACTGAAACATCTTGAGCAGATCTTCCATATTTTCCATATTATCAGCAGTCTTAGTTTACCTCTTGAAGGATATGCATAAGTGTGTATAGACATACTGGATGTTTGCATACACTGGCATCAGTCTTGTACAGGATTTCTGGACATAGTTACTCTTCAGTTAAAGCCAGAAAACAGAGACAGTTTACAGATTATTAAAAAAAAAAAAAAAAAAAAAGCAGTCTATCTTACCCAAACTCTGGAGTCTGCCTCCTGTCAATCAGACAACTTTTGTTGTGTCTCATCTGTCTCATTAGAACATTACAGCTTGAGTTGGTAATGATAACCAGCCTTTCCAAAAATCTGTAGATCTGGGGCAGCAAATCAGGCAAACTTCCCCAAAGTCAAGGACAAAAACATCCAAGCACCATTACTTGCAGCAGCCTATAGATCAATTTTGACTGAAAAACTTCAGGTTTTCACTTTCACAGAGAACGGAGAAATAAAGGGATTTTATTCCAAACCAGATGAAATTGAATTGCAATGTGGGAAATACCGCCATGATATGACCTTACTGTGTAATGCTCTGCATATTTGGAATAGACTCAAGAGTATAAAACCATATTAATTTTTCAGACAGAAGTAATGTTGGTATTCATGGATTATCTTACTGTTCACTACGCTCTGCTGATGATTTTCCAAATGGCTCCAAACTGTCTGAGGAACAACAGCAAGCACATGATGTTTCCGGACTACACAACTTTGCTTCTATAGGAACTCAAGAACTTGTTACTATACCTCCGTTTCTCAGTTCAATTGTCCTTCTCTTGCCTCTCAGACCCTTCATTTTTTCTGTATATGTGTTTTTTTTTAAATTTATCTCCTAGCTGTTGGTTTTAAGGAATGTTTACGCATAGTTCTTTGTGACTTAACAAGTATGTAAATTACATGACTATACAGCATTCACTTTAAGACTCTAAAGCATTTGACGTTTAGTTCTGCTTTTCTTGTGAAGACAGAAAAAATGTATAAAAATAGCACCCTACTATTTGACATTTCTATAAGTAAACGTGAATAATATTGTGATTCGCCAAGATTTTAACACCGTAGTTTGAATTCAGATAGAGATGCAAGTGAACCTGTGAATCACCTGTGTGATCCTACATCCCTTATTCAAACAAGCAATCCCTAGATGAAAAGGGGTAGTCTCTGAGAACTCTATTCAGATGAATATGAGTATGCAGAGTGAGAATGTAAGTGACTAGCACAGATGTTTAAAAATGTAAAATGTTAAAAATGTATTACAGCCCTTTAATGTATTGCAGGAATAACAATTTCCAAAATGGTAGGTTCTTTTATTATTGTGTTGTTCTGTTTCCAACTCATGTTCATATTCAGCTATTCAGCCAGGATATGACTGCACAATAAAAGGGGTGGGGACACTACAGGAGAAGCAGGACACATCATAGCTAAATGATGTAACAGCCAGGATTTAAATAACAACCGTCTTTTCCTCCATCCATATCCATTATCTTTTTATTAATCTTCAGTCTTATTTAATAGCACAGAATACAGGAAACACAGATGTGGTCTTTTTTTCTTTAAGAGAGTTTAAAAAACTTTGTACTTAACAAAAATCACTATTAAATTCCTCTGTTTCAGTGAGAGAAGGTAAGTACACGGTTATTATTCACAAAGCGCAGCAACAACTGCTGCCATGGCTACAATCCCTAGGAAGAAGTTGTGTTGAACATGTGAAATTATAAAACAGCTTTCAGATTTCAGCTATAATTGCTGCTTTTTAACTTTTCAACAGTGACATCACAACTATGCCAACAATAAATGACTACTGCTGCTTCCATTTTCATCTTAAGTGAGTCAGCACCTCAAGAGCCATAAAATGCCCTAGCACAAAGCATCTGAGGAAGGTACTGAATATTTTTTTACATGGCCAATGATTGTAGATTAAGTCCTTCAGGTAAACTGGTACACACCTATTCAAATCAATGGATTATCTTAGATTGTAGAACCAACTAACAGCAGAATCTGCTCCTTATGGTTCTGGGTGTATGCCTCCTACCTCTCCCAAAGCCACAAACATCTCCAAATCAAACGGAAACAGCAGAACCCTTGACAGGAAAACAGGTGCTGGTGCCCACTGTTAACTCTTTTGTTGTTCAGGGCTGCTTAAATCCTCAGTTTTTAGAGTCACTTAAAAAACCCCCAGTAACTCTTTTAATCAAGTATATTAAATCACCCCATAAAACATTCTGGACTCAGTTTAATCTGAGACACTTGCTGCTTTATCAAAAGCTCTGTTGTGTAACTGGGGACAGATTAGCCTTGTAAACTCTACACACCATAAGATACCATTAAATTGCCTTCTAAAGATGATGTAGCTGAAGCAATGAAAAGACACCGCTTTCTTTTAAGTAGTGACTAGTGATTTTGGAAGCCTTTATTTTACTCAAGGAGGTTCTTATACAGTAAGGTAACACTTGAATGTACAGTGCAATAACTACAATACCAATAGCTTTAGATACATTAAGAGGGCACCCTAGTAACACATTCGAATTTCTGGACAGAAGATCAAGATAACTGATCTGGAAGAGTAAGCAAAACCAATTCTTTATACAGGCAGATTGCAATAGTCTAAAGAACTTGGTTTTGCTCTAACAGGAGAACTCAAAGCTACTTCTCCATTTTAACTACACCATCTCTGCACGTTGCAGAGGAAACATTTATCTTTTGTATTGGCATACAGGTAACAGAGATCAGGTCTGTACTCTACATTTGAGCGAGGATTTATTGTTGGTCTTTGGCCACAAACCTACTCGCAGATAGGAATTAGTACAAAAATAAGGAAGTTGAGCATGATTCTTTGCTGGAAAAAAGAAGCAACAAGAAGCAGGAGGCCACTACCTCTCACAGCTGACTTCTAATGTGTTTTATCACTCCTAAGGCTAACGTGTGCCTGAATGAATGCTTCATCATGAGGTTATGTTAGTGATCTGAATGCAGAAACAAACCTGTCAAAGAGAAGCGACTACAGCCTCTCTATATGAAACTCCAGCATAATGCGTAAGAGCTGTCCTTAAATGACCGGTTATAAACAGGGAAGCAATGCAGCAGGTACTGGCCTCAAGCAGTATTTGTTACCTTTCAGCTGAGAGCAAAGTCTGCCTCCCTGAAGATCTATTCCCTTGGTTTCCTCTTCCCAGCTGAGACTATGCTTGCACTCCTCAAGCACCAAAAAGCACACGAACAATCAGGTAATCAGGTTTCATTCTTGTCCAGAGATTGGACTGGTTACCTGCTAACCACAGAGCCCCAGAAAGATTAAAAACATGCACATTGAGGCACGTAGCTGCCTAAGAAGTACTCTCACTTTCCAGCTGAAAATAAAGTCTGACTGCATCAGCACTACTCTGATGTTCTGTTCATGGGAGCCACATCTGGGATGAGTTTCAGCCATCATTTACTGAGCAGAGAGCAGAAAAGCACATCACACTGTGGTCTCATCTGGATTACAGCAAGTAAGAATGTGGAGATAGCTAAGCAAGGGCTTCCTAAACTAATCTCTCAATGCACTGAAAATCCCATCTTCTCTGATCCAGAAAGACCCTCATGGCTTAAAGACAATTAAATGAGCATGTCATCTTTTCTCTCCATTTAGTTAATTCCCAGTAGTAGTTGTTTACAAATGATTTATAAAGTAGTAACGCCAGATCAACTGATGAGGTGCATCACAACATAGTATATTCCTAAAAGTGACAGTTAATGATGATTATGAATACGTCAGAAAAAAAAAATGACGCAGGTAACTGTGGGTTATATCAACGTACAATTGCATATTAAAATAGCTTCTCATTATTAGCAATTCTTCCTGCCATATTTTCAAGTGATCCCAAAATACAACCAAACTTTCTGAGAACCTTGCTCTGCCACTCTCTAGACAGTTGTCCATCTTTGTGAAACCTCTTTTAAATCAGTCACGGCGTTAAATGCGCAGACAGGTACAGTATCAGCATTGTGGTTTGTCTTCCTCTCGTTCTCCTGGTGCAGGTCATCGCTTCTCTCTCCCCTTTGACCCTCCCCTAAAGTAATAACAGCTATGCTTTCTAAGGTGTAACACCAGCTCCTTTACTGATAAATACTGCCTCTGTTAGGCTTCTTTAGTCTACTTTCTAGGCTTGTCTATTTATGAGACTTGATCCACAGTAATGACCGAACCACTGACCATTTGGCAGAGAAGACTTCTTTCACAGGAGGAACTATCTCAGTATATTCCTGCAAGCTTACTGAAAAGTAAGATACTGAGCAGACATGAGGTAGATCCTGCTAATACACCACACTGAGAAGGCATCACTAAAATGTGGAATGCTTACCCCTTAATGGAAGGGGGAAAACCATGCAAGAAATCACAAGAGAGAGACTGTCAGATGGAAAAGAATGCAGAAGCTTGGATCACAAATTAGACATCGCAAAATCCAACCTTGAGAACCAAAGCTATGAAAAATCTGTTCGCTAACCCATGAAACAACCTGGTTTATTGAATCACAGAATTATAGAATCACAGGTTGGAAAAGACCTCTCAGATCATTAAGTCCAACCATCCACCCAACACCACCATGTCTGCTAAACCATATCCCTGAAGTGCCACATCTACACGTTTTTTGAACACTTCCAGGGATGGGGACTCCACCACCTCCCTGGGTAAACTGTTCCAATGCCTGACCGCTCTTTCAGTAAAGAAAGTTTTCCTAATATCCAATCTAAACCTCCCTTGATGCAGCTTGAGGCCATTGCCTCTCATCCTATTGCTAGGTATCTGGCAGAAGAGGCCAACACCCACCTCACTACAACCTCCTTCCAGGTAGTGGTAGAGAGCAATAAGGTCCCCCTTCAGCCTCCTCTTCTCCAGACTAAACAGCCCCAGCTCCCTCAGCCACTCCTCGTAAGACTTGTTCTCCAGACCCTTCACGAGCCTCGTTGCCCTTCTCTAGAAACGCTCCAGCACCTCAGTGTCCTTCTTGTAGTAGAGGGGCTCAAAACTGAACACAGTACTCCAGCTGCGGCCTCACCAGCACCGAGCACAGGGGCACAATCACCTCCCTACTCCTGCTGGCCACACTATTCCTGATACCAGCCAGAATGCTGTTGGCCTTCTTGGCCACCTGGGCACACTGATGGCTCATGTTGAGCCGGCTGTTGACCAACACCCCAAGATCTTTTTCCGCTGGACAGCTTTCCAGCCACTCCTCCCCAAGCATTATGTAATGTAATGCAGTTCAGCACAGGACCCATTGGCTTACAACTCCACAGAATAATTGGAAGATTCTGTCCTTACTCAAAACAAGTAGCACTAATACTGTGTCTGGAGTAGTTTATTTAAAATACAGAAACTTTCAAATGTATTTCACCATTTGTATATACATTGACAAGAGTTTTTCAGCACATGATCAATCAAACTGTAGTGCTGGGAAAAAATGAACCAGATCTCTTCATTTTACTATAGGTTCCCTTCTGTTACATTTTACTTCTAATATTATATACTATGCTAATATACTTTAAAAGTCTACATTTCAAAAACACCTTTAGCACCCCATGCTGTCTTAAGCCCAAAGTGCCTCAGAATGTAGTTCTCATCTCCAGAAGGCATTCATATGCATGTACTTCACATTATTGAAAGTGCGTATCTTGGCTGTACCCTCAACTCCTGTGTATAGATACTTACATTAATTGACAGTATTAGGCTGTTCATTGAAACTACTCATGTTTTTGAAGGCCTTTCTACTGTATCACCACCATATGGCAGAAAGAGGCTCTTCTGCATATCAGGATCAAAGCAATTATGCCATACACTAAGAGCTTCTGACCGATGTCAGTACCACGAAGATTATACACCCAACATCTGTGAATTTATTTATATGAAAACCTGGAAATTTCAGTCACAACTGAAAGTCACAATAATTAAAAAGGAACTGAGAGTCTCTGGAGAGGGGCACCTTTGGTACACCAATCCACCGAAGCTTTAAGTAGTAGGTCAAACAAGTATTTCTCTTCTTTCTTACCGCTTATCACAGATTTTATTGTTTTAAAAAAAGAAATATATCAACATATGTCTGTGTCTGGCAAAGTAACAGAACCTTAAACAAACAGATTAAACATGCTTTGGCTACAGGCACTTACAGAATGCTTAAGCATGAGATTTTTTAAGCTTAACAGGGCAGTTTGCACTCCTTAAACCTCCACACAAAATAACAAAAAAGGTATTTTACCCAATGTCTGCATTAGTGTAAATCACAGTTCATTAGACAATAAAAGCCTTTAAGTGTCAGCTACTGACAGTACAGCAAAATTAATACTGGATCACGTTACTATTCTAGCATATGACCGCTTCCATATACGGTCAGGCCAAAAGCCCTCCTCACACCAGATTCACAATTGCACTGTTTATTGTAAGTCCATTCAGGTGCTAACACAGTAAAACCTGGATATTACACATGCATAAAATAAAAACTTTATGGATATTCCTGCTTATGTATTAATTGTCTATTTATAATTGTCATGCCCTTTTCTCTGCCCCTTCTAGGTAATCCACACAAAAATGCATGCAGAATTTTATATTCAATGTCATAATACATATAAAACATTGAAACAAAAAAACATTTTAAAGAAGAAAATCTAATTTAGTAAAACCAACAACAGGATATATACCATAATATTTCAGAGGAAGAAAGAAAATATCTCAGATACATGAAAAAAACCCATACATGTACCTCTCACATTACTCTCTGTTTAAAATCAAATATATTCATAAAAATTTGTAGATACTTGTCTCCTATTGTCATCACACTTCCGTGCAATGATCGGCATTAATTAGACAAATAACAGCAACCAATTTTTAACTACTGCGTTCTTCAATTCGTAGTGCAACGTGCAAAAGACATGGTTCATTAATCTGAGACACAGCTCTACTAGCTGGACAGGCTACAAGTTATTAATTACTCTTTGCTACTGAAATTCAGATTAAAATCATGAAGCTCTGAAAAGAACTCCCATCTCATTTTACTAATTGGCAGTACGTAAAACTACCAAGGAAAGGGAAAGTGCCATTTAAACTGCTGGAAGACCTCACTGACATAACACCTTTTTATTTCTGAAACAGACTGCTTGAGCAGAAAAATAAGACTTTGTATACTGCAGATTTAATTAGATGCCACTGTCCTCTCAGTTACCTACTATAACACTTGGAAGGTGCAGTGGCACGACAAACAAGACTCAAGGCAGAAAAAGAAAAAACCCACCTAGATACACATACGTACATTTTTATACAACTCTTCCAAATTGCATATTTTTAAAAAGGTGGTAAATGTCCATTTTGGCTTCAGCTTAATTTTTCAACACTGCATTTAACATTTAATCATGCTTCTACATTTTCCATCACAGAGATCTAGGGACAGTTTGCAAAAGAAGAATTCTGTGGCAAAACACTGTCTGAAGAGGTTTTGGCTTTTGCTGATCAATCCTCAAGGTGCTGTGTTAAGAGTAAAAGAGATGGAGGACATCGCCAGATTAATGGCTGACTACATGGGGATGATGAGAAGTAGTACATCTTTCCTCTTCAGGTCAAACACCGTCTTTGTCTAAGGAATGACACTATTGCTGTATTGAACAAACAAGACTAGGAAAAGGATTAAGCTGCATAAATCTTCCAAAAGCTAGAAATGCAGACAATGGCAATCTCATAAATGACGGGCTATTCCCATAAAGGTTTTAGAAGGTGGAAAATACACTGCATTGGAATTGGACAAACTATTCCTGATAGGCAGAGCCATATATATGAACAACACAAAATCAAATACTTGCTCTGCATCATGGCAAGGCCTTAAAACTTTGAGGTATTTACTATCAGAGAAATTATAATATAAAGTTCATCATTTGTGGAAAGAACCTGACACGCACACATGAATTTAATCAAGACACTTTTACTAATCACTTTTCAAATTGAAATTGTCATTCCATATTTTCAATTTTCAGAATTTTATCCTTTTTATAACTAAATATAATTTCTAAGGAAAGATTTCCCTCTTGTATTTCTTAGATGTCCTATATGATGTGGGGGGAAAAGCAGGAGGGAAGGTTAAAATCTTAGAAAGTCAATCACAAAAAATCTGCATGTGAGCAATAGGGCTGTATGGCAGTGAGAAGTAAGAGCTACTTTGTACATAAATTTACCATCAGTTGTATTTTTAACCACATTCTTCTGTCAGATAAGTGCTATTCAAGGGCAGCAGACTTTTAAATTACAACTAACCACAAGAAAACTGATTTGTGAAGGTTCATGAACATCAGCTTTTACAAGTAAAAGAATAAAGTTGTTTTTCCTTACTGCGACTAACTTAAAAAGAAACTACTGGAGAGAAGTAAGATAGGCTTCAATTTAGCCGGAGACTTCCACGCTCCTAGCCCATCGATTTGGAGCAATATTAAATCTCCACACTAGTTCATTCCCTTTTTGCACTAGATGCAGACATGAGAAGTCCTTGGAAGCTTTAAGCCCACCTAAAAGCGCTCTTGCAATAGGAGGAGTAACTAAGCTCTCATGAAATGAAACCTACACACCAAGCTTTCCCACAGACACATCTCATATACGAGCTACCCTTTACTGTATGCATAGTTGACCCTTTTCATCCTCTGAGGCAAACAAACAAATAACCAAAAACCCCCCAAACACAACAACAATATGTTCTAATGCTGTTGGCCTGAATCCCTGCTGGAAATTCTCTCCCATAGCCAGGGATGCCGTTTGTGTCAGTACCATATTTAAACTTCCCACGAGCTACACTATATTCAATAGCCGCAGAATGGCCACCTCGTCTAGAGTACCTGCATTTGGTAAAAGAGCCCAGTAGTGTTGTCTGAACATGGATAAGACGTGATATAGACACAAAACAAAAGACAAAGGAAAGCAAAGAAAATGCAAGACAGGCAATCAGCACTGGGAATCACAGTACATACACAAAGAGCAGCAGCTTCCAAGGTGCAAAACTGAGAGAAATTCACACCAACAAAAGGAATGAAGAGCTGAATAAATAAGAGGTACCATAAATTGGCAGAACTCAAACTGGATTAAGAGTTTTCAAGCACTTACACAGCATAATGCTGAACCTCAATTCAGCCTGTTGTCTACTAGTTTGACCAGAAATGTAGGCACTAGCCTCTGGACAGCCACAGTAGTTGAGTAAAAATCTGTTGAGACTTCCCCCCCTCCCCCCCACCTCTAAACCAAAAAGCAGTCAAGTTTAATCCTGTAATCCTTGCACAGCAACATTTTTAACACCATGCTCCTGAATGTTGTATTAAACTTATAAGGAACTGGATGTTTTGTCCTGTACTTTCTCCTGTTTGCTGTCTGTTCATCTTCTATACAGTTTTATCAAAGAAAAGTAATTTGTTACACATCAGCAGTTTTTAAAAATGGAATTTTTCACAATAGGGTACTTGGACAATTAAACATAAGCCAGATATACTGCCAGTTCCCTGCACTAGATTTTAGGAACTTTTAATACAAATTGAGTGCATATTTTATTGCCAGATCTTGCTTACCACTGCTAAGAAACTCACAACATTCAATCTAATTAAAAATGAAATTGAACCACAATTCCCTAGAAACAAGGGTTGGTTGGACTCAATAAGCTTTACTTAATTTATTTCAGAAACAAAATAATTGAATTGCTTACAGTCCAGAAAAAAATGCTTCATTATTTGATGAGAATATAACACAAAGACTTGCATATTGCTATTGCATTCCTACATTTTCAGGAAATACTACTCACTTTTAAATAAGCATGTAGAGGAGCACTGTGTGTATAGTAAGTGTCATTAAATATTCAGGAAATATTAACAAGAAGCAGCAAACAGACTGGATGAACGTCCAGATGAGCAACCTCCAAAAAGCCAATAGCATTTTCTTGTTCACGCTGAAACTGTTGTTTCTGATTATGTTTATGGTTATTTCAGTCTATGTTTAGACTCTTACAGAGAGAATAGAGCTGAAGATCCGCCATACAAAAAACAACTACACAAAGATATAATTATAATCTTGGTAAATCATCAGGAATAAACTGATTAGACTCTTAGTTATATTTTATGCATTCTACCAAACTTTTAATCCAAACTCCACCAAACAGCCAATACAGTCACAGGCCTGAGTCAAATCTGCCAGTTTCCCCTTACTTCTTTTATTTTCCCCACTATTTATTTCTTTTCTTACCACTAGAAAGACGAGGTAACATCAGCAGATGCAACTTACAGACACTGTTCCCAGCACAGAGCACCTCTCACACAGAAAGCCACGGTGCCAGCTTTACACCCCCATCCCGCACCTCGCGCAGGGCACAAAGCCCACAGCACTTCTCTCTGGCGAGGAGGCTGCAGCTTCACCGTTCCAGCAGCCGTGTCGTTCGCCGCAACCATTTTGGGTGCCTCATCCCAGCTTCAGGGAGCTCCCAGATCTCCACAGCCCATTTCTCCTCGCCACCCTTGAGCCCAGCAGCGAGCTCCCAGCCAGGAGACGCCCCAACCATGACACAACTTACGGCAGGCCAACTTTTAACGTTGGCTTGGTTGCACCCTACAGTACCCGTCTCCACTTCGGATCTCTGCAATGGTGCTGCTGAACTACCCAGGGGCTCGCGCTCAGGGTAGGACGTGCGGCAGGCCATCGCTTCCTTTGCGCTTCGCCATCCTGGGTTTCCACAAGGAAAGCAAACGCGTTCAGACACCACAACCTCCCCACCGCAACCCCCAGCTCCGCAGAGCGCTGTGGCAAATGCGGTTTCCCTCGCGCTGAGCGAGCAGCACTGGCCCTGCGGATTTGCCACGAGGCAGCATGCGGCTGGCGGCGGCTCCTGCCCTAACACCCCCTCACAGGCCCCGCGTCCCCTTCTGGAAGCTTCTCAGTTGCCAGGCAGATTACCTGGGGCAGCACACTTGGCAGGGCTCAGCCAATCCCGCTCGTTCTGGGGGTGGAATGTTTCCTGATTGGTGCTCTCACGATCATCGGCTCCTCCTCCTCCCAGCCCGGGCCAGTAGCTGTAGGGTCTCCCTCAGCCCAGGGTCACCATATTCTTGCTTTAGGAAAATATATTTAGCCTGTGGTGGCTTTTCTCTCCTCGTTTTCTGCTAACCTTAGCAATAATGACACGCCAGCTCCATGCTGTTAAAGCGGGAGAGGTCAGACTGCAGCACCCTCAGCCTTGTGACAGACCGCAGAGCAGGCTCCCACCCCGCGTTAATACACAGGACAGGCCTCAAGCGCCCATCGCATGCAGCAGCAGCTCCTGGCTTTAGCTTTGTAGTTACAAATTGAACCCTGAAGTGTCATCCAAAAGAGAAGTGATTACATCCATGAGTCGTAACACCTTATACTCAGTAAACAGTACCGCAAATAAAGTACAAATAGGTGTACTTAAGGGATTTTACCTGTCGCTACAGTAAGAGCTATTCAATACATAATGTGTCAACTTAAAATTACTGGTGCCTGTCCATTTAACCTTTACCTTCCATCCAAGGCGAATTTGCATTTTTCGTTTTGGAGAATTCTCCATTTTTTAAGGACCAGGTATTCTGAGGAAAATCTCACAATTTCCATGTTTTTCCCTCAAAACATACTGCCAGCTACTCAAACTGAGCCTGACCTACAGCGAGTTAGAGAAGCCACTGTGGGTGGCAGCGGGGGAAATCTGCTCACGTTGGCTTTTCCTCCAGTGGGGAGCTGCTATCCCTTCCGTATCGACTGGGCATGTAACCCACTGCCAGTGGATCGGTATCTGCATCACAGAACAGTCACGTTAAAGCTGGTAACCTGACAGCATGCAGGAAAATTTAAAGATTAAAAATGAATAAACTATAATTTTGTTTTACTGAAACTATTTATTCATTTGTCGTAGATACATTCAACTGAAGTCATAAACCAGACACTCACCTAAATCTGAGTTCTGGCATACTTGTCTCTGATTAAGTAACTGAGTTATCCTCATACTCTGACATGAGTCAAATTTTTTGTTAAATTTAAGGCCATACTCACTACACTTAAGTGTTATCTTAAGTCAGTATCACAGCAGTCTTCGGAAAAAAAAAGAAAATTTAAAAATGCTGAAGTGTGTTACCTAAGTGCTGCCAGCAACCAAACATCAGTGAGGACACATCGGGTTTGTTTTCCCACCTTCAAGCTACAGAGTTGAGCACTCTATTTCTCAGTTACAGGCAGTTCAAATCAGTAACATGGGCATGTGTTTTCAAATGAAGGGAGAAGTAGCCCTTCTGACAGGGAGGGAACAGCTACGTCTCAGTTCACACTGCAAGCAGCAGCCTTCTGAATCCATTCAGGTTACCATAGCCACTGTCCTCTGCCCATAAAGGAAACCCTGACAGCTAAGTAGTGGTGTAAGTCATCTACTGAGAGTACAGGAGAGGATAGCAACTTGTATGTTAAACTCAGGATAGGGATCCTCAAATTCTTATGTTCTATCTGCTATAACATAGTGGCAGGTGGGCTGAAAGACTGAAGAATTAATACAAAACGTACCACACTGCTAGACACGGTAAACAGCAGAGGTCTGTGTGTTGCATGCACCTAAAAGCCAGGAATGTGTCCTCTTTTGTGCATTTGATTTACCTTAGCTGTTTGTTACAAGTCCTCCTGGGGATTCTGGGTGTCATTACCATTATTCATTCCACCTCTGCCTTAATTCCACATAATTGCCTGCATTTATGAATGGTTCCCACAAACAATTCTCCAAACAAGAAAGGCTTTGGAAATTTAACGGCCCCAGACCACCAACCAAAGCAAAAGTACACACAAAAAATGGAGACAACAATATGGAAAAAAAACTTATGTTGTTTCTAAAATTATCAATTAAATAATCATAAAGACTAAGCAAGTAAATAAGCAGAAAAAAAGGGAAATACCTGCTTGCGTATATCCCCCACATTATGCCTCATATGCAATGTAAACTCATAATCTTTGATTCTCTCAACAATCTCTTCTAAACTTACAGGTAGCCTGAATTTGGGATATCCTTGGAGTACCCCGAGTATATATTTTCCAGTACTGACAGTGAAAGTCAGTAATGTTGAAACACAAACAGCCCAAGTCCATCCTACCATCTCCAGGATAAAACTAGGCTTATGACTTTACTAACTCTGTGAGTGTAGATGTTGTATGATATCTATCAAGATATTAGCAGATGTTCTCACAACCCACATAACAATCAGTCATAGATTTTTAATCAAGGCACATTTGCTGCCTCAAATAGTTGCCTCTTAGGACGTCTGTTAAATTGGTAAAATACAACTGCCTTCATTAGACCTCCGCAAAGAAAAATCCTTTTCACTCTTATTATTGTTACAACTATTATCTTGGAAGATTCTATGAAAAGCTGGTCTATTTCTTCTGAAGTACAAAACATGTTCTCTGCTCAACTATTTTCTGAGGTATTACATTGCATCCAGGTTTCATGCTTTTAAAATAATGCCTTGAACATAATATAACAGTCTCTTTAGATATTGTATAACATCGTTATGTATTTTCAAATTTACATATGGTTTAATTTTATGTTTCCAAGTGGAACATGTAATGATAGAGTATGCTGTATGTAAGCCTCAGGCATATCTATATATCAACTAGGAAAACTGCATATTATTAATTGGTTGATAAATATTTTACTTTCATTTATGGAAAAGAGCAGTGTTTAACTACTTGGTTAGCATGTCTTTAAGTAAATCAATACTCACAATGAACTTATTTATCTTCCTTATTAGAAAAACAGTCACAAACCAGGAATGATAAAAGAAATGATCATAAAGAATGTACCCCAGCGTATACAGTTATTTCAAAAACCATAAATATTAAAGAAGTTATTAAAAACCTTAGCAATAAAAGTTCTTTTAAAATTATCAGTACTAGTTTCCACTCCTAAGCTCCTAGAAATCCCAAAATTAAAAATTTGGCTACTTTTCATTTTGTTTCACAACTGACTTTTCAGCAACTAGAATTTTTTCCACACGACCTTATTCATGAACTCTGCTACACAGACATGTCATGAGCGTATCTCCCATATTGAACATCAGGGTCTATAGTGGAATATGTAATAAATCACAGGACCACTTTATGTTTAATTCGGGTACAGAAAAACTGCAGGAAATATCCACAAAAGACACAACACCTGAAAAAGTTAACATTTGCAGCTTTTGTTTCTTCCTAGGTGTGTCCTTTTTTCACTGCTCTCCACTCAGCACATCAGTAAAACAGAGCTTTGGCTCTTCCTGTGACCTACTAAATAGCCCATTTCACCAAAATGAAATAGTAGAAAGAGCTACACGAAGGACGTCCAAGGTTGAAGTACTTGATGAGAACAGGGATAGCAGTTGTATTAGTCTGGCAGTCACAAAGCACTACAATTCATTCATTCACCACCAGTTAAAAAAAAAAACAAACAAAAAACCAAACCCAACAACTCCCAGCTCTTCTTCAATAACACTAGTATACAATTAGTTCCAGAACATCAATCCAAAAATTATGTCCTTGCCTTGTCATAAAAAATGGAGTGAAAAACATAAAATGTGAAAAATGTCCGACTTACTGTCATAACGATGTTCTATGGTATGATTAGGAAAATAAGACCCCAATACCAAAACAAGGTCATACAAAAGGTGGCTAAGAAAGATGCGCTAGCAACATTATTGCTCCTTGTCACTCTTCTCAACTAGGTCATGGACAGCAGCCGCAGTAAAGTCGTTTTTGTCTTTCCCTGATAATTTCTGGGGGAAGGCAAGAGAAGACCAAAAGAAAATTGATTCTTTTGAAAAGGTTTTCTTTGAAAAGGTGATTCTGCCCCTCTACTGTGCTCTGAAGAGATCCCCTGGGAGTCCTGCATCTAGCTCTGAAGCCCTCAGCACATGAAGGACATGGACCTGTTGGAGCAGGGCCAGAGGAGGCCACAGCAATGATCCGAGGGCTGGAACCCCTCTGCTGTGAGGAAAGGCTGAGAGAGTCAGGGCTGTTCAGCCTGGAGAAGAGAAGGCTCCAGGGATACCTTACTGCGGCGTTCCAGTACTTAAATGGGGCCTACAAGAAAGATGGAGAAGGAGTTTTTACAAAGGCTTGTAGGGATAGGACAAGGGGTGATGGCTTTAAAATGAAGGAGGGTGGATACAGATTAGACATAAGGAAGAAATTCTTTGCTGTGATGGTGGTGAGGCTCTGGCACAGGTTGCCCAGAGAAGTTGTGGCTGCCCAGTCCCTGGCAGTGTTCAAGGCTAGGGTGGATGGGGCTTGGAGCAACCTGGTCTAGTGTAAGGTTTCCCTGCCCTGGCAGGGGGTTTGGAACAAGATGATCTGTGAGGTCCCTTCCAACCCAAACCATGCTATGATTCTATGAAAATATAATTTGAAACCATGTATGTTAAAAGCAAACCGTTCCCTCTGATAGGCCCACTGAAAAGATTCAGCACCACTTACAGCTCCCAGAAGGCCAATGAACTGACTTCTAAATTACATAAACACAGAATGCTGTGGTTAGAAGATTAATAAAAAAGAAATACAATGAAACCCATGATCAACTGATTTCTGTTACATCAGTTTACCCTTGAGACAGAACTTTCAGTAAGTCTTTAAAACATACATAACTTTGCTTGACTTTTTATACAACTAAAACAAACAAAAAACCACCCCAAAATCCCAAATAAAAGCTCAAGCACAACACAATGTTCTGCTGCAAGGCCATGCAGCGAATGAGCAGCCTGACAGAGAAATGAAGACAACATTCATACCTCCCCTGGTGTTTCGCACAGCATAGGAATCTACAGAAAAGCAGGGAATAGTTCCAAGTTCAGACAAGAACTTTTTCATGCAACATCTTTCCAAATGAGGCAAGGAGTGAAAACAGCATAAATAGAAATTTCTGTTGTCACTCATTAATTCTTTTTCTCTGGAGACAAACTGGCAGTGATCACTGATCTTTGTAGTTACTGTTGCTTGCAACTGGTCAAAAAGGTGACAAGAAAACCAGTCCAGAGTTACACAGAAAGCTTGCTCTTGCATCACTTATTAATGCATCTACATCCATTATATTTAGAATATTAATAGTTCCTGAAATCATTACATGTAAGTTCGCATTTATTCTCACTAGCTTTACACCAACATAACACGCTCAATTTTGGTAAACTTAAACTGGTAAGAAACTAAAAGAGTCAGGCTTTGTAACCACTTACGTGTAGAAGAACCAAATTCTCTCAGGAAATGGAAAAATATTTAATGTACATATAAACTTTGTTATTTTCTTCAATAGTAAATGCTAAATATTAATCCTAAACCAGACAAAGTACATAAACAGTAGTCAATCGTAGAAGTAGCGACAACTCAGACCAACAGAGAAACAAATTAATTAATGTCCATCTTTCCAACATGAGCCTATATGCCAATAGGAAACACTGAACAGCTAAGTAGTTCTGTTAAAATACTTAAAGCAGGATGACAGGGGTTTGAAAATCTAATTAACATTCTGATTTTTTGCCAGCATCTACTAAACTGTCCTTTCAGACACAATTTCTGAAGCAAATGATCTGTTCATGTAACATTCCATGAAGATACTGAGTTTAGAAGGCAGCTCTGGCAGTAAAAACATTCTCATTCTGCTTAGCAGTGCGCACCCCATGAGATAATCTTTGATTATTAGAAATTAATTTATGACTTCGAAGTCTGCCTTACAAACATTTATATTAATTTCAGCTCATAGTTACTGATGTTAAGTTGCAGGCTAATCATCTAAGATCTCTGTATCTGAGTACAAGCATTTGTGTAACTTCTTCTGAGTCTTCCCATCTCCGTATAACCCTTCTTTCAGAAGCCATGTCAACAAGTTGGTGATGGACAAACACACCACAAAACAGTGTGCCAAGTCAACAGGTTCTTACTGGTTTCTGGAAAAGTGGATAGGCACAACTTGTTAGAATGAACTTCTTCTTTTACCCCAGCAGGAGAAAGAACTTCTATGACTGACTACAAAATGAGGGCAGAAAGTCTTGAGATAAAACCTTGAAGAGGTCTGCTTTCCAACAACAAGCCTGAATTTTTCTGTTCTTTGGTCCTGGCACCTTCTAAAACGCTTACTGCTGTGTTTTTTTTCTAAAGACCTGAGCAATTTTGATAGAGAACAAAATAGCTGTAATTTTCCAGAAGGCACTGTTAACTAATGATCAGTCTTCTTGGATTAACCTATTTACTCAGCTGGCCTTTCAACAACAAAGTAGTCAATAAAGTTATTTTTATTTCTCTGTTGTATGTAGATTTAATCTGGGGGGGGTGGTGGTGTTAATATTTTTAAGGGAATAAAAGCACTTAAGTCTTGTACGCTGCTTTGAAATGTTTTGATTCTGAAACACAACACTTCAAGAGAGGTATGTTGATATGCTGCTCTCCTAGCAACAGGAAGGCAGCAGAGGTACGCGCTTGAGATCAGAGATCAGCTGACAGTACGAAGGCTGAGAAACCCTCTGAAGCCATTTGCTCAGTTATGCTCACAGTTCTGAATTTACAGATCTGTGATGGAGTCTATCATTTACTCTGGTCTGTTCACATGTAGACTAAAGCTGGAATATTTTGAGGGTAGGTCGTTCTATCCATTTTTAGTCTGTAATAAGTAGTAAAGCATGGCCAGAGTTTTACATGATATCCCTAACGTGAAATTCTATATCAAGAAATCATAGGTATGTACAAAGTGGAACTCACCACCGCAAGATACTGTAGAGGTAAGTATGAACACCCTCAGAATTGGAATACACTAATTCATGGAATATTGATGACAATAATTAAACCAGCCTAGACACATTCTCCACTTCAGGAAGTCACAACACTAACAACTGCCATTTTTGGGAAGGTATATCAAAGAAAAAAATTTGTACTTGTTTTGTAACTCATACACTTGCCCTGAGCCTGAGCCACGTCAGGTAAGAATATCAGGCTGACAGAGGACAATTCGTATGTTATGTTCTGGTAAAAGATGGAGACTTTCTTCTGGTCAGTAAGAACTTCTGGACAGAAGTCTAAGCAGATGATCATTCTGGATGAGCAATTGTGCATGTCACCGTGACAGTTTACGGTAACAATATTTCAACAATAACAGCACTATGCTATGGCCATGACCTTATCATCATCCGAGAGTTTTACCTGAATAAACACCAGACACGGCCTCCTTTGCTAGCGGGAACTTGTTCCTGTCAAACACACTAAGCAACACACTTAAATATGTTCTTTATATTAAATAAAGGGAGTTTTAATGTGCTTAAGGATAAGGCTGTGCTTCTATATTCTTCTGGAACAAGAGTAGAATGCTAGAAACCTCACTGTAGCAAGCTTATCTCTCTAGCGGGAAATAAACTTTGTCATATTAACAATCAAATATTTTGGCATTAAAACATAGGTTTTCCCAAAATTAAATTATGTACTCTAAATTTTATTCTGCTTGTTTGCTGAACAGAAGAAGGGAGAAATAGCACATTTAAGCTATTTTTCCCGTTACCACTGCTATCACTAAGCACTGAACAATTCTGCACTTTGGTAGGTCAGAAGCAATCCTTATTTTCTGAATCTGTATGCCTTGAAAGGACTTCATTTTCAAAAGAAAATAAAGCACTTTGAGTGGGACCATCACATTTAGTCCTTGCAACATTCAATGAATCTGTACAGCACTCATCAAAATTCATCCCAGTCAGGTCTACTTGCAAACAATACAAATTGATAAATTATCATTTTAATAAAAATCTCATTTAAAAATGCAAAGTGTATTTGTGAGACCCACTTTACACTTGCAAAGGGTACAAGTTTTGCAGAATAAAGCACATGCAAAAATGTGCAGATGAAAATAAAACACTACAGGCATTTGCAAACAAAACATATTATATATACAACGTTCCACAGAAAATAAATTTCCTGGTATGATAGTCTCACACCCATTTTTTTAAATGCTAAGATCTCAGCCTCTCACAATTAGCTAATTTCTGATGAATTATATTACACTGAAAAGGAACAAAATGTAAATTAAATGCTCCGTAGTGAAAATTTCTGTACTTTTATCACACTCTGTATCACCCTTCCAACCTCATTTTGTTGGCTAGGGCAAAAGGCATTTTCTAAAGATGCTCCTCTTAATGCCAAGTGTGACGTACTGTGTAAATATGATACTTACACTATTTCTTAGATCTTTCAAAACAAGAAATGTATATACACTGTTCTGAATGGGACTGCTGCTATATGCAATTCGCATGCAGAAAAGGGAGGCTAGGACACAATTCCCCTAATGCGTTCCAAACGTCTTCCCTCTATCTCATTTTTGTGGTTCATGTACAGCACCTTACAGTGCAGACAGCTCGCACTGCCAGGCACAGCAAGAGCCCGTAAAGCCTGAGTAAGCCTCAAGATTGATCTGACAATGGAAACAGCAGATCCAATGTATCACACATTTACGTGATCAACTGCATTGGTAACAGAATCTGAAATTGAGATGCCACACATTGTCACTGGAGATAGCAATGTCTACTGCAGTCAGATGCATAGGACTGATTAATTTATAATCTATCATAAAGATTTCTTAAACATGGAACTCAAGAATAGCCCGAACTAGCAGATTTGGACTTGTCTTCTTCTCTTGTACTTTATAATATGATAAATAGGAATGGGATATGGTCAGGCGGTTAAGTGGATTAAATGTTATCTTTTCTCCTCTGAGATCACAGTAGGAGGCCTGACTGAAATGAGTTGTCAGGTCAGTTCCCCAATGGGTATTTTATATCATAAAACCATCACTTATAACTGAATACTGATATAAAAGGCAATATAGTCTGTTCCCACTCTAGGGAAAACCAAGATTGACTTAGAAGTGAAAAATATGCTTCCTCCTTATTGAAAGGGTGGTCTCTCTAGGTCACCTCAAGGTCACTTCTGAGGCTGCGTGGTAAGAGTTCTTACGACAACTGAATAATAACTTACAGTCGAAAAACATAAATAACAAGTTCAACTGACAGTGCAGGCACTTCTCCAACCTTCACAAAATGCAAATACTCTGTTCTCTATCTAAAATATTACCTGTATCTAGACATAACTGTGCGCTGTGCTGACAAATCTCAGCCCATGCATATACTTTGATTATTTACAATTACAAGGCTATCATCAGCAACAATGTGGGGGTTTTGGTTTGGTTTTTAATCTGAAGAACCACCAGATTTTTAGAGAAATTTAAAATGTAAAAGTGATGTGAAACTTTGAATTATTAACGAAAAACGTCGCTAGTTATTATATGGCATCTTAAGTCAATTTAGGAAAGCAGATCCCATTAATTTTAACTTAAGTTTCCAGTGACTGATCTTACAACTTTTGTTTTCTCTCCCAATGAACTTCAGGAAGTTCAGGAATCTTTTTGTATGCAACATTCTTGATTGACCATCTGTATCAAAAAGCATCACAGCCAAAGCTTTTTTTTTAAAAAAAAAAAAACAAAATAAAAAAATAAAAAAATAAAAATCAATCACCATGAATGATCACAACTCCAGCTCCAAGTATGGAGAATTAATTGCTCTCAGAAAACTGCTTACAATAAATTCAATACCAAAAAAAAATACCAACTCCAAAAAAAACCCCACAAAAAACCCAAATCCACTTGAAAACATAAGAAAATAGGCGGGAAACATATAAATTGCAGAAAGTTGCCATTTACTTAGAGCTGGATCTGGAGAAAACAAAAAAGATAGGTTTAACTTTGTTGCGCTTGTTGCTGTCTGTGAATTATTCACTCAGCCTAAATATGAAATCAAAATGCCTGAGTACTCATATTGAAATGCACAATCTTTTCCTGTTAAGTGAAAATATGTTTGCTGCGGAAGGATTGCCTTCTGCACAGAAGGTTAGTTTAATGTTTTGGCAATCGAAACGAAATCTTCCAAGTGGCTACTGCTTTACTTTCAAAGAGTGTGCCGATTATATTTGTAATGATGGACTTGGTGCTTTTCTTTCCACATTCATGTACCGGCATCAAGAGGCCCAAACGGCTAAGAGTGAAATTTTAACTTTGGTGTTCTACAGCTTCTTCAGCATTATGTAAAGAAAGAGAAAACGAAAAAATATAATGCTAAAAGCCACCCCCCTCATTCTACCCCAAAGACCTCCCAAAATCCTGAGGGCAGGCAGTTATGTATTTTATCCAGCTATGTTCCACAAAATCCAGCTACAGAAGATCTGAGTGCATCAAATAACCCTAAGGCAAATAATAAAGAACTTCCATAGGCTACAGAATGTAAAGTATAAAAACCTAGTGCCACTGATGCCAACAAAAAGGTTGACCATCAGCATTCAGCAAGAGCACATTTCTACTCAAAGTTTTGATACAATGCAAACTACAGGTATATTTGAAAGGGCAGAAGTTGTATTTTTATACATAAATGAGAAGTGCTGATTTTGCAAACCAGCTTCTCACAGACGAGTTTCTAAAGCCATCTAGAACAAATGCAAATCAAACTAAGGTCTGGATTGGGCTACGTTTCCTAAACCGTAGGACCAGCTTCACAGCTAGTTCTGTTCAGAGAACCCACTGGGCTACTGAACCATCTTTTTTCTTAACTGTGTTAACTTAGCTGCATTTTAAAGGACAGATGACAAAAAGAGAGCCACAACGCACAAAAAAAAAAAAAATTTCATTTCAGTTACCTGTGACATCCTGGTTTATCAGATAAAACGTTGGCTCTAGGAACAGAACTATTTATTTCTGCAATCTCTTAAAGTTTTAAATAAACACTTTGTTCAACAATAATGACTTCTGATACCTTTCAAATGAGTTCACAGGCTTGTAATTAAACTGATTATTAAGAAATAATTACTGTGAAACAAGAAAAGAGACGTAAAAGAGCATAAAAAGGCCAGAGAATAGTCATAACTACTTTTAATAAAATAATAGACCCGTAACTACTACAGAACATGCTGTACAATTCAAGCCCACTACTCTTTTGTGAAGTCCAAGCTCAACTAATCTGAAGGGCCAGCTCAATTAGCAGCTTGAGTAGAAAAAAATGCCTGTAATTCCCTAAATAAGCAGCAGGAAAAGTGCCAAGACCCTTGCAGAAGTACAGCTAGTGCATCTGCAGAAAGAGCAAATTTCAAAGGTTTAGATTTTATGATGGGAAGACAAAGCACATAAGTCTTTCCTACTGCCCTGCACATGTGTAGCTGATCAGCTGTGTGGATTTAGGGCTCAGGTACAAATCGAGGCAATGGATTTCTTTGCTCAGCTCTGCTTCACAACAATTGCCTCACAGCAAAGCCACTTCCCCTGACTTTGCACCATTTATCAGGACATAGCACTCAGACAGTAAATTGGATGATTGCATTTACTACTTACTTTTTAAGGGCTTGATAAAACAGAAAATTTTGCTTGGGCTTCACACCTCTAAAACCCAACAAAAGCTTCAGAAGACCCCAAAATGAAATTTTTGAGTCAGCCATCCTCCATTTTTGAATGGAAGCCACTTACTGTCTCACTCAATTTAAGCCCATTGTACTAAAAGGGGGAGACCTGCTATATAACGGTCAGCCCTTTCCCTCAGGAGATAGTGATTCATAATGGGAGCTGGACTAATTTTTCAAAGGATGCATTTAATATATGCTGTGAATGTGCAATTAAACACCCAATTGAGTATATGAATATTTAGAGTTATTTTCCCAAGAGAAAATTAAGCCTTCAGTGTTACTGAAGATAACAGGACTACGTACCCAGTAAAATAGCTGAGAATTCACTGTTTCAGCAGTGGGAATTCAGAAACCTCTGTATCAATCCAGAAGAGAAAGACAGAATTGAACCTACAGCCAGGAATACAAGTATGTCTGCAAAATGGCAATGACTTCTCAAAACATTCAAGGGAAATTCTATGGCATCAGAAATGCAGAATAATCGATATCTGCTTTTGCTCATTAACTTACATGTCCCCTTTGTTTGCTCTGCTAATAGCACATTTCTCCTTCTGTTCAAACCAATCCAGGGTTTTGTAATGGAAAAGGAAATGAGTAATAACTAAAAGTCCTTTTACTGATGCAACCAAAACGTTAATTACTTGAGAATACTGACAAGCTGTGCTACAATTATGCTTCCTTCCAGACATCAATTGCTTTTCTCCTACCCCACCCCTTACATATTCTTCATACTGCTTGCAAAAATCAAATTACTTTCCCCCATTTATACTGTATATAGAAGGAATTCTCACTCTACTTTTATTTACAGCAGCACACTTGACTAAAGGGATAAGAGAGAAAGTCTTTGTCAACTATTTCATATTCATTAGGACAGATGTGGATTGGATTTATAAGATGGCAAAGCACTGGTATTGTTCCACTTTTCGGTGGTACAGGTCACAGTACATAATCCTTCAAACACTGGATTAAGTACAGGGTAAACTGAGATACTCAGTTTAAACTGTTCTGGGTAGTAACAGCCTTCTAGGAACTGAACAACAGAGCTCATCACTATTTGATTCCAATCTGCAATACAAAACTACCCTTCTGAGATTTTGTTTTTTAATCATCAACTATAGATCTCTCGAGTCAGTATCATTTCTCAGTGTTCTTTCCCCTAGTACCTCACAGAGAGGGGGAAAAAAATGTATTGCAATGGGTACTTTCATATTTTTAAATCTATACTTTAAACTAAGATTACTTATAGAAATTTAAAAAATTACTTCAGGATGAAGCATTAAGTGATAAATCTGTGGAGAGAGACTTGTTTTTTTTAACTCGGATATGCGTACTCAATGGAATAGGGGTGGATTTCTCAGTCACCCCAACAAAGACCAGAGTTATGATATCAAATCAAGGTGTCTCCAGGCTTCCCTAATTAGCTATTACGGCTTGCTCCTTCTGTTCAAAGACACAAGAAGCATTGTCACCAGTCAAAGCAGGAGGAATGTGAGAAGCTTGTCTACCAAACTCTTACATCTGATGCATTTTCAGATGAAGGAAGACCTATGGTCTTTCCTCAAAACAAACACAAATTTTCTCAGCAATCACTAAAGAGCAAAATAGCTTGTGCATCATTCCATGAATCATGAAATCAGGAAGAGGTAAACAGGTGACTGAAAGAATCATTCCAAGCACAGGGTTGATGGCAGTATGAAAGCCCAATCACATAAATAGCTTTTTGGTACAGACTATTGCCTAGCAAATTTTGTGAAGCCCTTAGTACAGAATTCTTTCATGTAGGAAGTAGAGAAAGCAGTTAAAAGAAAGCCTTCTTCAGACTGGATTATATCTATACAGATTAAAGAAACTGTTTGAGGAAGGGGAAGGTTGAGAAAACGAGTGAACTACACCTAATCTTTGGGGGGTGGCAGGAAATGAAAGGAATAGCAACAAGAGGAACTGCCTTGAAGGAGGACAGACACTCGGGACACAAGGGCTAAGGAAAAAGGACCACAAAGCAACTAGCAGTTCCTGGAAGATAAAGTAAGAACAAACCTATTTTGTAGGAATATAATTTGGCTAAATAGCAAACTCTGCATCAAAAAATCTGATCATTCTCAATCAATCAGAACTTCAGCTTCGATTACACAAGAGGAACTCTCAGAATTCTGGGAACTGAGATGAGATTTTAAAAGGATGGTAAATTAGAGAAAACCCGAGAAACAGGATGCTGTTCAAGTGGGTATTACTAGATGATCCCTTCAGATCCAAATCTCCAGGTCTAGTTTTACATGCTTCTATAACTTTTATCCATTACACCTATACGCGTGGCTCAAATTTTCAAGAATGGCTTTGGGAGGGGATATAATATCATTAAAAATCCCACAGGACTCAGGTGGGAAATGGGTATATAAAGACTTTAGACGCCTTGGAAAAAATTCATCTTACAAAAAAAACCCAAACCTCAGTAATGGTTTCGGTCCTTAATAATGAAATGTGGAAAAGGTGTTGAAGTTCCCTAAAAACCACTTTGTTCAATAGAGTTTATATAGATATATTCATATGCACACACGGTATCTATATATTCGTACGTATATACATATACACACACATATACATGTGTACATACAGAGAGGGAGGAAGGGATGGAAGGAGAGAGAGTCCTAGTTAAACGGAGATTTAAAATGTAATCTTCACAGTATAACTATGTGCTAGCCATAAAAAGTACCAGAGGAAAAGAAATAAACAATGTAGACAGTAGAAAAGTGAAATTACTTTTTCCAAAGTAAACTTATTTAAAACTAACACAGTGATTAAGGAGAAGCCTTTTTGCAAATTGCCTTTATTCTGGGAATCTATAATATTTTCCATTTAGTAAATCCTTACCCGTAAGTGCCTGCCAATAACCTCTGCACAAACATGCAAGCATCCACATTCCTAAACTTCATGACAGTTAAAAAGCAATTTTATGAATATTTATGAAGGCAGTAAATTATTAAAATAAATACAGATATTTACACATTAGAACAACATCTTCATTTAATGGATGTGGAAAAAATGTTAATATGTGAACATTTTAAAGATGAAGTGGTTTGGCCTTCGGGGCTTTTGTTACTCTATTAAAAGTTAATTTAGGACAGAAATTATGGCTTTTTCTTGAATCCCAACCCCAAGAGATTAAATCATGATCAAGACTCACAACATTTTTCAAAAAATAAATCTGGCGATGGTATTTCCAGAGGCTGGTTATTGAAACTACTGTGCAGTTCTCCCTGGAAAAGCAGCCTTCTCCGGCTTCTTTAATGTGCTCACAGTGGCGATGTATACTCAGATGAGTTTCCTGGCAGAGGAGCTGGGTGCTAGTGAGGTGGTTTCATAAACCTTTCTGTCACCACACATTTTATACTATTGGTTCTTGTCTACCAACCCAGCAGACAACTCAAGTTGCTCTTTCTCAAGAGGGTGTTCTACATCACAGAAGTGATTTGCTTAATCACTAGTAACAAATTTCATCATCTTTCCCCACGTTTATAGATCCTCCCGATTCAAGGACATCAGTGAGTCTCCTCTGACCTCCTGTATGTAACCGGCTACTGAAGTTCACCAGTGACCCCAACAACCCAAGTTCCACCAAAACACAAATTTTCCTTCTAGACAGAACACCAGGAGGCAGTCACTTTCAATCTGCAGGTGTGAGGAAGCAAGTGTTCTACCTTTTTTACAGTAGTTAATTCCAGAAGTTCTGCTTCACTTCTGCTCTGTATTTGTCTTGATTCAGTTTTCTCCTTAAGAAAGTTTTTCTTCTTCTTTAATCCGGTTCCCTCATTATTCAGAAACAATTCAGCTCTTAGAAGTGTCCCAAACTAGTCACAAGATCCCTTTAGGAGTAGCCATAGTAGTTTACAACTTTTCTTTCTGTCTGTTATTCACAGCACTGTGAATAATTCTTGCTAAAGAGAGGCAGAGATTGCTAGCATCGTGCCTATTCCCATCTACTGTGTCATGTGAGTACTCCCTGTACGCGTCACTCCTCGGGCCACTGCCTTAGTTTCTGTTGCTATAGGAAATTGTCACTCCAGGTGCTGGGAGTAGTAAATTCCTACACCTTTCAGCTGTGTGTGAAAACGACTCTGCCTTTGCCATGCTGTAACTTGCTCCAGCCCTTAAAGCACTGCTACCATTCTTTTCTCCCACTTTTAATATTGATTTTATAATAGACTACAGAGTCTTGCTCCGTTACTGATCTTAACATTGCCATATCAATGCTAAAGTCCTTTTCTAAACCTCCACTCCACTCTGATTTATACATACAATAATACATATCCTTTTTTTATCTATTCTTTTTATCACAGTAATGCAAGCTCTACCTGTTATTTTCCCCAAAAGTCAACGCTCTTTGTAAAACTTTGCCCTGCTGTAAAGGTAGGGTCCACGTTCTTTCTTTTTATATGTATAACTTACCATGTGGCTGTAGTAACCTACACTTTATTTCAAAAGGTCCAGCTTAAGGGATCGAGCTGTGTCTGTGTGGCTCTGCCGATACTCTAGGACATGTGCCCACCACCACAGCTGCTGCCCCTCTTGCCCTGATCAGAGACTACATTCTGTGTCAGTGGAACAGAAATACAACACTCCCAATAAAATCTGAAAATCAAATTCAATTACAAAAATAACTTAAGGTCAGATTTCTACAAATTGTTCTCACAAAGCAGCTTAAATTTACAAACCTTACCAAATTTAATCAGAATTATATTAAGGCTTCAACTGCACATTCTAACAGCACATTAACTTCAGGCTTTTCTGTATACTCCAAATTCCCTGCATATTCCAATTCCTTGTTACTGCAGGCTCTGAACCCGATCTGCTGTTTTCAGTGTGTCTGAAGACATAAGAAGTAGAAGCTCCAAATTACGTTCAACCTTGATCCTTCCCCAAATTTTATACCCTACCCAATCTCCATCAAAACACCAAATGAAACCTCTAAAGCAAAAATCTTGTCAGTAATACAATTATTTTTCCAAATTTTCAAATTTGTATCACTTGGGCTTAATTCTGTAAGTTATCCCATTGTACATCAAGCTGTTTTCTACCAGCATATATTTCTTTCTGTTAATGTGATGGAAAGACAAAGGAAATGCTGTTCAGTTTTCGTGGTGAGTTTTCTGCCAGAAGCAGTTTATCATTTCTTTCAGGCTTTTTCCAATGAACTCTAGATGGAGAGAAAGAACAGTCGAGATTTAAAAAAGAAAAGGCAAATTAAAAACAAAAAAGGGGAAAATCGGAAAAACACATGAAAAACAGCAGTTGATGATGGCAGTTAAAGAGAGAGAGAGGCAAAAAGCATAGCCATGTGAGGGAAAATGCAAAGCTGAGAAACAGAGACACGATTAGAAACTCTGTTATGAAGAAGAAACTTCAGCACAGGATCTATAAAAAACCAGACTGAGATATTCATATAATATAAAGTAATAATAATGAGAAATTACAGAACATTATCATGTGAAAAAATACAAGTTAAATACAGAAGTTAGAAAGAAAACAAGTAAGAAGAGATATATCTATAGCAACAGCTCTGGTATGAACTACCATTCTGTTTTAATGTTATGTAAAACCAAGCACGTGGAAGAGAGAGATAAGGAAAATACAGGCAGAGGGAAGTATCTGCCGAAACGGAAATGTGAGACTCGGTAAGTAGAGAAACATAAACATTAGGGGGGAAAAAGGATACAAAAAGTGGATTCAGTGGTGAGATACTGGGCCCATTTAAACCAGCAGGACTTGCTGTTTAAGGCAAGTCTCTTTCACTTTAAGTATTTCAAAGATGAAAGAAGAATCTATTTCTGGTATCTTCCCATGTATTTCCTCAAACTTCTAATAGCTTACAATTATTTCAGAGCCAAAGATACTCAATTTATATTCTAAAAAAAGACAGTTTACAACCTCAAAAAGAAGAAGCAACAAATAAAGGGCAAACCTCCTATCCACGTGAGCAGAACACAAAAAATAGGTCTGAGGAGCTGTATTTTTAGCTCAGATCCTGAGCGTGCATTCAAAGTCAACCTCCTGATCACACCACACTTTGGTCCATATTCTGTAACAGTCTCTGAATGCGCAAAACGAGTCCTTCTGGAATAGCAGATGGGCACCAGAAGTGCGGCTAACACACCTCAGCCACCGCTTCGCATCTGCTTCTTGGGACCAGAATACAGCCAACTCGGACTAAAAGTTCCTGAGCTGCGCCCTGTCCTCAGCACTAACTGTCCTGCCCTACTCCTTCAGGCTGCACTACTGGCTCATTTAGACCTAGTAAGTGCTTACAGGAACACCAACTAAACCGGTAAGAATTCCATCTCACAGACACTTCAGACAGTGCTGTTACAGCAAACTGCATCTTCACCAAATTCCTCTTTGTGAGCCCCTGTTGCTATTTCATTGCTTTCGCCAAGTCAGGGGTGCAACACAGCATAAGATCTCTTGGTGGAAAAGATGCACCACAGCCGAGCTCCAACAATGACAACTGACCTTTCACAGGCATGGTTAGATTGCATCTAAACAATTTAAATACACAGCTAAAGCTTCCCAGTTGAAATGGCATTTTTATTGAGACAAATATTATTCTCCTACAGAAAAAATATTAAGAGGTTATTTTCTGAACCAGTGTTGAGGTCCCGATCGTGCTTTCTATGGCCAACAGAGCAGATCCTGATTCTCTTAATTATAAGTTCTGGAGTCACTGGTTTTTTTATAATTGCTTTTGTGAATTGGGAATGAATTGTTTAAATATTTATTGGGCTAGTGTATCTTCTGAAAGGCAAACCAGCATTTTTGTTTATAAAATATTTGCAACAGAAGACAGTTACTTGACATTTAGAGTTTAAGTGTGGTTTGTATGTTGAGTCTATTATGTCTAATGGGCAAGTGGACTAGAGAGCTCCATCTCTGAACTCTCTGCCAGCGCTGCAGTTGGAGGAGAACGAACAGACATGCACTTACCTACGTACACCCCTCCCCATGCACAACTGCAACCAAAGAAGAAGGAAGGAGGGAGTGGAAGAAAAACATGGTTCTGGGTCTGAACTGGTGGTAACCCACCCACTGACCAGTAAATCCCGGTGATTTTACAGGAGTGACCGATCACTGATGGCAGGGGGAATATATGCCTGCCTGCGCATCTCAGGGTAGTTTGCTCACACATTTTATGCAGCGGAAAACACCACAGAAGTTAACGCTCTTTTCCAACTCTCAGTCCTTTCTTCCCTCTGAGGTGGTAAGGACCACAGATGGAACCAAGGTGGCAAAGGCACCTTCTCCACAGAGCAATGCTGTATTGTGTCATGAGGAAATCAGGTCATAATGTCATTTCTTCAACAAATCTATTAACAGTAATGCTAGTCCTCCCATGGGTAACTACCTCGCACTCTGAGTGCTGGTGGCAGCAGCCCCACAGCAAGGCCCAAAGTGCTGACCTTCAGACAGAGCCCGGTGGGACTGGAAAGCCCCACAGAAGCCTGAGGTCAGGCGAGCACACGCCGTGCTCTGTCTCCACTCACAGCACGCTTCGACTGCAGCCAGCCGGCCAAGTACTGCATGTCATTGTGCAGAAACAAAAGATTTCAGTCCAGTGTTGTACGTACATTTTTAGCAGATGCAGATCCAACTATTCCTGATCTCAGTCGCCCCACCTCCCCCTGTGCTTTATTATTTCTTTTAGGGATTTCTTTATTTGCCAAAAGGCTTACAGTACATCCAGAGAAAATATGGCATACTACCAGGGCACTGTAAGATATGCAGCAAAATAAATAACACGTAAAAGCTGCCGCAGATTGAACTGGCTAGTATTAAGGAAGAATCTGAATGCCTGTAAATCCTGCCTTATTGGGACAGAATGAGAAAGTCCTTGTTTTGGTATTTTGGAACTGCAAAAAACACATACATAATTCAGCTAAAGTGCAACAAGCACTAACCTTATAAAGCAAAGGTGATTGTCCTAGCTTTAAAAGTGCAATTTTTTTGGTCACGTTTGTAATGGCTTGAATCCGGATCAAGTCTTCCACGGTCCCATACTGTACATCAACGAGTTCTGCCTGCAAAGAGAAGACAAAATTCAGAAACAACGCTGTCTGCATAAACGGAAGCACCTGAGTAGAGTGCTGCAATCACCTTACCCCCACCTCCGAATCAGGAGTAACTGGAATAACAAAGTGCTTGAGAATTCAGAGAGATAAATTTGTATCTTTGCAGTTTTCATTCATAATTCATCAGCTGTGACAAAAACCCAATGTTTTTTTGCCACTGGTCATAGTAAGCGGTGCTGATTCTGATGAGAATTTCCCCTCATTAGCTATGGAAACGTATTTAAAACCATGTAAGGGACACTAACTCACCTGTTAATTCTCTTAAACGGAACTAGAGTCTTGTAAAGCATTTCAGAAAACGAGTGAATGATTATGTAGGTCACTTATGAAAATATATAGGTAATACTTACTCTACCAATATATAGTTTCATTATGTGGTCTCCTATGGCTCCTGAGCAGCCCACTTAACTACTGAAGTATTTTCTTACAATCCATCAGTTATTCAAACATTATACTTTGATAACCATAGTGATAACAGACTACACCGCTCTGACACGTAAACATTTCTATTAATACATGTTTTAAAATTATTTAGAGTCACTTCCAACTAAACTAAAACTGGTCAGAGCATGAAGATCTTCAGCTCTTCAGTTAGGACATTTCAAGAATATGTAGTAAAGGTCTAAGTTATTATAATATGTCAAGCATTGGCAGTGATGGAAAAATACTGCAAGACATGTCTTCAAGGATTTTTTTTTCATATACGGATATATATAATTTAAGAATGACCAAGGGCATTTCTGTCACACATTTATAGCAATAAATTCTGGTGGAGATCAAGTACGAGGATAATCAGTCTTGTACATTATTATTTTAGAATGTTATGGAGCTCTCAAGACATGATCGAGGACATTCCGGAACCTCTAAATCCCTGCACAGTGTTCACATAAAACACAAATACAAGAAGACACAAGAATACTACATCAGTGTTTAAAAATTAAAATAAGAGGAGCTGTAGAAGATGGAAAAGTCTCTCTTTCAGTTCAGTTTTGGTAACTGAAGTATGGACTCCTTGCCAAAGGCAACAGTTCTGATTTGGGGCATCTCTACACAAACTGTTTACAGTCTAGCAACAGTTGGTGTGGATATCTAGGATGTGTGAAATCTTACTAGGTTCACGAACATGGGTATTTTAGTAAAATATCTACCCTTATACAACTGTACCTGAATATTCTGTCTGGGTTTGCAACTCAATATTTAAGTTGAAATCATACAAAAATTTTGCCACAGTTCCTGTCTTCTTAAAAGTATTCTTTTATATTTTCAAGTTAACACGTCATCAGTGCTGTATAAACCAAGTATTTGGAAAGGTCACCCAAAGTGACAACACTTCTGGAACAGGCAAACATCAGATTTAACACAAAATACTGATCTGTAGGAACAGAAAATCTTGCACTTCATACCGTTTCTTCTGAAATACGTGAGGTTTTTAGTACCTAAAGAACTTGAAAACTGTATCATAAGAAAATTCAAATGGTGGCTACAGGCTGAAATACAAAATAATTTTTTTCCTGTGTGATCATCATATTTGAAAAGTATGTTGAAATCAGTGAAGAAGTTTTTATAGTAGCAGAAGCTATTTTATATTTTACCTAATCTAATGCCTCTGGTTGTAGAGAGTTCACCCCAAATAAGCAAAGGGCATTAACCAGTGTACTTCCTTGAAGTTCACACTAATTTTACGTCATTCTGTAGATCTCAGCTTTATTTTAATGTGTACCTACAGACGTGTCAATAGATATGCTTTAGTGCAATGATTATTAGACTCTCAAAAGTCTTACGGCTTGAGAGGTTACTTCTAGGCCGATTTCTGGGGAGACGTCTAATCTATTTCCTTTGGACCCAATGCCTTTCCCACTCACCCTCAAGCAACAAAAATCAGAGCTTTCATCATTCGTATGAGGGAAACTACACTGAGTATTCCTGAGGTAAAATCAATACACAAGGACAGAACACAATGAAGTATCAAACCATTTACTTCTACGGTATGCCTGTGTGAAATTGAGATCCCTGCCCGTCTACATTAATGTGCTCCTTCGCTTCACATCATTTTCGCTAGCTGCTTCTTCAGGGTACTATCCACTGCTCTGTAAACAACAAAACTCCATGTTTGCACGATTATTAATGCATTTAGCAACTGTCCTTGGATGTTCGTAGTTAATTTATGGATGCAAACTGCATCTTCAAGGGCTGCTCACTGGTCTTTCCTAGGCAACATATGAGCTCAACGAGAGCTGGCTGAACAAAAAGCCCTACAAGAGCACAGCTCATTTTTTAATTATGTGAGAACCAGAACTTGACTCCCTGCTGCCCCAAACACTCCTCAAACCATGTTCTTTGCTCCAAATGTTAAAAGTAAGCCCCAATGGCAAAGCTATTAAACACATTCATACATTGAGAGTACATGTAAGAACTCATTACATAATGAAAAAGCAGCTGGGTAGAATATAACAAAGAGTTACATGTGCTTTCATTACACTTTTCCCACATGAAGGGTATGTCAAAGCTCAATATATTAGAAGTCTTTCTTTTGCACTTGCCTGAAAATAATTATGACCTAAGCCTCTTGCTACTGTCCAACTTTAGGGGTACTTGCACACTCATATTTCACTGTAACTTTGAAGTGGTTTTCTTCTCACCACAAATCTTTGACCCTTAATTTTACCTTTTTGGGAACCATGAGTAAAAACACTGCACATGTCTACCAAAGTAAGTTATCACATCCTGGTAACATCACATACAGCCTAGCAGCTGGAGGTTTGCACAGCTAATCTCAAATCTAACTTCAGTTAAAATGAAAAAAAACAGAACAAGATCTTCTCTTGAGTAAAGCTACACATGGCTTCTCCCCTCCTAAACAAAGTCAATAACTCACTGGAAGAGTTTGGAACAAAGTCTCAACATTTTTGCAGTACAGTCCAGAAACTAATGGGTAAATATTCAATTATAACAATAGTTTTAAAATTTATTCCTACACCTTTCTTTCTTCTATATTCGAATATTTTAGTAAAATTTGTAATAAAAAGAAAAATACTTTGCACTACTTAGTAACATCTAACCAAATAAAGTACAGCAACATGAGCTCAGAGTGGTCAGTTCTGTTTTTATTCACTACACTGGGGCTCAACTAACTGGACTCTTTACTTCTAGTCTAAAATAAAATACTGAAAAAATACACCTTTAAAATAATGTTAAAGACTTCTACTGAATCCAAAGAGTTCAATAATCCACTGAGAAATTAACATTCCATTTATGTTGCATGAAGTCCTCTTATTGTCACAACATTCCTAACACTTCCAAAAATGAATACAGACTAAATTTTCTTTTTTTACTTTTTTTTAGAAATGCTTACTACATGACATTATCCTCATTTCAAGCATTCCAGATTTTAAAAAAGCAAAATACCCCAACTCCAACTACCCATATTTGATAAACTACTTTCCTTTGGTAGGATAATACTGTTGCAAAACAAAAGAGAACTCATCCTTTTATGAGGTTCCGAAAAAGAGCAGTTGTGTAGTTGGTTTAGATATGCAAGGGTAAATCCTCTTACCCTAAAACTGGGAAACTGCTAAAGAATGCGTTGTTTTATCCATTTGAATTGGGTACTTACTCCTCGAATTGTTTCATGCTATGCTGTTTGAAAGATATGACTATTTAGGAACAAACTGCAATGTGCAATATGGAGTTCAGTAGTATTCCCCCATGCATGAAATGAAGTAGGGGTAGGTAATAAAACAAACATTTTTTAAAAAGGTAATTATTTTATGTTAGACTTCTTATTAGTTTCTAAGTCCCAAGATGATGCTCAATGAGTTGTAAACATTCCATCTTAAAAACTATGATAAAATCCCCCCGAAACAGAGAAGACAAGCACTTTGAAAACGCCATAATGAAGACAGTCAAGGATCTTTTCCCAATTTCTTCTACTTATCTCCAAAGTGAAAGAAAATAAAACAGCACACTTCATCCAGTCATGGATGAAAAAGAGTAAGATGGGTCTTGGAAAGGAAAAGTATGAAAAGTATGAAGCAGGTAGCAGCTGGGGTCTTGAAGATGCTGGATACTATTTTAAAACTTTGCTTTCTTTGCAAATGCGGAGTCAATTAAAAAAATGGGTAAGTTAAATAAGTAAAAAGTAATAACGGAAATACACTTACCATGTCATATTGTTATCATTCAGTCCACCTGAATGAGGAAAGGAATTTAATAACAGTATTATCCATCTGTATCCAACGCACTGAGGCAGATTGTGGCTGATTTGCCAAGGGCACACAAGAATGGAAAAAAAACTAAGGGAAAAACCCACAGAAAAAAACCCCTCCAAGCCAGCACACCCAGGAAGGGATGTTTCTCACAACCACCAAAATGCAGACGGAGTCAGCGCAGGTAAGAAGCTAGCTCTTGAATGCATCTGCCCTAGCTAGCAAGGCTGGGAATCACGGGGTAGAAAAACAGCACACCTAAGCAAATACTTCTACTATTACTTCTTGAGAGAATACGTTAAGGTCAGCAACCTCCAAGAAGTCTTATCTGCAAGGTGTAAACCTATACAGAAAACAAAACCAGAAGTAGCACACAGACTGGCTGTGGTGGAAAATCTCTTTGTAATGTTACCTGTTGTCAGCGCCACAGCTCAGTAACCTCAAATTATGAATATATTTTATCAAATACCAACCTGTTGACTAACACTAATGAACAACTTCTACATAAACTATTTGGGAGGTGGGGACCGTAGACACAGCAGCTATGAAAAGGACCGATACTCCATAGCACAGTCAAACTCCTATACCTGACAGTTCTGTCCTGCCCACCTAAAGAGTGTCAGAAACGGACGACCTAAAAAAACTCCAAGTACTGATGAAAACTAAATATTAAATGCTTTGTATACATTTAGGATTCCTTATTCCTCAGAATTAAGACAATTTCTCCAGAAAGCACATATCTAATCCTAGAAGTATCAAGCCCTCAGTTCTCTGACTGTTTAGATTACTACATGCCCTTCTTCCACTCAAGTCAATGCCCTTTATTTGTCCTTCAACATTCAGCTACTACTTTCAGGTTGTTCACAAAGAAAAAGGTAACAAACATCCAATACATGATCAATCACAAGTAAATAACCTTCAACTAGTCATCCTGCCTAAAGTAAAACTCCAAAACGTATTTGCAAATTGTATCTGAGAAAATGGCAGTCTGCAATCAGGACATGAGGCTAACTTTAATTAAACACTTCACTATAATTTATTTGCACAGTTCTGAAATTGAGGCTGAAGGCAGCATTCAGCAGAGCATGAAAGTAAACTGAAGCTGGCTGTAGATCAAAGCTGGACATCAACAAATGCGAAGAAAGCTGCAAATATAAAACTAGCTCGTCTCTAAAATCAGAGAAAAGGAAGGGGGGAAAAAATGGGAGATAACGGAGCTGTGCCCCAGTACGCCAAATCGTTTGTTGGTGTGCACTCTGCTACGCTTTCTGAGAGGAGCTGCTGCTCCCATTTCAGCCAAAAGCATCCCTCTGATAATCAGGGAATCACAGCTGTCTCCCTGTGATTGCTAACCACCCAAGCCTTCGTCGTGGTCCTATTGAGCATGTCAGAATCAAAATAAACAGCCATAGCCAACTGTCATATACTTACTGCATTTCTACATAAATGTTACTATTCAAAGTTATCCTTCAAACTTTGCCCTTCACTTGGTTCCAGGCAAGAAGAGGGACAGAGAGAGACCTTCTGTGTTTGTGGGTCTTGCGGCACCCATCCAATGACTGTCTCTAGTTCAGCTGCAGTGCTGAAGGTCGAACTAAGAAAATGAGTGCCTAACTATTGATTTCTTCTACAGTAATGACACACGATCTGTAGATGGTCAGTCTGTTCCTTCGTGGTTAGGACTCGCTGATGCCAAAGGCATCATGAAGTAAGTTTTACTTTATGTTGCTAGGCTCAGCATCACCAGCAGAGGAAGAGATCTGAGAAAGCACGACCAAGGGTATAATTCAACATTTAGTAAAATAAAGACAAGTCAGACATAAGACAAAAAAAAATCAGGAAAGAATCTGAGAGCAAATTTTAAGAGAGTTGTCAAGGGTTTTTTTGATATGAAAGAGTAATGTTTTTTAGAGTTGCTTTTGCTACAAGACAAAAATTCCTTTCTTTAGAACTTAGTTTTCATACAAACACCATAATCCATTGTTTACAATAATTTCACAATAACACTATCTTTGAAATCCCCTGGTGAGCTTTCCACTCTCTATCTTCTTCTTGAAAAATTCGGTATAGGGCTTCAAAGTCCAGCCATGCCATTTTCTGACAGCAAGTATTACTTACTATGTTTTGTGTGTCCTGTGACACTTGGCCATTCCCAAACTGAGAAATCTTGTAGATAAATTCAGGGTAATCACAGAGAAATGCCTCTGTGATACCCTGCAAATCACTAAACTGCATATTTGAAAGTAAATTCCCCTATGTTCTTGGCCAAATTTGGACACTACTTAGCCAGACTCTATTTCTAGTAGCACACGATTCCCTATCCTTGAGCTTCTTTTTATGCCTTATTAGAAAACTGGAATGAGAAAAATAATCTCATGCCTTGAAAAATAATAACCTAATGCATTTCCAAGCAACTGTCTGAGGCCAGCCAAAAAGAGATGATTTATGCAATATGAATTTGAACATGCTACCTGAGCCCAAAAAAGCAAATCATTACCATATCTGCATTAACTGAAGCTGATTTTGCTCCTTACAATAGTAAGAGATTCACCTGACCGACAGTGTCTGAGCAGATTTAAATCACAGAGCTTCAATATTGCTCCACACAGCAAGATACATGTGTGCATGGTCATTAAATATGGAGTGTTTTTTACCGGCAAGCACTCCTCTCTTCAAACAGATCAATGACATTTTTTCTTCGTGGTTGTTAGCACCTTACTCTAGAAGTTTTCCTTTTTTACTTCAGTATTCTTACTCCTACAGTAAGATTCCAGAGTAACTCAATATGACTCACCGTGTCAGCTTAGAGTCAAAAAGGATTCTTCGTGTTGAGTTTTTATCACATAAAATTGCACACTGCATTGCAATGACAGCTAAAACTGTAATTTGTACCAAAACAGAAGGAAAAAAAGACTTTCCTTAACCCCAGTTTGATAGAGTTGGGCCTTGCAGACCGAACTCAGTCACAGACACATTTTACACCCTCTCTCTTCCCCCTCGGCCTTTCCGTCCAGCTAACATAGCTCCGTTCCCGGCACGGCTCTACTGAAGCTTCTCCTACAGGTTGCTTTTGCTGTTCCAGTGTCATTTTGGAAAGACACTGGGGTTTAACTTGCTTGCTTGCTTTTTACAGCTTATAGCAGTTTTTTTTCCTACCAGCTGCCAGGGAGACTGAATTCAGATTGAAGCCTTTTTACAGCCTACAGAAAAGAATCTGTTCTGTGTTTTATGGTTACAGAACCCCAGATAAATCTGGGCTGACATAGCTCAGTTCCCTGGTGATAACACTCATCCTGTAGACTCCTCCCTCTGTACCTATTTTCACATTTATTTTTCCTTCTTTTAATTCATTCATACTCCCACCCCCCCACCCTTCTCCATCCCAAATCACATTCTCTAAGTTTCCCTTTAGCAGAAGGCAAAACTCATACTTCACTATAACTTCTTAATTCATTATATACAGTGCGAGATCCAAACAACAAATCTTTTTTTTTAATCTTTTCTAATTAGATTTAAATGCAGATCTAGTTTTTAAAGTATTCTGAAATAAAACTTTCTTACTTCTGGTCATATTAAATTTATATTTGTTTATTTTAAAATCTCTAAGAACTTTGCTTCAGTTATAAAATATTGAAGGACTTGACATCATTTGATGCCGAAAACCCTATCAGAAGTTTTTATTATTTCAAACTTTCATCAAGCAGTACTGATTATTTGTCACCTCTCTAGCGACAAAATTTTAAATTCTAATAATTCTTTCTTTTATGCGTTTAATATTCTTTATCTCCCCTGCTTTTATAAGAGTTAACTGTGAAGATATTTAGTAGCATTAGTCCCTAAAGCATGAAGTCACATTGATCATACTTTCCTATGAAGAAACAGTAATCGGTATTTGCCAGCCTACTTGGTTTAGCTTATTCAGGGGTAATTATTCATACAAACATATATTTACAAATTACACAAACTAAGGATAAACTAAACAAAACAGAACTGTTCAGCTGTGATGTAGTATCTTAAAAAAATCAATCACAAGCTACATATGTACATTGTAAACTATAATGGTGTGATTTAAACCTGCCTTCAAAACATTCAGTGAAATGGCTTTCTGTCAGAATCCAGTCCCGTTATGTCAGAATTCAACAAATTCCCAAGGCCAGACTGCGGTGAGGCGGACGTTTTACTGGCTGCTCTCAGACACAAAGAATGAAAGGAAAACGTCCAAAGGCTGCAGACTGTCCTCCCTCAACAGCCTTTTTATCATATATCGAATAAAAAAACAGGCATTCCCTCCTACAGTAGCTACAACCATTAAGACATTAGAGAAGATGCTGGCACCTAGACCCGCCATACACCCAGACAGGTTCTGCAGGCTGCAGCAGGAACGGCCCGCTGGACAGCCATGGCAGGGCAGGTCCAGCCCAGCTGGGCACGGGAGGCCACCGCAGGGCTCTGGGCACTCTCCCCTTCTGCTCCTCATAGCCTCTAAGTGAAAAACAGCAAACCGTGAGTTCGCACCTACCCATCCAGAGAAGGAAAGTAATCTCCTGTCTGAAACGACAGGTCGTAAGAACAATGTCCTGTGAAGGCAAACGCTGTCTATCAAAGACAGAGTACGTGTGTCAACTGCAGTGAAAGGTTACATGGAAGTGCTTTTGAATCTAAGTAAAATTTAAATATTTCATTTTATAACTATAACACATTTGATATATTAATTTCCTAGAGAGTGGTGTTTCAACTTTGTTCCACTGTTTCACTTCTAGAGTTAGTCTGGCGGTGACAAACCAAAAATATCTAGAAAAGAGCCTTACAATTTTCAGGTTTCCAATTTTCGCTGCAATTCAGAACACATTTTGAAAAAGCGCAACTTTCATAGGATGAGAAGCCTGTTTCCCAACCAACTCGCAGACTACTGCATGCAGATTGCACTGAAATATATAGGCTAGCTGTGTTTCTATGCACACTTGCTATACAATGACATAAAACATATTTTGTTGTTACTGCAAGTACATAGATATATAAAGATAAAATAGACATCTACCTCAAAGATGCAGATAATCATGCACATGTACAAGAGGAGGTCATCCACTGCATCAAGAGAACACTCGAACTTTCAGAAATGTCAGTGAGAACTCTGTTATCCAGAGCATAATAAATGTTCTTTCACAGAGTACTTATGGCCCTTGCTTGGCCAAACATCGCGCACTTGAACACAATCAGAGAGATGCCCCACCACGCAGTGCTGTAAACACAAATCTGAGCGTTAAAGCAGCATTTTATCAAATCTGGAGAAGCAAACATGCAGTTGTTGAAAGGAAAATGACATCTTTCCCCTCTCATGTGAATTTTGTTGTTTTGAGTCATTACACAGATGTATAGGTCTCTAAATTACATCTGTAGAAAAGGGACTGGGGAAAAATAGGTTCTAAAATTACAAATACATCCAGATAACAGAAGAGGACTCCAATGAAAACAGGGAATACACTTGGGTGATAACAAATTCCAGTGGCACAAATCATTGACCAAGACAAATATAAACATAGCTCTATGTGAAAACAGCACAGCTCTACGTGATTAAACAAGTGTATATTTCCACTTTTCAGTCACTTAGCATTTGAGAAAGCAGACTTATCTTACAAGTGGAATGTAGCACGTGATTCAACTATCATACATAATAAAATTATACCAGGAAGAAAACCAAGTCCTTTGTTGTTTCAGGCTTTCAAATTTTGTTTTTAAAAATGCACTCCATATTTTCCAATTGTCATTTTGTCACTAAATATGATACTGTATCCTTCATTGCTTAGTCATCTACAGGTTTTTATGTGGCAGTACCATCTGTCTTTTCTTTCAGAAATAGCTAAACTTCATTTTCAAGATGTTTTAGTTTCATTAATACCAGCAAGGATTAATGAGAGTTCAGGATAGGCCACTTCCAGGTATCCTTGCTACAGTGTAATTAGTAGCTCACCTTTATCCTAAGTCTTTCCAAAGGTTAGGGTGAAGCTTTTCCTGAATTGTGCCAAATTTCAGAAGACACTTTGAGCACTCATCGCTGCCAAGTGTTGGCAGAAGCACCATGGGGAATTTGTGAACTTGGTTCCCGTGCTCTTAGCAGGGATGGAAAACCCAGGAGAAAAAGAGGAAATCCCATGCAAAGGACAGAAACTGCTTCTTTCTGGGAAAGGGCCCAGTGAACCATTCACCTTGTACAGTGGCGTCCCACTAAACTGCATCTCAAAAGAAAAGCTGGAAAAACGTTCACATGATCTAAAACATATGCGAAAGTCTGAAGAGATTCTGGAATCTGGACAACTTGACGGGAGCAAGGAGCAATCCGAGCGACATCATACAACCGACTTCACCGGCTAATGCAAAAGCTTTGCCGTCACCGCAGCCCGTCCGGACCTCTGGCGCTGGATCTGAACAGAGCTTCCCTCATCGTCCACGCAGCCTGGAATCCCGGTCAGCCTCTTTTACAGCAGTAGAGGAGGGCTCAGTATCACTATAATAACAGTACTTTACGGCACAGTTTTCAGTAAAAGCAGTGAGGGACACTATTACAGAACTATCCGTTACTACAGTAATCTGTACTCACTGCTTTCTCTTCACCTGTTACAATTCCTCCAGCCCAAGATGTTGAACGATCAACAAAAAGGAACTAGAAACAGGGAGCTCAGTATGCACTCTCATAAATTCTGATTCAACCATAAATTTCCCTAACATTCCATCTTCCAACATCAAGTGGTCCCTCTCCTGAATTCTAACACACACAAGGAACTAAATTCAACAGACGAGACAAAGAATGCACAATGGCTATCATTAAAAATATTCACCAGCTGTATCATCTACTGAAGAGGGTCCCTCTGCATTTCTTCACTTGTCTTTACATTTTTGGTACCCATATTATGAACACTATACATTGTGAAGAAATTATCTTCATTATCTGCAGAGAAAATTGAAAAATTACGGAAGTTTATTTCAGGCAGAGCAACTCCACAGGCATTACGACAACAGCAGTAAGATCACCAGGGACAGACGAGAACTGTAACAGTCAGTCTTACCCATCAGATCCTGAGCCTATCGCTGTCCATACTGACATAAATTCTAGATTTTTAGTTTGTGTCATTACATGATGGTAATATTTTATTTTAGCCTTAAGACATAAGAGTTTTATAGGTAAAAGAACAACACAGACAAAGAGATCAGAAAATGTGTTGGAATAAAACTTTTGGTTAGAAGAATGATGCAGTGATTCTTTTATCAGTACCATAATTTCTAGCTTTTCATACTACTTCATCCTCTAAAATACTTCCCAAGTAAAGACTGTGCCTGGCAAGCATTGACCTGCAGTAGGAGGAACACCTCTCCTGGATGACAACGCAGCAGGAGCTTTCTTGCATATTTAAGCAGCTTTGCTCTCGAGTAGTTGAAGCCGCTGCCAGACCTCTTCTACCCTTCTTCACCTCTGCCTGTCCCTCGAAGACATCAGTGTGAAGCAGTGAATCTTACAGGAGACAAGACTAACTCTATACGGTAACATAATTCAGCGGAAGGAAGATAAATTCCTTGAAGCATCTTCTTTCTTGCACACACCTGCTCTTGAGCCAGTCACAGCCTGGTGATTGATTAGTCCCCTTCTCTTTGAACTGCAGAGCACAGGAACCTCAGAAATAGTTATGAGAATAGAACCGACATATTTCACGATTAATTCACATTCAGGCCATCTTCATGAATGAGATAAACACAGTAAGTAATATTCATTACACGAGGTGTATTTATTTGTATTTAGTGGAAGAAACAGCATATCACACAGAAAAAAGCAGGAATGCCTAATTCTAGAAAAAGGGAGGAGCAATGTATTTTCAGCTTTGTTTACTTTGCACTGATTTTTTTTATTATTTATAAGCGGATACTTCTCTCCTGGGATCGCAACTAGTGGGCACAGTCAGAGGTGCTGTATTTCCAACTGGCTTAAAAGCAAAATTCTGAACACAAGCTTTTTCTCAGGACATATTCGTCCAGCCAGTTAACAAGCTCTGGCATTCTGACAAGTCACACACACACCCAATGCTATTCTGCCAATTGCACCTGGATACCAAACCTAGACTTGCCTATGGTTAGTAACCGGGTCTGTTTTTTTAATTATTATTACTCTTTTTTACCTTTTGAAGAAGTCAGTTCTTACATGTTTTTTCAACCAGCTGTATCACAGCTGCACATTTTTTCATCCTGTTCTGAAAGGCTTTCAAAAGACACTTGCTTCAAAGGGTTTTCTCCAAGAGAGGCCTTCTTGACTTTTGGTCTTTCATACCATTAAGGCTCTGTGTCCAGGTTTATAGCATTCCTCAAAGCAGTCTCTAGAGAGGTTCATCCTTTGCTCTTTTATACCAAAATTCTTCAACAAAGAAGTCAGACAAGCCGTTAAAATCTGTCCTGACCAAATTATTCACATAATGGCAGCTTTATCCTCAACTAGTTTAGATTACATTTAAAACCGGTCATGTAGGCTTTTTTCGTTTTTTAGTAAGAACTTATTTCCACTCTTTCAAACTGATCATCTTAGAAGATATCTGGACTTCATACCACCACATCCTAACACAGGCAGGAAATCTTCAGACTTATTTTGGATTTTCAATGCTACTTTCATTTTGAAATATTAAAAAGATTTTAACAATGAGAAAAAAAAGAATCCTGTAGAAAAGCATTCAATAAGCTGATGTTATGACATTAGAAGAAAACAATTTTTAAGATTTTGACAAAATGTTGTCCAGTATCGACTGTAAAAGTTATACGGATAGATACAGATAAATCCTAAGATAAAACACATTGCTAAGGATTCAACCGATAAGATTCATTGCACTGCTCAGAAGATTAAAATAGCTGCTCCTGATTCTTATCAGCTACCAACTCTAATTCACAGGAGACACCACCATTGCTTAGATACTTTTTCTCTATTTTCAACAATAATTAAGTGCAGTAAGTCAGAAAAGTGTTTTGTTTGTTTGTTTAAATTTATTTTACTGCAGTGATTCTAACCCATATTCCCATGGATGTCTGACTGATGCCTGGGACTGCCAGGCTCCGAATCTCGTGGCCATGCTCCCAGGTACAGGACGTATATGCACTGTAAGATATAATCTGTCTTCAACTACAGATGCTTTTGTATTGCTAATGTTCCTTAAAAGGTTTTAGGATTTCTTTCTCTTCCTCAAAAATAAACTAAAAAATGAGAACAAGCAACAGTGTAATCAATATTGTATTTTCCAGTCACTCATAACTAGCACAAAGCTGAGTAGCATTTTAACCAGTTCATTATTGTTTATGCATGAAACCAGATTTTTTAAAACAATGCAAGGTCTGAGTACTATATAAATACAAAAAGGTTTTGTTAGCGTTCTCATTATATCAGTTGTAGTTGTTTCTTACGCTGTTTTTCTCATCCTAGCAATTTTTTAAAAGCTGATAATATTTGCTTTACAGTCTCCCATTAGAGGAAATTTTTGCTTTTGTTTTTAGTGTAAGCAAGATCCCTTCAAGGCAGTTTTAAACCTTAAAATTACTAGAGGAATTTAAAAGAACAAGATCACTAAAACGCAAACCAAATAGCTCTCAGCAGAAGCAGCTTTTCTCTTGGAATTCCTCCTCTGAGGAGGATATTGCCTTTGCAAACTTCAACAGAAAAAACACAGATTTGTTGTTTGTAGGCTCAAATTACCAAAGCAGATGTAAAAGAAATTACAGGGAGGCAAGAAGACAGCACTACGTAAGCAAAATGTGCCTTGTGATCTGGCAGAAAGATTTCCACTTGACTTGGAGTACTTTTGTACTCAGGTTTGCATCAAACACCATGAACAAAAAGTGGGCATGAAAGAAGAGTAACTAGGTATGTATCAACCCAGAACTGCAACTCGCCAGGTCTAAATTACACTATAAGATAATTAAAGAGAAAAATACTTCTTAGAGATCCATGCATTTACAGAAATTACTTCCCCTTGTACTCTCTCACAGTGACTACATTCAACTCTGGTTAAAAATTATGTAATTCCCATTGATTTCAATAGGAATTTTACTTGCACTAAAATCTGAATAAGCACCAAATCCATTTCACAAGTCCTCAGTGTTTGCACCCTTTTTACCATGCAAATGGAATATAAATAATGCTTATGGTTCAACATTGCTCCCTCTCAAATATCGTACAGAGGCCTTGCTGAAAAACGCCTTTAGCTGATTATGTGCAACGGCATGGAAGCACTCAGTGATCTGTTGTATCTGCAGATATCAAGACACCCCACCTTTTGCTTTTTTGCATTTAAAACCCATCATTTATTATTAATGACATTATTACTAAAATGTCATTACTAGTATTTTATTAGTAGTGCAGCACTGACTCGCAATTATAAACCAGCAAAAGGCGCTGCAGCAGCAGCCATCTGCATCTTTGAAACCCTGCGCTTCAGTGCTACACAAATCTCGCAGCAGTATGAACTGGGCTTTTGTGCATGATGAACTACTGTTATGTTTAGGGAACTGTACAACTTTATTTATGAATGGTTACATGATATATGCCAGAAAACTGACAGGCTGTTCTGCAGGACATCTCTCCAATGATCGTTTTTGCACTCCTTGACTGCAATTTTAAATTATATAACCTTCGCATTGCATTTCACAGCTTTCTATATGTGATTATAATGGAATGGCGGCTATGCTGCAGTTAATGTTGAATGCTGTTTTCTGTTTAAAGGTCAAGCCTATTCTAAAATCCGTATTCTTCGTGAGATTGTCTTGAAAATTTGCTGTGCCTACTTGGTATGCAAAGCAGTGGTCTAAATTATGATTATTTGTGGAAGAGGTTTCTGAGAGACTCTTCTATAAATAAAAGATAAATAAAGCTCCTCCAAAACATCTAAATGTTACAAAAATCACATGATTCTTCTCATCTCTGCCTATGTGTTATTCAACCTGTAGCCCTAACCATCTGCAAACTGATTTCAGTTGCTAGGGATTAATTTTAGCTAGTACATGTCTCTTCAGAGAAGAAATTTTAGAAAATGTTAATAAAGATAATAATGAACTAAATTGGTGTGCCTAAAAGAATTAAATGCACACATGTATCAAGATTCCCTCTAGCTCAATATTTAGCACCAATGTGCCATCAAAGATGACTGAAAGACTTCGGGTGGGATGCTGTGACTATTTAATCTGAATTATATGCACCCTCTGCCTTTGGAATTCAAGATGCGCAAGTGAGCATGCCGCAGAAGGCTCATTTGGAAATTTTGCCTAGGGATAAAAATAACCTGGGAAGATTTTAAAATTTTCTAAAACCAACCCGCTGACACCAATCTTAATTCAGAAATATTGTTAAGGAAATTACCACTGATTAGCTAGAGGGAAGATAAAAGATAATAAGCGTGCACTAGTCACATTTCCAGCACTATGAAACCGAATCAAACGAAAGCAAGCTGTTGGGTCAAGGATTTCCTGATGCGTTGTCCCTCCAGAGGAACTCATAACCTTTTGGTGCAGAGCTAAAGAGAGCTGCAAGGAGTGCAAGGGAACAGTGCTGCAGTCCTGCAAAGAGCTAGCAGAGAGGGCAGGGGACCACAGGGCACCCGCGCAGGGAGTCTGCAAGGAGTGGGAAGGCTGGGAGGAACCAAGCGCAGAGGAGAGGAAGACTCCCATCTTCCCGCAGAGTGAAGGACCTGGGAAAGAAGGGGATGGATGGATGGATGGGGAGAGGAGACATCTCAGCACAGCCGTAAGAAAATGGGGTATCTTGTAAGAAGTTAGCAAGTCCCCCTCCTCATGAAAGAGGCTCTGACAGCAATCCAAGTCCGGCTTCCTTTATTCCCCTCTTGCCAAGATTGAAGAATGGTGGGAAGATCACTGAGTGAGCTTAACAGATGGGTTTGTACTTCTCGTATTGCTTCAGGTTCCATTAATCTCTGTGGTGGGTTCTCATTTAGCTGAGAAAGTGTCACCAAAACAAATGAACCGGAGCAGGCTGATATGCTCTCAACAGATGTAGAGAATCTCTTTGGCATATTGCAGATAGAGGCAAGCAGTCGGCATTCTCACTTGCCTGCTCCCTGCAGCCCCTCCAAAACTAATCAAAGATATCACTGGCTGAGTTGGGAGCATAAATGCTTAAAAGCAGCAGACACTTCGAACAGAGAAATGGGTAGAATCAGTCAGGGAGTGTGGACAATGGCAGGGAATTGAAACGATGTAGCAGAGGAGTCCAAGCAGTCAGAGAACAGGGACAGAGGACTGGTCAAAGTACAAAGGAGACATGGCTGGGTGATGGGAGAACTGCCTTAAAGATGGGGATGACTCATTTCTGTCCATGAAACCATCAAATCCCTTGCCAGCATATGCATTCCCATTTCAAGAACTTGCCAGTACTTGTGCTGTTCTTGCATCCTCCCCTGGTTCCTGAACCAACATGGTCCTTGCAGTGCATGAGGTCCAGGAAAGGAGGGCAATGTTTTGCTGAGCTAGCTGACAGTGTCCGTGATGAAAAAAAGGAAAGGATGGAGGAACAGCAAAGGAACCAACAGGGATCTGGTGCATTCAGCAGCCAGTTATTGCTAAAGAGGCAGAGGAGTGCAGAGTAGCACGGGGCAATGTCATATGATGGAAGACACTAAGTACCTCTGTTGAAAGCACTAAAGCAGATTTAGAACAGCCAGAAGTTCCTTAACACTTCCATAAAGCAAAGAGTGAATAAATTTAAGGTTAAAGGAAAGCGAGGAAAACCTCAGGTCATACAAAATTAACTGCAGAAAATCAAGGAATACGAAGTAAATACAATCTACGTTTTGCTTTAATTACTCTGTCCTTAGATGTTCCAACACACCAACCACTACACCTGCTAAGATTTTCTCTTCACAGTTGCTAAAGAAACAGGGAACAGAGCAGACAACTTTGCGAAACCAAAATTGAGCACGCTTCCTTCCCGCTGAAGTTCGTCGTACTCGGTGGGCCTGCTTTAAACCAACGGCCCAGACGACCCGAGCACCCGCCAGGCTCCTGCTGCGCTCCCAGCCAAGGCGTAGCCTTACTCACAGAATCACAGCATGGTAGGGGTTGGAAGGGACCTCTGGGGATCATCTAGTCCAACCCTCCTGCCGAAGCAGGGTCACCTACAGTAGGTTGCAGAGGACCTCGTCCAGGTGGGTCTTGAATATCTCCAGAGAAGGAGACTCCACAGCCTCCCTGGGCAGCCTGTTCCAGGGCTCCGTCACCCTCAGAGGGAAGAAGTTCTTCCTCATGTTCAGACGGAAC